>WNFR01007726.1_pt1 | contig 12795 bp, 14 predicted proteins | sample 5400221 | NCBI WGS metagenome assembly WNFR01 (sample SAMN13153357, study PRJNA577476) | soil metagenome | isolation source: 40 cm soil under Madrone tree | place: USA:California | collected 2016-06-14
GGGTCGCAGATGGCCCGGCTTGCGCGCGAGGCGTACGCGGTCGTCTGGGTCAACCCACTCAAGGGACACGCGCGCTACGAGCCATTGGCGGCGGGGATGCGCGCAGCCCTCCCGTACGTCGATAGGTTCCTACCGGGACACAACGTCGCCAGTCTCGAACGCCTGAGCGAGATTCTGACCGGGATCGAGAGGAGGCATGCGGCATGAAGGAGATAGTGAACGACGTCGAGCGGTGGCGGTCGAAGGGGGAGAAGATCGCGGTCGCGACCGTCGTAGCCACGCGGAAGTCTGCCCCCCGGCCGGTCGGATCGAAGTTCGCGGTCTCGGAGAGCGGCGAGATGGCCGGCTCGGTCTCGGGCGGCTGCGTCGAGGCCGACGTCTACGAGCACGCGTGCCAGGTGCTCGCGACTGGGGTACCGCAGCTGCTGAGCTACGGCATCGCCGACGAAGAGGCTTGGAGCGTCGGCCTGCCCTGCGGAGGCGAGATCGACGTCTTCGTCGAGCCGCTCGACACGTGAGTCGCGAGGTCACGCAGCGCCTCCTCGACGCCATCGCGCGCAGCGAGCGCGCGGTCGTCTTGACCGTGATCGAGGGTGAGCCGCTGGGCGCGAAGGCAATCGCGTTCGAGGGCGGCGAACAGGTCGGCGACGGAATCCCGGCCGCGCTGGAGCAGGCTGACGAGCTGATCCGCGCTGCGCGCAACTGCGTCCTTGAGCTCGAAGGAGCCAGAGTCTTCGCCGAGATCTATGGGCCACCTCCGCGCCTCGTCATCATCGGCGCGGTCGACACGGCCGACTCGCTGTGTAGCGCGGCGAAGCAGCTCGGGTGGGAGACGATCGTCGCAGACGCGCGTGCGAAGTTCGCGACGCGCGAGCGGATCCCGCACGCCGACCGGCTGATCGTGAAGTGGCCGGAGGAGGCGCTCGCCGAGATCGGGCCCGACCACGCGACCGCCGTCGTCGTCCTGACGCATGACGACAAGTTCGACATCCCCGCGTTGAAGGCGACGCTTGCCACCGACGCCTTCTACGTCGGCGCGCTCGGCTCGCGCCGGAACCAGGAGCGGCGGCGAGAGCGCCTGCTCGAGGAGGGTGTCGACGAGGCCGAGCTAAAGCGGATCTCGGGGCCGTGCGGGCTCGACCTCGGGGCCGACTCCCAGCCGGAGACGGCACTGTCGATCCTCGCCGAGATCGTCGCGCTGCGCGCGGGGCGCTCGGGCGGCAGGCTGCAGGAGGCCAAGCGGAGGATCCACGCCGAGCTCGCCGACTCGTAAGCCCTCCGGCAGTGGTAGGTTCGCGGCGCAAATCCCGCACGAAAGGAGCGCCGCGTGGCAGTCAAGGCCGAGTCCGAGCAGCTCCACGAGCTGGTCGACGCGAACGCCGAGGTCGAGCAGATCGGCACCGGCTTCACCTTTACCGAGGGACCGATCTGGAGCGCAAGCGGGCGGTTCCTCCTCTTCAGCGACATGCCGGGCGACACACGCCGGCGGTGGGACGAGCAGGGCGGCGTGCGCGAGGTCGCCAAGCCGAGCAACAAGGGGAACGGGATGACCCTCGACGCCGATGGTCGGCTGCTCGTGTGCGAACACTCGACGAGCTCGGTCGTCCGCATCGACCCGGACGGCACGGGCAGCGGGCGGGAGGTGCTCGCATCGCACTACGAGGGCAAGGAGCTGAACAGCCCGAACGACATCGTCGTCCATTCGAGCGGGGCGATCTACTTCAGCGACCCCACGTACGGCCGCATGCCCGGTTTCGGAGTCGAGCGCGAGCAGGACCTCGACTTCCAGGGCGTCTATCGGATTCCGCCGGCGGGCGGCGAGCTTACCTTGCTCGCAGGCGACTTCGTCCAGCCCAACGGGCTCTGCTTCTCGCCGGACGAGTCCCTCCTCTACGTCAACGACACCGACCGTGCGCACATCCGCGTCTTCGACGTGGCTGCAGACGGCACCATCTCGAACAGCCGCGTCTTCGCCTCGGGGATCGGCACCGGCGAGCTGGCGACCGGCGAGCTCGTCGACGGCATGAAGTGCGACGAGCACGGGAACGTCTGGGTCACCGGCCCCCGCGGGGTTTGGGTGTTCGCGCCATCGGGCGAGCACCTCGGCGTGATCGAAATTCCCGAGAACGTGGGGAACGTCCATTGGGGCGGCCCGGACTGGAGCTGGCTGTTCGTCGCCGCCTCGACGTCGGTCTACCGGGTGAAGACGACGACCAGCGGCCGCCGAGAGCCGTTCATGTCATGAGCGAGAACGAGTCGGTCGGCATCGACCGCAGTCGGGCGGCGCTGATCATCCAGGACATGCAGAACGACGTAATCGCCGAGGGAGGCGCCTTCGCCGATTCGGGTGCGCCGCAGCATGCGGCCGAGCAGAACGTCGTCGAGAACTGCCGCCGCCTGGCGGATGCCTGCCGCAAGGCCGGCATCCCGGTGATCCACGTCTGGTACGTCGTCGAGGACGGCGCGAAGGAGCTGAAGCTGAACGCTCCATTGTTCGAGGGAGTCCAGGGCACCGGCGCGCTCGTGAAAGGCAGCTGGGGAGCGGAGCCGGTTCCCGGGCTCGAGCGGCAGGAGGGCGACTTCCTCGTCGAGAAGATGCGAATGAGCGGGTGGCAGGACACGACCCTCGAGTCGCTCCTGCGCGGCCTCGACCGCGACCAGGTGATCGTCACCGGCGCCTGGACGAACATGTCGATCGAGCACACCGCCCGCACGGGAGCGGACAAGGGCTACTTCATGTTCGTTCCGGAGAACTGCTGCTCGACGATGAACGCCGACTGGCACAACGCATCGATCAACTACGCGCTTCAGAACGTCTCGACCGTGACGAGCTGCGACGCACTCCTGGCCGCGGTCGGCGGGTGAGCGAATGGATCCGCGGACGAGCGCCCTGCTCGTCGTCGACCTACAGAACGACACGGTCGGCGAGCAGGGCGCTTTCGCGGATTCCGGGGCAGCCGCGTTCGCGACACGACACGGTGTAATCGACAAGGTTCGCAGGCTGGTCGATGCCGCTCGGACCGTCGGCGTGCCCGTGCTCTTTGTCTGGCACGTCGACGAGCCGGGCCACGTCGATTCGACGCACAACGCTGTTCTCTTCCGCGAGATCGCCGAGGCGGACGGTCTCGTCCGCGGGACGTGGGGCGCAGCCCCCGTCGCCGGACTCGAGCCGGCCAACGGCGAAGCCGTGGTCGAGAAACAGCGGATGAGCGCGTTCAACTCGACGACGCTCGAGACGAAGCTCCGCGGGCTCGGCATTCGGACGATTGTGGTGTGCGGCGCGTGGACGAACTTCGCGGTGGAGCACACCTGCCGCGACGGCGCCGACCACGGCTTCGAGGTCGTGCTGGCCACCGACGGCACGGTCACGATCAGCGACGAATGGCAGCAGGCTGCGCTCTCGCACGCGCTCACCAAGATCGCGCAGCTTCGCACCGTGGACGAGCTGGTGTCCGACTGGACGGGGTGATGTCGAACGACGGTCGCCGCCTCGAGATCGACGTCGCCGGCCAGGCGGCGCCGATCAGTCACTACGCACACGCCGTGCGCGCGGAAGGGCCGCTCCTCTTCGTCTCCGGCGTCGTGCCGGTCGACGGCGAAGGTCGGCTCGTCGGTGGCGACGACGTCGTCGAGCAGACGCGGGCGGTGTTCGCCAACCTCCGACAGGTCCTCGCCGCCGCCGGCGCCACGCTGGCCGACATCGTCAAGGTGACGGTCTTCCTGACCGACATCGCCGACCGCCCTCGGATCAATCCGGTCCGCCAGGAGGCATTCGGGGCGGCCCGTCCTGCGAGCACCCTCGTCGAGGTCTCGCAGCTCGCGGTACCGGGCGCCAAGGTCGAGATCGAAGCGGTTGCTGTGCTCGGCGGTTGATTTCTTGCGGCTCGCAAGGTTAGCTTCGTTGCGCGTGACCGACTATGTCGCCACTGTTCGCGCGCAGGCGGACCGCGCTGAGCTCGTGCGACTGATTTTGCGCCGGCTGCCACGGATCGTTGTCTTGGCCCTGGGCCTTTTCGCCTTGGTCTGGGTGCTCTTTTGGGCCAAGGACACGACCTACGGGTCGGCGGTGAGCGATCCAGTCGACTTCTTCAAGGTCGTCCTCGACTCGCTGACGTTCGCCGGGCTCCTGTTCGTCGTCGCCAGCGGCTTCACGCTGATCTTCGGGCTGATGCGTGTCGTCAACATGGCCCACGGCTCGTTCTTCCTGCTCGGCGGGCTGATCGCCTACTACATCCAGCAGGACCTCGTCACCGGCGGGGGCGGCTTCGGCCTGCAGAGCTCGCAGGTCTCGACGCTGAACTGGGTTTTGCCGGCACTGATCGGGAGCGTGTGCGTGGCGGCCTTCGGGCTGATCGTGCAGCAGCTCACGCTTCGATGGACGCAGGGTCAGGAACTGCGCCAGGCGCTGATCACGATCGCGATCTCGGTGATCGTCGTCGATCAGTTGCTCGCGCATATGAACGCCGGCAACGCACAGGACATCACGTGGCCGGGCTCGCTCGACCGGTTCGTCTCGATCGGTTCGATCCAGTACTCGCTCGCACGCCTCTTCATGCTCGCGGCGGCGGTCGCGATCGGCGTCTTGCTGTGGCTGTGGCTTCACCGAACGCGAACCGGGATGGTCATCCGCGCCGGCGTCGACGACCGAGCCATGGTCTCGGCGCTCGGCATCAACATCCAGCTCACGTTCGCAATCGCCTTCGTCGTCGGGTCGCTGCTCGCGGGCTTCGGCGGGGTGATGGGTGGCTCGTTCGCAGGTCTTCAGAGCGACGTCAGCGGGCAGTGGCTCCTCAATTCCCTGGTCGTCGTGATCATCGGCGGGATGGGGTCTCTCGGCGGGGCGGCCGCCGGCGCTCTGCTCTACGCGTTCGTCTCGAATTTCTCCGCGATCTACCTGCCGACGACGAGCAACAACTGCTGCACCGAGTATTCGGTCGCGTTCACGTTCGGGTTGCTCGCGATCGTGCTCGCCTTTCGTCCGCTCGGCCTTTTCGGACGGCCCGCGTGAGAGGTTTCCTGACGAGGCGCGCGACGCTCGACCGCGGCATCGGCCTGGTTGCCCTCGTGCTCGTCGCGCTCGGTCCACTTGTGTTCAGTGCGTACTGGGTCAGCTTCATCCTGACGCAGACGTTCTGGCTCGGCATCGCCGCGACGAGCATGATCTTCCTCTCGGCCTACGGCGGCATGGTTTCGCTGGGGCAGGTCGGGATCTACGGCGTCGCTGGCATCGTCCTCGGCAACGTCGTGACGACGGGCCAGGTCAAGGGACTCCATCTCGGCTGGAACCCGTGGCTCGGTGTCGTCATCGGCATCGCGATCGCCACCGTCGCCGGCGTGCTGCTCGGGGCGCTCGCGAGCCGCAGCACCGGTATCTACTTCCTGATGCTGACGCTGACCTTCGGCGTCCTCATCTACTACTTCTTCTCGTCCGTCACGAGCTTTTCGGGCTTCAGCGGCATCAGCGGCATTCAGGGCCATACCCCGCACGTCGTCGGCGACCCGACGAGTGACCCCAACCGTCTGTACTACATCGCGCTCGTCGCCGCGTTCCTTGTGTACGTCGCGGTGCGCTACCTCGTGCGGACGCCGTTCGGCCTGAGCCTGCAAGGGATTCGCGACGACCCCGTGCGGATGGCATCGCTGGGCTACAACGTGCCGCTCCACCGGGCGCTCGCGTTCGGTCTCTCCGCCTTCATCGCCACGCTCGCCGGTGTGCTGTTCGTCTGGTGGAACGACCACGTCGATCCGACGTCGTTCGGGCTCGGGCCGATCATCGACCTCTTGATCGTCGGCGTGATCGGCAGCCTCTACCGTCTCGAAGGCGCCTGGGTCGGCGCGTTTGCGTTTATCGTCATCAACAACTACACACACGATGTGAACGTGCCGGTCGTCGGCGGCAGCTTCAACACCGTGATCGGCGCGATCTTTCTCGCGATCGTGCTGCTCTCGCCGGGCGGACTGCTCGGAATCTGGGAGTGGCTCAACCAGCAAGGGCGCAAGCTCATCGCCGGTGCACTGTTGACGACGTCGGCGAAAGCTCGCCCTGTGAAGCCATGAGCAGGAAAAGGGAGGGATGCCGACGGCAGGCGACCTGATCGACTGGGTTCAGGACCTTCGAGGAGTGAAGGGAGGGCGTACATGACGTACATTAGAGAGCGAGGACGGCGGATCCGGCCGGTGGTCGGCCTCAGCATCCTCGCAGCGGCGGCGGTCGCCGCAGTGCTCGCGTCGGCCGCGCTGGGCGGCGGGCGGGCGACACCGATCAAGATCGCGATCCTGTCCGACTGCAAGGGGCCGTTCGGTAACCAGTACAACGCCGACGTCGGCGGTGCCGAGGCCGCGTTCGCACAGTTCGCGGGCTCGAAGCTCGTCAACCCGAGCGATCCGTCCAAGGGCTTCACGGGCGGCTCGGTCGCCGGGCATCCGCTACAACTCGTCGGGCTCGGCTGCTCGGACTCGACTCCGGACGCCGCGATCAAGGAAGTGAAGCGGCTGATGGAGCAGCTTCACGCCGACATCTTGATCGGCCCGCTCTCCGGTGACGAGGGAGTGGCGACCGCGAACTACGCCAAGTCGCATCCGAATCAGATCTTCATCAACGGCACCTCCGGCGCGCAGGACACGACGCTGAAGGTGCGCGCACCGAACTTCTTCCGCTTCAACGGTGACGGCGCGATGTGGAACGCCGGCATCGGCGATTACGTCTACCACAAGCTGGGCTGGCGGAAAGCCGCGATCATCATGGACGACTACAGCTTCGCGTGGACGTCCGGGGCGGGGATGGTCACCGACTTCTGTGCAGTCGGTGGGAACATCGTCAAGCGCGTCTTCCCGCCGCTGGGTACGACCGACTACTCGTCGTTCGTCCGCCAGTTGCCGCCGCCGAGCAAGGTCGACGGCTACTTCTGGGTCGTCGGCGGGACGGGCACCGTCGCCTCGCTCAAAGCGTTCGAGCAGGCGTACGGCCCACTGAAGTCGAAGCAGTTCGTCGGCAACCTGTTCTTCAGCGTCACCGGCAACTTCCAGTCGATCGCACCGCGTATCAACGGGGCGTACACCGGCGGCTTCGGCACTCCGGGCCTCGACTACGTGACTCCGGCCACCAAGGCCTACGTCGCGGCGGTGTCGAAGGCTGTCAAGGCCGTTCCGCCGCTCGGCGCGATGAACGTCGCCAACGCGTACAACGGCTTCTTCTTCAACTACTACAAGGACGGCGAGGCGCTGGTCCAGGCGCTCAAGGCTGACGGGGGCAACCCCGCGGCGAGCGCCCTCGGGCCCGCACTCTCCAAGGTCGTGCTGAACACGCCGTTCGGTACGGTCAAGCTCGACAAGAACCGCCAGGCGATCGAGGGCGAGTGGTCGTACCAGATCGTCGCTTCGTCCAAGGGAACCTCGGTGAAGACGGTCCAGTTCATCCCGAACGTCGACCAGACATTCAGCGGGACATACTCGGCGACGACGCCGGCGCCCGGGCGCAACTTCCCGACGTGCGTCAAGCGGAGCCTGTCCTGGGTTGGCAAGGAGAAGCCCGTCGTCAACGGAGTTATCAAGTAGGTGACCGAAGCAGCACCCGAGAAGCCGAACGAGGCTTCAGGCGCCGAGCCGATCCTCCGCTTGCGGAGGGTCGGCCGGCGCTTCGGGGGCCTTCACGCTCTGCGGGAGGTCGACCTCGCGATCGAGCAGGGTGAGCGGCGCGCGATCCTCGGCCCGAACGGTGCAGGGAAGACAACGCTCTTCAACGTGATCTCCGGCGACATGGCACCGACGTCGGGGTCGATCGAGCTTTTCGGCGCCGACGTTACTCGGCTGGCTGTTCGGCACCGCGCCAAGCGGGGGCTCTCGCGCACGTACCAGACCTCGAGGCTCTTCCTCGGCCTCTCGGTCGAGGACAACCTGTATCTCGCCGCCCTCGGGGTCGAGGCCGGCCACCTCAGACCCGTGGTCGTGCGGAAACGAGACGGAGCGTTGCGCGAGCGAGCGCGGGCGATGGCGGCGACGGTTGGTCTCGGCGATCGGATCGAGGCGCCCGTCGGCTCGCTCTCACACGGCGAGCAGCGCCAACTCGAGTTTGGCATGGCGAGACTGCCGAACCCGAAGCTGATGCTGCTGGACGAGCCCGCGTCGGGACTCTCTCGCGGCGAGCGGACGGCGCTGACCAACGTTCTCCTTCAGCTCGACCCAGAGATCACGCTGATCCTGATCGAGCACGACATGGACGTCGCTCTCCGCGTCGCGGAGCGGGTGACGATGATGCACGACGGCCGCGTCGTCGTCGAAGGCACGCCAGCGGAGATCCGCGCAAACCCGCTCGTCCATGAGCTCTACCTAGGCAGCAGGTACGGAGCGGAGGACGGCGCGTGAGCGAGCCGCTCCTGGCCGTCAGTGGGCTCGACGCCTTCTACGGCCGTGCGCACTGCCTGCAAGGCGTGAGCTTCGAGATGGGCTCCGAGCCGCTCGCGATCATCGGCCGGAACGGCATGGGCAAGACGACGCTCTGCGCTGCGATCATGGGCATCAAGCCGCCGGACGCGCGTGGCTCGATTCGCTTCCGCGGCAAGGAGCTCTCAGGGCAGCCCTCCTACAAGATCGCCGGCGCGGGGATCGGGTACGTGCCGCAGGGCCGGCGGCTCTTCCCGTCGCTGACGGTCGACGAGCATCTGCGGATGGTCTCGCCGCGCGGCGACGGCGACGGCGTACGCCGCTGGACGCCAGCGGATGTGTACGACCTCTTCCCGGCGCTCGGCGTGCGGCGTCGCAACGGCGGCGCGCAGCTTTCGGGCGGGGAGCAGCAAATGCTCGCGATCGGGAGAGCCCTGCTCACGTCCCCGCGGTTGTTGATCATGGACGAGCCCTCCGAGGGCCTCGCCCCGGCGATCGTCGAGGTGCTGATCGAGACGTTTCGCATGCTCGAAAAGGAGGACCTCGCGATTCTCCTCATCGAGCAGAATCTCGGCGTCGCCACCTCGCTGGCCGAGCGCCAGCTCGTCATGGTCGCCGGAACGATCGCTGCCGAGACGACGGCGACCGAGATCCTGAGCGATCCCGACGCGCAGCGCCGTTACCTCGGCGTCGAGCCGCTCGCGGAAGAGCGCGCGTAGCCTTGACCGCCGGTGCGTCGTTCGGCGGCGTTCGCGTCGTCAACTCTCACGAGTTCTTGTAGGCCCGTATTGCACGATGATGCTCGCCGATCTCGGCGCGGACGTGATCAAGGTCGAACGCCCGGACGAGGGCGACGAGACGCGCTCGTGGGGGCCCCCGTACTCGGCCAGCACACGCGCGAGGTTCTGCGCGAAGCGGGGCTCGACGAAGGGCGCATCGCCGAGCTGGAAGAGCGAGGCGTCATACAATCAGCCACGTGATCGAGACGGCATTGGATCTGCTGCTCGACAAGGGTTACGTCGGCGGCGAATGGGTCGATGCCGACGGCGGCGATACGTTCGAGGTCCACAACCCTGCCACGGGTGCGCTCCTCGCGCGGGTGCCGCGGATGGGCGTCGCCGAGACCCGGCGCGCGATCGTCGCGGCGGCGGAGGCTTTCCCGAGCTGGCGGTCGTTGCTCGCGAGGGAACGAGCTCGGATTCTCCGACGCTGGGCGGACCTGATGCTCGACCACGGCGACGGCCTCGCTCTCCTCCTCACCGCCGAGCAGGGCAAGCCGCTCGCCGAGGCGGAGGCGGAAATCGCTTACGCAGCTTCGTTCCTCGAGTGGTTCGGCGAGGAAGCGAAACGGATCTACGGCGACACGATCCCGACGACGATGCCCGGCCGCCGGGTGCTGGTCCTGAAGCAGCCGGTCGGCGTCAGCGCCGGGATCACGCCCTGGAACTTTCCGGCTGCGATGCCCACGCGGAAGGCCTCACCGGCTCTCGCCGCGGGAAACACGATGGTGTTGAAGCCCGCGGAGCAGACGCCGCTCACTGCGCTCGCGATCGCGAAGCTCGGCGAGGAAGCGGGAGTGCCGCCCGGTGTGTTCAGCGTGGTCACTGGTGCCGCTGCCGATGCCCCGGTGATCGGCGGCGAGCTGACCTCCAACCCGATCGTCCGCAAGGTCGGGTTCACCGGCTCGACCGAGGTCGGGAAGCTGCTGATGGCGCAGTGCTCGAAGCAGCTGAAAAAGATCTCGCTCGAGCTCGGCGGCAATGCGCCGTTCATTGTGTTCGACGACGCGCGGATCGACGAGGCGGTCGCCGGCACGCTCGTCTGCAAGTATCGCAACTCCGGCCAGACGTGCATCTCGGCCAACCGAATCCTCGTTCAGGACGCTGTCTATGACGAGTACCTCGAGAAGCTCGTCACGGCGGTGACGAAGCTGAAGGTCGGCGTCGGCACCGAGCCTGGCGTGAACGTCGGGCCGCTGATCGACGACGCGGGATTCGTGAAAGTGCGGCGCCACGTCGACGAGGCGCTCGAGAACGGCGCCGAGCTGGTGACCGGTGGTCGTCCTCACGAGCTCGGCCGCACCTTCTACGAGCCGACCGTGATCGTCGACGTCGAGCCCGACATGGCGATGAGCTCGGAGGAGACCTTCGGGCCTGTCGCCGGAATCGCGCGCTTCTCCGGCGAGGAGGACGCGGTGCGCGCCGCAAACAACACGCCGTACGGGCTCGCCGCGTACTTCTACAGCCGCGACGTCGGCCGAGTGTGGCGCGTCTCGGAGGCGCTCGACTACGGGATCGTCGGCATCAACACGGGCTTCGTCTCCACCGAGGTCGCGCCCTTCGGGGGCATGAAGGAGTCCGGGATCGGACGCGAAGGTTCGAAATACGGAATCGACGACTGGGTCGAGCTCAAGTACGTCGCAGCGGCGGGTCTCGACTCGTGAGCATCGTCGAGCAGCGCGACTACCACGTGTTCACCGGCAGGCTGAGCGAGCTGGTGCGGCTGTACGCGGACGAGGGGATCGCGATCCAGGAGGAGACCTCTGGCGCTACGACAGCTTCGCCGAGCGCGAGCAACGCCGTGCGCAGCTGCAGGCCGACGAGCGCTGGCAACGGTTTCTCGCGAAGATCCAGCCGCTGATCCACACCCAGCAGAATCGGATCCTCGTCCCGACGGCTTTCTCACCGCTCGCATGAAGCTCGACGGCAAGATCGCGATCGTCACCGGCGGTGCGCAAGGGATCGGAGCCGCTATCGCCGACGGGCTCGCGGAAGAGGGGGCGACGGTCGTCATCGTCGATCTCAACCCGCCGCCGGATGGCATCGCCGCTGACGTCTCCTCCGAGACGGACGTGCAGCGCATGGCCGACGAAGTCGTCACGCGTTACGGCGGCATCGATGTCCTCGTGAACAACGCCGGCCTCTACGCGTCGCTCGCGATGCGACCTTTCACGGAGATCCCGTTCGACGAGTGGCGGACGGTGATGGATGTCAACGTCGCGTCGATGTTCCTCACATGCCGCGCGGTCGTGCCGAGGATGCGTGATCGAGGTGGCGGCAAGATCGTGAACATCTCGTCCGGCACGCCGTTCCGCGGCGTCCCGTTCCTTCTCCACTACGTGACGTCGAAAGGGGCGATTGTTGCGCTCACGCGGTCGCTCGCCAGAGAGCTCGGCGGCGACGGAATCCACGTCAACTGCGTCGCGCCCGGCTTCACGATGAGCGACGGCGTCCGCCAGCATCCAGAGGTGATTGAGGCTCTCCGCGACATCTCCGTCTCCGCGCGGACGATCCAACGCGACCAGGTGCCGGAAGACGTTGTCGGTGCGGTCGTATTTCTCTGCACACCCGCTGCCGACTTCGTCACGGGTCAGACGATGGTGATCGACGGCGGCCAATACTTCCATTGATCCTCGCGCTCTCGCGACAGCCGCACGGCGCCGCCAACGTGGTCGCGCACCGGCTCGAGGACGGCAATGCGCTCGTCTTCGAGCTCCTCGACGGCCCTCCGCCTGACGCCCTGCTCACGGCCGAGGTCGAGCTCGATCCGCAGGTCGAGTGGTTGCTGCGTCTCGACCGGGTCGACTTTCCGCCCGGAGGAGTCGCCTATCGTCACACACATCCCGGGCCGGGCATCCGCTGCCTCGTGCTGGGACGCATCCGGATCGAGAGCGGGGGCGAGACGCACGAGTACGGGCCGTTCGAGCCGTGGTTCGAGACCGGCCCGGAACCGGTCTTCGCCGCCGCTTCCACGACGGAACCGTCTGCATTCGTGCGCGCGATGCTCGTGCCGCGCGATTGGGAGGGGATGCGGACGATCCGCTATGTCGATCCCGCCGACGAGGAGAAGCCGAAGCTGCAGCGCGCGACCGTGTTTCTCGAGCAGCCGGTCGTCCGTTGACGCGGACGGGCGCGCAGATCCTCGTCGACCAGCTCGTCGTCCAGGGCGTCGAGCACGCGTTCTGCATCCCGGGCGAGAGCTATCTCGCGGTGCTCGACGCGCTGCGGGACTCACCGATCCGCCTCGTGGTCGCGCGCCACGAGGCCGGCGCCGCGAACATGGCCGATGCGGCCGGCAAGCTCACCGGCCGGCCCGGCATCTGCCTCGTCACCCGCGCCCCCGGGGCGGCGCACGCCGCGGTCGGTGTGCACACGGCCTACCAGGACTCGACGCCGCTGCTCCTGCTGATCGGCCAGGTGCCGCGCCGTTTCCGCGGCCGGGAGGCGTTCCAGGAGCTCGACTACGCGCGAATGTTCGGCGAAATGGCGAAGTGGGTCGTCGAGGTCGATCGGGCGGCGGTGTTCCCGGAGGTGGTCGAGCGTGCTTTCTGCACCGCCACCTCCGGCCGTCCGGGGCCGGTCGTGATCGCGTTGCCGGAAGACGTGTTGAGTGAAGAGGCGGACGTCGCCGACGCGG
>WNFR01010807.1_pt1 | contig 12795 bp, 7 predicted proteins | sample 5400221 | NCBI WGS metagenome assembly WNFR01 (sample SAMN13153357, study PRJNA577476) | soil metagenome | isolation source: 40 cm soil under Madrone tree | place: USA:California | collected 2016-06-14
TCTCATTCTCCCATTCGACTTTATTGAGAACGCCGCAACAGAATTACGCGCCCGGCAATTGGATAATCTCATTCCTTACACAGACATTCGTTATCTTTCGCAGGCTGATAGCAGAGAGGTCATGGCGGGGACGCGCAATCCGACCGATTGCAAACCCGTGAACCTTTTCAGGTCGCGATACGACGCGAGCGGAGGATGTGCACTGGTCAGGAAAGCTTTCGTTCTCAAATACGGAGGCTTGCACGAAGGATTTCGTGGTTGGGGTGGCGATGATAACGCCTGGACCTTCAAGGCACAACTGCTTGGCAGCAGCAGTGCAACGCAGTTTAGCGACCGGCATATTTATCACCTTTTTCATCCCAACTCTGGTGGTTACGGCGGCAACAGCCACATAGCGCAGAATCCTCATTACAACGCGAACGTCGGCTTGATGAACCAGATAATCGCAATCAGAAACCGTAACGAATTTATTGCACGCTTTCCACCACCTGAATATTTCTCATGTCCATGGGAAAAAGAGAAACGGATTGCCTTCGTCGCGGATGATTCAGGGCAGAGCCTCTCGCAACGCATCGCTCAGAGACTCGAAGATATCTATGGATTAAAAATTGATCGTCACGCCGTGCACTCCACCGACCCGCGTTGGCCGGAGCGACTGCTTGAAGAGACGCCTGACGCGCTTGTTGTTTTCAGTCTGGCTCTGGCTAAGCAAGTATTGGCGGATCAACTCTTCGCGGACCTCCGGTCGAAACTATTGATTGTTGAAAATCAGGTCGACAAGTTAAGTGAGGATGAGTTGAACGCACTTAGCTTTGCCGGAGCGATTCTCACCGGCAAGGCCTCCGCAGTTCGTATACCAAAGGAGATAGGAGTTGCGGTTTGGTTATGGGATAGCTCGGCCGAAAGCGACACGGAAGGATGCGATGGCGCGCTTTCCATGGCGCAGCCCTTGTCAATTGTCCTCGGCAGCTCCGGCCGACCGAGACCGGCTCTTATCCGCGATGGCACCGACAAACAGATGGACTTGCCCGTGTGGCTCTATTGGGAAGGTGAATGTCCCTTATGGATCAAGGAGTGCCATCGAACGATCTTCGCCCATGCCTCGGATGTAAGACTCGTCACACCGGAGGAATTTGGAAGACTTCGAAACGTTGATACTGATATTGATCTGAGGAAGCTTGATGCGGCCCATCGCGCCGACTTCATCCGGGCTTTCCTGTTGACAAAATTCGGTGGACTTTGGGTTGACTCTGACTGCCTGGTCATGCAACCGCTGCAGCCTTTGGTCAATCTCCTGAGCAGCCATGATTTTGTATTTCACAAGGAACGCAACGGCTACGTCTCTAATGGTTTTATCGGCGCCTGCGTGGGCAGCACGGTTGCTGCCACTTTATACGCTCGCCTGTGCGAGATTCTTCGATCCGGCCGGCCGCTTGGTTGGACTTCGCTCGGGAGCGAGCCACTTAGCGAGATAATCAGGACATCCGCTGTGCCTTGTTACGAGTTGCCATGCGAGTTGATTCAGCCGATTTGCTGGAGCCGGCCGGAGGCCTTCTTCGAGATCAACGATCCGGTAGACCACGAACGTGTCTTCAACCAGCAAGCCGTCTGCTACATGCTTTCAAACAACTCCATTCAGCAGTTTCAGGCAACCAATCGTACCCGCGATCTTTTGGATGAAGGTACGTTTTTCCGCTATCTCGCAAGGAAAGCCCTGAGTGAGAAAGAGGGGACTGTCGAGATCGATAGAACAAATGGCGCCGCTGGTTGGCAACAAATTCCGTTCTGCATCGAAGCGATTCTGGACGTTTCACCTCTTAAGGTGTTGGACGTTGGCATCGGTTTTGGCCGATGGGGAATGCTCATTCGCGAGTTTTGCACGGCATGGAAGAATGGAAATGCCAGCGAAGAACAACGCATGCTTGTGATTGGTATCGAAACGACGCAAAGAGAAGCCTCGAAGCCTGCCCCTTTGTTTTACGATCAAATTCATATTGGGGGAGCAATCGAAGTTATCGAAGCAATCAACCAAAGATGGAACCTAGTAATTTTCGATGGGTTATTACCCGACTGGTCTGCTGATACTGCACACGAAGTCCTAAGCAAAGCGTTGAGTGTCTCGGATTATGTGCTCGTTGGCGAGCCCGTCCTGACCGGATCGAAAGCGGTTAACAACAATGATCGCAGAAACGGACACACGCTCCCACCGACGTTGGGTAATTTGATCTCCGCTAATCTTGTGCGTAATGCCATGCGTGAGGGAGCAATCACCAGAACCTGGGGCGCTCTGCTTCTCTCCCACTCCGATCCAAAGGGATTAAGAAAAGTGAATCCGATGCAGCCGGTGTTTGAAAAGATCATTGAGAGTAATCTGAAAGTAGGGGAGGAGTCAGTCTCCGGGCCCGGCTCTTGTCTCGCTCAAACTGCGGAGATCAGGCGACGGTTACCGTTCCTGATTGCTGACTTGAAGATCAGGTCGCTCCTCGATGCGCCGTGCGGAGACTTCAACTGGCTTAAGCACCTGAGGCTGGATTTAGAAGAGTACATAGGTGCTGACATCGTTCCAGCCCTTGTCGAACAAAATCAAAAACGGTTTGCAGACAACCACAGACGATTTCTCCATCTGGATATTGCGCGCGATTATCTGCCGCAGGTGGATGTGATTCTTTGTCGCGATTGTTTGGTTCAATTCCCATTGGATGAAATCACCGAGGCCTTGAGGAACTTTAAAAGGAGTCGGTCCAAATATCTTCTAACCACTACTTTCACAGGACCACGTCGATACACCGAGATTGCGACGGGAGAATGGCGGCCTTTGAATCTTCAGTTGCCCCCCTTTAACTTTCCGACGCCGTTAAGGCTGATCAACGAGAAATGCACGGAGGTTAATGGTACGTACTCGGACAAGTGCCTGGGTCTGTGGAGACTGGACAACCTTGACGTGTAACGGCGCCGCCCTGGAATTCAAACATTCAATAGTTTCGAGCAAAACAAATCTTGCCATGCAATTCCTTTTCGCAGACTACTTGTGAAGGCTCGGGCAGCTTGCGATAGGCGCAGACAATGGCCTTTAACACGATGGTCTGGTCATTGACCTGACATTCGCACTTGGAGTAAGGTCCGCATGTTTATAAGTGGCTGTGGCTGAACACTCCCTAGCCTCTGCTTCCTTGCATGCTCGTCAGTTCAGTCGCCAGAGACCAATGTTGACTTTCAACCGAGAGGCTGGAACTCGCAGTAAACCCATGACTCACACCGCCTGCTTAGCCACTAATCTGTTGGAGGAGCCAAGCGAGTGTGCGATGAACAGGCATTTGTTCTTGAGGAGCGTTTACCATGACTTATTCCATCTCGCACCGCGGGCTCCGCGACCCGGCTAAGAAGGATATCGCGATGCAGCTCGTCTCGAGCGCGGAGAACTCATCGCTCAACTGGAAGGGTCAATACGGCTACATCCAGTATAACGTCGAGCATAACGCCGAAGAGAATCGCGGGTACACGGCTGGCATCATCGGATTCACCTCCGCCACGCACGATATGCTGGAAGTGGTCCGTTACTATAATAAAATCGCGCCGGACAACTTGCTCACCCCTTTCCTACCAGCGTTGAAAAAGGTCGATGGCACATCATCTCGCGTCGGGCTCGGCCCGGCGTTCCGGGCGGCATGGAAGACGGCTGCCGGGGATCCGCAGTTCCGGAAAGCGCAAGACCACGAGCGGGCTGCACGAATTGGGCCAATTCATCTATTACGACGCCATCGTGATGCACGGCTCGGATGACGATCCCCACAGCTTCGGAGCGATCCGAACGTCGGCGATGAAGAAAGCCATGCCTCCCTCGCTCGGCGGAGAGGAAACAGTATTCCTCAACGCGTTTCTCGACGCTCGAAAAGTCGCAATGAAGGCTGAGCAGGGGCATCAGGACACCTCCCGAGTGGACACGATGCAGCGGAAATTCCTCAAGGAGAGCAACCTCGCGTTGGACCTGCCTCTGGAGTTCAAAGTGTACGGGGATAAGTACAGAATTCCCGAGAGTGAGATGTAACACTTTGGGTAGAGGATTCGATATGGTGGACCTATTCGAAAAGCTGGATCAAGCCTAACGATGCACGGGCCTCTGCCAAACCTTCATCAATCGTTGATGCTTTCATGGCGACCGCCGTCGGCTTGGGCGTCAAATCCCGGGTGGGCGCGTTACACGCGCGGTAGTAGTACGAGCTCAAAGTTTGTCTGGACTGGCTGACGAAGAGTGATAGGGAAAAGGCTATGGAGGCGGCCCCATGCATTTCTCTGATCTTGAAAGAGCGCCTGCAACGGATCCGCCGATCACAACGTTCGGCTGGCTAGCGGATTTTTCCTTCTCAAAACGGTACTTCCAAGACCTTTCTATGTTGGATCGGCCCGTGATCAAAGTATCCGTCTTCACCGAAGATCTCGCAATCGTCCCGAGGTAATAGTGACCCCGGCTTATCCTTGACAAGAGGGGCATTGTGATGTATGGTCGGATTAATTGCTTGTTCTCTTTTTGCTCTCGCATGAGGAGCCCTTTTGAAGGGTGATGATCATGTCTCTTTCGAACTACCAACTAAGAGGAGAGGTCGCACATGAATAGACGACTAATAAGAGCTGCGGTCATGAGACAACAGCCTAGGTTGTTGGGACGCGGTGCGCTGGCGAACAAACGGCCTTTGCTTGGGATTCTGGCGAGCAAACGGCCTTTGCTGGGCATTCTGGCGAACAAACGGCCTTTGCTTGGGACTCGCGGTGCGATGGCGAAACGCGGTAAGATCCGCAATGGTTTTCAACGCGCTGTGCTGGCGAAACACCTTGGGCTGCGGTAGCGCGTTCGGGCTGAGTTTCGGGTACCGTGCCCGCTCCTAGAGAGAATTACTGACGGATACGCTTAACCTTGGGCTCCCAGCGCCTCAACGCATAACCATTTGGTGCTTTTCCGCAAGAAGATCCGGAACGCCGATCCGACTTTGAAAGTTGAACGGCCGTCACTGATCACGTGAGGCGCTTTGCCGCTTAAGGGGCTTCCTTTCTGCTACGTTTGGGGGGGTGAGCCTGAAGAGCGAAAGCCCCGTTGTTGGATCGTGGGCCGGAGCTGGATCTGATGTAATCCGAACACCCCTCGTAGATCGTTTGAAGCATCGCTAGAGTCAGAAGACTCGGGCGCGTTGTGCCTCTAGAGGCCGTGCTTTCTCTATGCGAACTTGAGAACTCGCCGGGGTTGGTTAACCCACAGACCAGAAAGGTGTGACGCGAATATGTCCCACACAGCTATTCGGCCATGCGGCGTCTTTTGTTTCCTTCCACCGCACGTACTAAATAGCATTGCCTTAAAGGGAACCGATGATCAGCGAGAGCGCGCACTGCGTACGCTGGGCCTTAGCCAATCTTTAAGTAGCGCGCGAATAGGATTTGACGAGTCGAACCGGGTAATGCGTCAGTCGGCGCGGACACGACGCTTAACCGTGGGAAACCGATGGTCGGTGGCCGCCACGACCGGCCAAAAGCAACGCACTATCTACACTGCCAACAAAACGCAGAGGCTACCAGGGAATCGTGTGCGGTCCGAAGGTGATCCAGACACCGGTGATCCCGCGGTTGACGAGGCATATAATTACATGGGAATTACCTATGACTTTTACTGGGATGTCTTTAATAGGAATTCTATCGATGATGCGGGCCTGGGTTTAAACGGCACGGTTCATTTCAGCCGGGACTACGATAACGCGTTCTGGGACGGGCAGCGGATGATCTATGGCGATGGGGACGGTCAGCAATTCCAACGGTTTACGAAATCGATTGATGTGATTGGACACGAATTGACCCACGGTGTTACGCAATACGAAGCAGGCCTCATCTATTGGGGCCAAACGGGTGCCCTCAATGAGTCTATTTCCGACGTATTCGGTTCGCTTGTCAAGCAGTACTCGAACAACGAGACAGCAGCTCAGGCGGATTGGTTGATCGGTCAGGGTCTCTTCACACCCAGCGTTAATGGCCAGGCTATCCGATCTATGAAAGCGCCTGGGACAGCTTATGATGATCCAGTACTTGGTAAGGACCCGCAGCCCGCGCACATGCGTAATTACGTGAAAGGATTGCAAGACAACGGAGGCGTACATACGAACTCGGGCATCCCGAATCATGCCTTCTATTTGACTGCCCTTAAGATAGGGGGAAAGGCTTGGGAGAACGCCGGTCTAATCTGGTACCAGACGCTACAAAGCCCTTTTCTGCGAAAAGGGGCGAACTTTACTTCCTTCGCACAATTAACCGTAGCGGTCGCGCAGCAACTCTTTCCTGCTGGCATTGAGCCGCAGGCTGTTCGCGAAGGTTGGGCGGAAGTAGGTATTGTGGTTTAGCAATTGGAACAAAGTGTCGCAAAGGAATCTCACGCGAGTTGAGTTTAGGCGAGAGGGCGGCTTCGCAGGTATTCCTTTGACTGCGGAACTCGATGCCGGATCACTGCCTCCTGATGAGGCCGCGGCTTTGCGAGAACTGCTAGACTCGGCAGATTTTTTCAGTCTGCCGGCCGTAATCGTCCCGCCGAGGGCGGGTGCCGACCAGTTCCAATATGTGATAACTGTGGAAGCAGATGGTCAGCGCCACACTGTGCGCACTACTGACCCGGCGCCGCCGGCGCTCCACAAATTGCTCGACTTCTTAATGAGAATTACTAAGGGGAGAAGAGCGAAAGACAAAGATTAAGATACGGCCGGAAGTGAATAATGCGGTGCTTAGCACAAAGGAAGTGCGCGTTTCACGAGTCGCGGGAAGCTCTTTGTTTTGTCGAAGTGGATTTAATGGAAGTTAGCTTGTAGACATGTATTTGTGCGCGGATGTCCCCATTTTGCTCGAGCAGAAAAGAGTCGCCTGTTATTGGAATTGATTGCGGCGGGAACCGGCATGAACATCTGCGAACCGAGGATCCAGAGAAGATCGAATCGCGTATTATTGAGCTTCGGCACTCCGGCGAAGCGATGATAATTTTTGGGCCAAGGGTGGCGAATTGTTTGTATTCGGTTGGTTAAGTAAAGGAAAGGGAGGTTTGATTATATGCGAAACGGAAGGCATCTAGGGCATCTATTGAATCCTCGAGCGATGTGGCGGAAGCCCCCCGCCGCGCATGGCGCGCAAGCGCCTCAAGGAGCGCAACCTTGGTGGCAGCCAGTGCTACAGGCGCGGAAGATGGCACGGCAATTTCGTCAAAATGCGGTTCGAATGCAGTTTCTGAACACCGTGGATCTCTGGAAACAACAGGCGGAACAAGGTGGTCGCCTCCTCGATACCATTCGTACTCGACTGCAGGGAGAGATTCAGAATCAGCCGTCTTCCACTTCTGTTTACGATGTTAGTACAGAGTCGAGCCAAACATCCACCGATCCCTCCAGCACCACAGCGCCTACTGACTCGACTAGCGTGACGAGCGCGAACCAGCCAAGCAATCGCGCGTTTTACGCTATCTTCGAGAAGCTCGACGAGGATGATATTGGCGGTAATGATTATCCGATCCTAAAAATCGTCAACGACATGCTCGATGACAAGGGCCACGACACCACCAATAAGTCTACGATGTATGCCGCCTACGATAAATGGTTGCATCACGAGGCAATAGAAGGGAAGGACGAGGGAGACAAACATAAAGAGCACAAAGGACAAACAACTCACGCCATACTGAACCGGGCTTTTAAGAGTCTCAACAGGAATCGTGAGAAGAACTTTACAGAGGCGGGAACCCCGCGCATAGACGCTGTGAAGGACTGGCTCGAGGACCATGAGTACACTGTCGTCAGCACCGACAAGATCAAGGAGGCGTGGGAAGACTATCAAGAGAGCGACGAGGACGAAGATAAAGAGCACAAGAAAAAAACGACCCACGCTGTGCTGTATGACGCTTTCAAGAAACTCAAGAGTCATAGGGACTTCCTTACGGAGGCGGGAACCCCACGCATAGACACCGTGAAGGACTGGCTTGAAAAGAATGACTACACTGTCGTCAGCACCGACAAGATCAAGGAGGCTTGGGAAGACTATCAAGAGAGTTAAGAAACGTGAAAAGTAAGAACCCCACAGACTACACAAGTAATTATCGGCTCGAGCAGATGGGGCGTTTTCACTAACCAACAGAGCTTTACGCAGCCTGAGTGGGTGAAGGGGTCGGGAAGGCAGACCTTCGCATAGTGAAATCATCCTGGGTCATATCTTCGGGCGAGGTTAGGGAAGAATCAGGGGAAGCACATCAAGCTGTTTGGCGGGGCTGTAGATCCACAGCTTCTCCCTCATAGCAGTTTCCCCTACAGTTTCGCAGGCAATCCTCATCATTTCTGCCACCAAAGGAGAACAACACGCAACCGTCATGCGAGAATTCCGGTTCATTGCTCTGACGCCGTCTGGTTTGGCTGACGCCACAATCGCGATTGCGGCAAGCCGAGCTGGAGAGATTGGCGTGCTCGATCTGCAATACGCTCAAAGCATGCCGGCCTCCTTAACTGCTATTGCCAAGCTTGCCCGGTATGCCAGACACGAATGTGGGATCAAGATAGATGGAAACGCCGAAAAGTTTCTAAGCGGGATTGTGCCCGAACTTCCGAGTCAGATAACGATAGTTATCCTAACATCCAACGATGCTGATTCCTTATATAGCCAGATTCAAGCCTGTCGCAAATTCAATCTGACAGTTTTACTAGAGACCACTTGTCTCGATGAAGCTCGACTTGGGGAAAAGCTGGGCGTCTCCGGGCTCATCGCCAAGGGCCATGAAGCGGCCGGACGCATCGGCGAGGAAACTACCTTCATTCTTTTGCAGCACTTGTTGGCCAATACGTCGTTGCCGGTCTGGGCCCAGGGAGGAATTGGACTACACACGGTCGCGGGTTGCTATGACGCTGGAGCAGCGGGGGTAGTGCTGGATGCCCAACTCGCATTGACGCGAGAATCTCCCCTAACGGAGGCGGCAAAGACAAGCATTGCGCGCATGGACGGCAGCGAGACGGTTTGCCTGGGAGCAAATCTGGGTGACGCCTATCGCATGTATTCTCGTCCCGGCCTGTCCCCGGTAGAAGAATTGCGCAGACTGGCCGAACAACTCCCCGGCCGCTTCGCCTCAGAGACCGAGAGGCGTGCCGCGTGGCGAGAAGAAATCAAGTCGCGAACAGGTTGGACAGATACAAAGAACAACATTTGGCTCCTGGGACAAGATGCAACATTTGCGGCGTCCTTGGCGAAGCGATTCCGAACCGTTAGCGGCGTGCTCGAGGGGATGCGTCAAGCGATTGCAACCCACGTCAGGAGCGCGCAGACGCTGAGGCCTATTGACGAGGACAGCCCACTGGCTCGTTCGCACGGCACACGTTACCCGATTGTTCAAGGCCCAATGACGCGAGTGAGTGATCGGGCGACTTTTGCAACACGAGTTGCGGAGGGAGGTGGACTACCATTTTTGGCTCTCGCGCTAATGCGCGCTCCCGAGGTTAAGGCACTTCTCGAAGAGACCCGCGAGATGATTGGTAACCGGCCGTGGGGCGTGGGTATTCTCGGCTTTGTCCCTTTTGATTTGCGCCAGGAGCAATTAGAGGTCATCCGGGCTTATCGTCCATCGTTTGCACTGATCGCGGGGGGGCGACCAGATCAGGCGCTGACTTTGGAGGACGCTGGCATTCCCACTTACCTACATGTTCCGTCGCCTGGCTTGCTCAAGTTATTTGTTGAGAACGGAGCTCGACGGTTTGTGTTCGAAGGACGCGAGTGTGGAGGACACGTTGGTCCTCGTTCGAGTTTTGTCCTATGGAACACGATGATCGACACGTTGTTGGAAACGTTGCCGCCATCGGAAATGGCAGACTGCCATGTCCTCTTTGCCGGCGGGATCCATGACGCGATGTCGGCCTCGATGATCGCGACCATGGCAGCGCCGCTAGCTGAACGTGGAGCTCGCATCGGGGTGCTGCTGGGCACCGCCTATCTTTTCACCAGTGAGGCGGTCGCAACCGGGGCTATTAGGGAAGGCTTTCAACAGGAAGCAGTTCAATGTAACGAGACCGTGCTCCTGGAGACGGGACCCGGCCATGCCACGCGTTGCACAAAGTCACCCTTCGTCGAGATGTTTCAGCAGGAAAAACAGCGCCTCTCCGCAAGCGGCAAGTCTGCGGAAGAAATACGCGAGGCGCTCGAACGTTTGAATTTGGGTAGGCTACGCATTGCGTCCAAGGGCATTAGCCGCCATCCTCAGCTTGAGCAAAATCCTCAATCGCAAAAGTACATTGAGTTGAGTAAGGAAGAACAACTCAGCCAGGGAATGTACATGATCGGCCAGGTTGCTGCCCTACGAAATTCAACCTGCACTATTAAAGAACTTCACCATGAGGTTTCCGTCAAAGCAACCGAACGCTTGGCAAATTTGCCCGAACCTGCTCTGGCGTTATCGCGCGCCACAGTGACAGAACGGCGGCCGTGTGATGTGGCGATCATTGGCATGGCCTGTTTGCTGCCCAAGGCGCCAGACCTACAGACTTATTGGGAGAACATCCTCAACAAGGTCGATGCCATTACCGAGATCCCAAAGGATCGCTGGGACTGGCAGCGGTATTTCGATGCGGACCCTAAGGCGCGAGACAAGATCTACTCAAAATGGGGTGGGTTCCTGGACGCCATTCCTTTCGATCCTTTTCGCTATGGCATGCCTCCCAATACACTGACCTCTATAGAGCCGCTCCAACTCCTCACTCTTGAGGTGGTCCGCGCCGCTCTCGGGGATGCCGGATACACCGACCGGCCGTTTCCACGCCAGCATACTTCCGTGATCCTAGGGGTGGGCGGTGGTATCTCCGATTTAGGCCAGCACTATGCTTTGCGCGCTGGTCTGCCAATGGTCTTTGAGGTAGTGCCGCCGGCTGTTCTATCGCACCTGCCGGAATGGACCGAGGATTCCTTTGCGGGAATCCTGTTGAACGTAGCAGCAGGCCGGGTAGCCAACCGCTTCGATCTCGGCGGAGTCAATTACACCGTAGACGCTGCTTGTGCCTCCTCGCTCGCTGCCGTCCATCTGGCGACTCGTGAATTGGAGGCCGGCACCAGCGACATGGTGATAGTCGGCGGCGCTGATACCGTACAAAACCCTTTTGGCTATTTGTGCTTCAGCAAGACTAACGCACTCTCCCCGCGCGGCCGGTGCCGCACGTTTGATGAGAGCGCAGATGGCATTGTAATCAGCGAGGGCGTAGCCGTCCTTGTCTTGAAACGTTTGGCAGACGCAGAACGAGATGGAGACCGCATCTATGCGGTAATTAAGTCTGTAGCTGGTTCCAGCGATGGTCGAGACAAAGGCCTTACTGCCCCCCGTCCCGAAGGTCAAGCCCTAGCTTTAGAACGAGCCTATGCGACCGCGGGTTTCTCACCAGCCACTGTGGGCTTGATCGAAGCTCACGGAACAGGAACTGTAGTCGGTGACAAGGCGGAGATAGAAACTCTTAAGCGGGTATTCGAAGCTGCCGGCGCTGCGCGACAGACATGCGCCATTGGGTCAGTTAAGTCCATGATTGGCCATACAAAATGTACGGCAGGCGTGGCTGGCCTGGTAAAGATCGCTTTGGCCCTTCACCACCGAGTTCTTCCGCCCACCATCAATGTGGAAAAGCCAAATGCAACGGCCCATTTTCCCGCGAGCCCATTTTACGTAAATACAGAGCCGCGTCCCTGGTTCCATGGGGTACCTGAGTATCCGCGGCGTGCCGGGGTCAGCGCTTTCGGCTTCGGCGGAACTAACTTCCATGTGGTAGTTGAGGAATACACAGATAACTTTATCGGTTCTGCCCCTTGCTCTGTCTCTGAAAACTGGGCCAGCGAACTCCTGGTGTGGACTGCGGATTCGCCTCAAGATTTTCTGACCGCCATAGCGCAAGTGGAGGACATGTTATCGCGCGGCTCCAAGCCACTGTTGCGCGATCTGGCCTTTACACTGTGGCATCTGGCGGAGGGCGACAGAAAACTCAAACTCGCCATTGTGACCACGTCGCTCGATGACCTCCGTCAGAAACTTGGCTCGGCTAAAGAGGCTTTGACCACGGCTGGACCAGTTCAAATCAATGAACCCCGAGGAATTTACTTCACGGACCAGTTATTGGCCCGAACCGCCAGGATTGCTTTCCTCTTTCCCGGACAAGGTTCGCAGTCTGTCGGCATGCTACGCGATCTGGTAACCCATTTCCCAGAGGTGCGTGAGCAGTTTGAGCGGGCTGACGATGTATTAAGGGGTCGCTTTCCTGAGCGTCTAAGTTCCTATATTTATCCACCCCCAAGCTTCAGCGTCGAAGAGCACCAGGTCAGCCTGCAGGCCCTCACCCAGACCAACATCGCACAACCTGCCCTGGCGGCGGCCGGGATGGGATTCTTTCATTTATTTCAAGCTCTTGGTGTTCGGCCTGACCTGGTCGCCGGCCATAGCTTCGGGGAGTACATTGCTTTGTGCAGTGCCGGCGTATTCAGCGAAGAGACGCTGTACAAACTTGCTGAAGCACGTGGGCGATGCATCATTGAAGCAACCAAAGACGATCTGGGAACGATGGCGGCGGTGACGGAGCGAGCGGAGCGCATCAGCACGCTTTTGGACTCGATCGAAGGAATCTGGATCGCAAACCGTAATGCTCCTCGCCAGACAGTTATATCCGGAACGCGACCAGGCATACATCAGGCAATCGAATTACTAAGAAAGGAGGGAATCCAGGCTCGGCTAATCCCCGTTGCCTGCGCGTTCCACTCGCCGGTAGTAGCGCCCGCCCGAGACCGCCT
>WNFR01006035.1_pt1 | contig 12794 bp, 12 predicted proteins | sample 5400221 | NCBI WGS metagenome assembly WNFR01 (sample SAMN13153357, study PRJNA577476) | soil metagenome | isolation source: 40 cm soil under Madrone tree | place: USA:California | collected 2016-06-14
GTTTCGGCATCTTCGTATTCAAAGGAGTGCAGCATGGCCACACCGCGCTCAAAGCTGTGCTGGGCCTGATCCGAGCAGGAGATCGGGAAATGGACACTCCCGTATTGTTCCGCTCGCACGGTATCCGCGTGGTGGTGTTGTTCCTCAGATTGACCAAAGACCGCAGGTGGGAAGCTTAGAAACGCCAACAGTAGCCAGCCGCTGGATACTTCATTTGACACCGCCGGCTACGAGCGTTGAGATTGGTGAGCACACTCGTTTCACGTACTACCCGCGAGTTAGAAGGGGATCCAATACTATGTGAGATTAGCTTCTTAGAGCAACCAGAGATGTCGCATGGTGGTCTGCCAGCTTGAGTTGATTGGCGATTGTGCCCCTTTGTCGAGTAAGGCTCTGCCCCCGGGGGCGTGACCCGCACAACGTTGCTTAACTCCAGGATGGTCGGCAACCCTTACCTTACCGGATTGGATTATGGAAGGTTTGCCCGTCACTCGGGCCGAAATCGAGTTCGGCGGTTCGACTAACTGCGATGACTTCCCAGAGCCTCACTTATCACCTGGCAGAGCCGCGCCCGACACAGTCCAGAAATACTTGAGAGGAAGGTTTTGAAGTCCGAGCTGATACCCCTCTCGACCCAACTTATGAGCAGGTCTAAATGGGTCAATTGAACACCGAGGGTAATTGTTTTGCCATTCGAATCCACGAACGTTTCTTCAAGTGTGGCGGGCACATGGCCCATTTCTGGCACAAGGTACCATCGGTATTGGTTTGAGAGTCCTTGGTCGACGATTTTTTGAACATACGTGATAGCTGTCAGCGGATAGATATTTGGATCCACCGTGCCGTGGACCTTTAAGATCTTCGTTTTAATCTGTCCGGTAGATATTAGTCGAGATATAGCCGCGCGCACTTCAGGAGGACGCTTCGCGGGTTCCCAGTTCCTCAGTAGGGCTGTGCCATTGTCCACGGCGGCCCCGTATGCAGGATCGACCTCGTTCAAGACTCGGCGGGTAGTAATCGGACCGGTGCTCCAAGCCAGGGTGGCATCAAAGGGATGAGGGTCAGCCGTGGGGTCGCCGCTTGTGCTAGGCACTCGGAACCGAGAATCGTTTGCCGTCGCCGGATTATCGGTGTACGGGGGGATGATGGGCATGAGAATGCTTGCTGTCGCCGGGAGCTTGAAGAAAAATCGCTCGTCGTCTGTCGGAACTGTAGGAATAAATTTCTCATAGGATGCTCCGGAACGAGGTGTGATTTTCATGCGGCGACCGATTTTACTGATGTAATCTGCCATCACCCGATCGTCGGCCGGATTGACTGCTTGGAGATTATTGAGCAAGTGAATCTGTTCCAGCGCGGAGTCAACGAGATCGCCGCCGCCTCGTTCTTCGATGACGCCATGGAAGGGCGTTCCGGCGAGTTCGCTCGAGTATGCCAACATTCGTGCACCCCGCGACTCGCCCCACGCGTAGTCAAACGTTGGAGCCGGGAGGGCGAAGCCCGATGACAGCATTTTCTGAGCAAATACAACAACTTCGTTGAGACGGGTTCCCCATTGCGCCAGGGGAATTGGAGTCGCAACAGTGGACCAAGCGTTGATAACACAGAGAACGTATCCCCTTCTCAGCACGGGAGAGCGGACAGCGTATCTCGGTTCGAAAGTGTATTCCGTGTACCAACCTCCTGGGGCGAACGAGACCATGCGCCTTGGGGCCGCCTGGTTCTGATAGCCCCGAGGTATGAAAACTCTAGCGATTGTCGGGTTGTGGGGTGCGGAGATCAGGGGTCCATGCGGACTCCAAACTGCTCCGGCGCTGTCGATCGACGTATGAATGTCAGCGTGCGCGGGAGTCACGAGGACGGTGGTACCATTCCTCACAGCGGTAACCGGTTCATTCCAGACGGCACGATCGATGTTCCATTGAGCACGCAGGGCAGCCCCGAGTTGGGGATCGTTGAGTTTGCGAACGAGCAGCTTCAGGGGATCCGAGGGATCCGTCGGTGAGCGCGGGTCGCTCTGAGCCGCAACCTGTCTTGGGTTAAGCGCAATCGCGATGAGAATCAATAAGAGTAGTCCCAGCGCATTTGTAGGTACCCTCCTGGTTATGACCCAATCATGGGACACGAACAACGCGATACCAGGTGGAATTGGCATTCTGAGCCGCCGCAATCAGAGGGCATTGTATACCCCGTGGGGATAAACCGTCCCGAATCGCTGTCGCAAAGCGGAACCAATTCGATTGGGTCGCGTATCTAGAAGGCCGAATAGCTCATCAGCATTGGACGGGTTCCGGGCGGGACGGTCGGCAAGCCCGAAGTAGTGGTACGGTCGGGTATTGGAATAACTTCCGCATAGCCCGTCGTCAGAACCTGTGCATGCCAGTAATGACCCGAACCACGGCAAGCATAGATTTGGGTTCGAAATAAGGGGAATCACTATCAACCTGCTCGCGGTGTGCGGAGCCTAGTTTTTCAAGCCTATGCGGCGAAGAAGACTTTGGAAACGAGGATCAGGATGCAGGCTATCAAGCAGCAAGTCCGACTGGAGGGGAATGGCAAAGTCTAAAGACTTCTCCGAGTAAGACTTGTCCAGGAGATCGAAAGCTTTGTCGTTTTCTCCAAGGCCGGCGTATATGGTGGCCATCGTATATGGCGAAGCAGAGGTGGCTCTTGCTTTGCGCTCCAAATCACGAAAGATCTTTTCTGCTTCGGCTTTCTTGCCTAAGGCGGAATAGGCGTGTGCCAACGCGACGGTGGGGCCTAGAGAACCATCGGAGAACTGAACCGCCTTCTGAAACTCGGATATCGCTTCCTGAAGCTTGCCGGCGCCCTCGTAACCAAGTCCGAGTGAGTAGTGATGAAATGCATCCTTGGGGTCCAAAAGCAGGCCTCTTCTGCTGGATTCAATCAATTTAGGGTAATCCAGCAGTTTATAGTAGGTCGCGGTCTCGGTATGCGCCTCACTGAAACCGTAGTCCAGTTGGTCGATTTTCGCGATTTCGGCAAGAGCTTCGGAGCGCCTGCCGACCGAAGCGAGAAAGATGGCGCGATCTTCGTGCGCGCAACTGTAACTAGGCGCCAGAGCGATGGCGCGGTTGAACTCGCGATCGGCAGTTTCCCAATCCCAATCGAATGTGAAACTCAGTTGGCCGAGGGTGTCGTAGGCTTCCCCAATGCTGTCGTCAAGTTCCAGTGCCTTGGCTAATGCTTCCTTGGCAGACCGGTAGGCCTGATCTTTTTGCAAAGAGCCTGCAAACGCCAAGTAGACGTCAGTGTCTGCGAGCCCCGCATAAGCAAGAGCGAAGTTTGGATCTTTCTGGATGGACTCTTCAAAGTAGCGTTGTGCTTTCTTGAGGGAATCAGGTTTGGTGAACTCGTTGACAAAGTAAATACGTCCTTTGAGATAGGCATCGTATGCGTCCGGGCTCACCGCGTGGGCCCGGCGGACCAGAGCCTGCTGCGTTGGAGTGAGTTGTGCGCGGACTTGCCCTGCGATGGCGTCCGCCACTTCACCTTGTAACTTCAGGATATCGCCGAGATCGCGGTTGTATGTCTCCGCCCAAAGGTGCTGGTCCGTGGGTGCTTGAATGAGTTGGGCGGTAACACGGACTCGTTGACCCGAACGGATCACCGAACCTTCAACGATGGCGGCGACGTTCAATTCGCGTGCAATTTCGGGCAGGCTCTTTCTCGTGCCTTTGTATCGCATGACGGAAGTTCTGGAGATGACACGCAGCGAGCCGACTTTGGCGAGGTCAGTAATCAATTGGTCGGTCATGCCATCGGCAAAGAATTCCTCGGACGGGTCGCCGGACAAATTGTCGAGGGGCAAAACGGCAATGGAATTCAAGCGAGGAGCAGCGCTGGTAGGAGCAGCACCCGTGCGCGCCAGCCAAACGGCAACGCTTATGACGAGGACGGCGAAGACCGTGGTGAGCAGGACGGCGTGAGATTTGGTAAGACGCAGGGGTCCCGGTAGGTCGGCGGGCGGCGCGGGGTCAGAAGCACCAGAGGGGGCCGGAAGGTCTCCGGCATCCACCGGCGCGATAAACCGGTATCCGCGGCGCGGCAGCGTTTCAACGTAGCGAGGCCTCTCGGCGGAGTCACCGAGCACCTCGCGAAGGCGAGCAATTGCATTGTGCAGGCTATGGTCGAAATCGACAAAAGTGTCGGTGGTCCAAATCTGCGCCCGCAGCTCCTCGCGAGTGACTATATCGCCGGCGCGCTTGAGCAGAACGGCCAAAACTTGCAGCGGCTGACCTTGCAGCCGCAGTCGTACCCCGCGTTTGCGCAGCTCCCCTGCTCGAACGTCCAACTCGAAATTGTCGAAACGCAAAAGGCGCAGGCTAGGTTCAGAGGTAGGCATAGCGACACCCGCCAAGGTTAGGCAAGTCTAGCATACTTCGCAGGGGCCACTGATAGGCCTGGTTCGGACGCAATCCCCTGTATTCGCTATCCTTTAGCAATGGAGAGAAATTTGGGAAACGATGGAGGTTGCGAGGATTGCATCCTTGGCAGGAACCAACGACAGTGCCGAGGTTCTTGCGAGACCTCACGCTTCGGACTGTGCCCCGCAGACCGCTGGTGAGCAATTTCCGGCAAGACCAAGGAGAATCCGAACATGAAAAAACTAGCGCATTTGACGATGCTTTTGCCCGCCCTTCTGGCCCTTGCCTCGTTCGCTCTGGCGCAGCAAAAGACACAGCCACAGGGACAGGCGGACCAGGACAAGCTCGTCGAGACTGTCCGCAATGCCACCACGCAGTACGTGGATGACGTCAAGGCGGCCACTAGCGCTGGATACAGTGCTGCCCTCGGCTGCGTAAGCGGCTCCGACCATGGCGCCATGGGCATCCACTACGTCAATGGCAGCCTGGTTAACGGACCCATTGACCCCACACGCCCGCAAGCTCTGATCTATGAGCCGTCGTCGAACGGTCAACTGAAGCTGGTTGGCGTCGAGTTCATCATACTCGCGAGCGCCCTTCCTCCCAACGCCGCTCCGCAGGTGGAGGGTCACCTGATGCTGTACGTCGACTCCCCAAACCGTTACGGCCTACCGGCGTTCTTCGAACTCCACGTCTGGGCTTGGCGCGACAACCCCCACGGTCCGTTCGTGGATTGGAACGACCACGTGAGCTGCGCAGGCCAGTAGAGGCAGGAGCACCCATGATGGTAGCGCCAGCGCACGACAGGCGAGCCAATGTCGGTCCAGGTACAAAGCTCGGACCCTATGAGATTACGTCGCCGTTGGGCGCTGGCGGTATGGGCGAAGTGTATCGAGCTCGCGATACGCGCCTGGGTCGTACCGTAGCGATCAAGGTGTTGCCCCAGCAGCTTTCACAGATGCCCGAACTGGAGCGGCACTTGAATCATGAAGCGCGTGCCATCGCCAGACTTTCCCATCCCAACATCTGTGCACTTCATGACATCGGGCACCATGAAGGCACGGATTTTTTGGTGTTGGAGTATCTTGAGGGAAAGACGCTGCGCCAAACCTTAGCTTCCGGAACGCTGTCGCTACGGAGGATCATTCAGATCGCTGTGCAAGTCGCCGAAGGACTTGCTAAGGCCCATGAGGTCGGAATCATTCATAGAGATCTCAAACCTGAGAACCTCATGGTCTCCCCGGAGGCTGTTAAGATTCTCGATTTCGGGCTGGCGAAGCTTGGACTTGGGAATGAAGAGGACGCAACTACCGACACGACCGAAAGCGCCCAAACGCAACCTGGGGCGATTGTGGGAACGTTCAGATATATGTCGCCCGAGCAGGCCAGTGGCCATGCGCTCGATTTTCGATCAGATCAGTTTTCTTTTGGCACAGTGCTTTACGAAATGGCAACTCGAAAGCACCCATTTCAAAAGGCGACCGTACCAGAAACGCTATCGGCAATTATTCAAGAGGAGCCGAGAACGATTGGGTCCTTGAACCCTGAGGTTCCCCCTCCGTTTTGCTGGGTGGTCGAGCGTTGCATGGCCAAAGAACCGGGGAAGCGTTACTTTTCGACCCGGGACTTGGTGCGCGACCTGGTTGCCATCCGTGACCGTCTGACGGACCTCCAACCCCGGCTACCCGAAAGTCGTCCCAGCAACTTGCCGGCGTCAAGTGCGCTGCTAATTGGACGAGGAAAAGAGTTGGCTGCCGCAAAACAATTATTACTGCGGCGAGACGTGCGGTTGGTCAGCGTCACCGGTCCGGGAGGTATTGGTAAATCGCACTTCGCCGTGGAGGTGGCCCGCGAAATCGCCGATGACTTTTCCTCTGGCGTTTACTTCGTGCCGCTTGCTGCGGTCACCGACCAAAGTCTGGTTCCTTCCGTAATCGCGCAAACCCTGGGGATTCGCGAATCGGGCGGCTGCCCTCCCGTCGAAAGCTTGAAGGACTATTTGCGAAGTTGCCTCGGCGGGCCCATGCTGCTGTTGATCGACAATTTCGAGCACCTGCTTGCGGCAGGGCCGCTACTCTCTGAGCTTTTGGCTATTGCGCCTGGCCTGAAGATCCTGGTCACTAGCCGGGCCGCCCTGCGAGTCCAAGACGAGAATGAATTTCCGCTGCCGCCGCTCGCGCTGCCTGACCCGAAAGCCCTCCCCTCTCTTGAAACACTTTCCCAGTTCCCGGCGATTGCTCTGTTCGTGCAACGGGCCCTCGCAGTCAAGCCTGGCTTCGCTCTTACCGATGAGAACGCATCCGCCGTGACGGAAATCTGCACGCGACTGGATGGTCTTCCTCTGGCGATCCAGCTGGCGGCTGCTCGCATAAAACTACTGTCGCCTTCCGCGATGAGGAGCCGATTGGCGAGTCGACTTCAGCTCTTAACCAGCGGAGCGAGGGATCTGCCCGCCCGGCAACAAACGCTCCGGCAAGCCATCGATTGGAGTTACGACCTTTTGAGCGAACCAGAGCAGAAGCTTTTCCGCAGACTTTCCGTGTTCGCCGGCGGATTCACTCTGGAAGCGGCAGAATCCGTATGCGATACAAAGAAAGATCTGGGGTTGGACTTGCTGGACGGCATGGCATCGATGGTGGACAAGAGCCTGGTGCGACAGATTGAGCAGCGGGACCAAGAACCGCGCTTTGTCATGCTGGAGACCATCCGCGAATACGGTCTGGAAAAACTAGTGGCTAGTGGCGAATCGCCTACAAGGCAAGCGCATGCTGCGTACTGTCTGGTGCTGGCGGAAGAAGGGGCTGCAGAAAACGGTGAGGGTGAACTAAAAGAATGGCTCGATCGATTTGAAACAGAGCACGACAATTTTCGCATGGCCCTCGAGTGGCTTACCGAGACGCACAATGCCGAATGGGGTCTGCGTTTGGGTATCGCACTTTTCCGCTTTTGGGAGATACGCGAGTATCTGGCAGAGGGCCGGGAACGTTTAGGAAAACTCCTCAGACTCGAACAGGCCGCCACGCCAAATAACGCCCGCATGCGAACTCTCTTTGCTGTAGGAGTTCTGGCTGCAGACCAGGGGGACTATGCGGCCTCTGACAAACTCCTTAAAGAGAGCCTGGAGATCGCCCGGCTCTTGCAAGACAAGCAGAGCATGGCCGTTTCGTTGAACGCACTGGCCGTATTTGCTCGCGACAACGGCGATCTTGCGGCGTCGACCTCGCTCTTTGAAGAGAGTCTCCTGCTCTGGAAAGAGCTCGGCGACCAATTGGCCGTTGCGCGCGCCGTCAGCAACCTCGCAACCGTTGTGAAATCCCAGGGGAACTATGCGCAAGCTCGTGCTCTGTACGAAGAGTGTCTGTCGATTTTCCGCGAACTAGGTGACAGGACGGGAGTCGCCTGGGTTCTCAACCATCAAGGTGACATTTTGCGTGACCAGGGCGATTTGCCGTCTGCGCGGTTATTGTACGAGCAGAGCCTCGCAAGATTTCGGGAACTTAGCGACCGCTGGGGAATCGCTGGATCGCTTGCCGATTTAGGAAACCTCGTTCGAGAACAAGGAGACTTTGCAGCTTCCGATGGGCTGTATCAGGAGAGCCTGATCCTGTTCCAAGACCTGGGTCACAAGCGTGGAATTGCTCGTCTGTTGGAATCCTTCGCCTGTTCCGCAGCAGAGCAGGCCCAACCGGCCCGTGCCTTGAAGCTCGCTGGTGTAGCAGCGGCGCTCCGACAAACGATAGGCGCACCACTTACTGCTGCGGAGCAGACGAAACTGGAACAAAGTCTATCGGCGGCGCGGCAAAAATTGACGCTGACAGGTAGTAAAACTGCTTGGCTGGAGGGATGGGTAATGCCTGTGGAAATCGCTATAAATGATCTATTGAGGCCGACCTCTCCCTTGGGCCCGAGCTGAATTTCAAGCAAGGCAGCGTGCTTGCTAGCATTCGTATACCGGAGGTCATCAAATGCCGAAGTTTGTGATCGAAAGAGAAATTCCAGGAGCCGGAAATCTGACGGACGCGGAACTCCGAGAGATCTCCCGCAAATCGTTGGCCGTTCTTAAGGGCATGGGCCCTGAGATTCAGTGGCTGCAAAGCTACGTCACCGGCGACAAGGTCTACTGCGTTTATCTCGCTCCAGACGAGGCAGCCATTCGCGAGCACGCAAAGCGGGGAGGCTTTCCGGCTAATCGCATCTCTGCCGTCCGCCGATTGATCGACCCTGCCACTGCCGAGTGAGTGGCTACCGGACATGCAAGAGGGCGTAATCTTCCCCGCCGGCAGAACGGCGCTCGGGCTTTGGCGATAAGTCCGGGTCCATTCCGTGGCGCGCTGCTCTGTCTTTCACGACCGGGTTTCGAGTGTGGAGGCCATCTCATGGATCTCAAGTCTGTTCAAAAGCCACTAAAAGAGAAATATCGTAACGAGCCATCGGCTTCGCAAATTACGCTCAAGGCGAAAGGTGGTCAAACCGAGACGCCCATCGCCTGCTCGGTGGCCATTGGACGCGCCATATACGACGCCCAAGCTCACACGGGTATTGGCGGAGCAGGTACCGCGGCATGCTCCGGGGATCTGCTTCTCGGAGCGTTATCCGCGTGCTCGCAAATTACGTGCCAGATGGTGGCTGCGGCGATGGGGATCCAGGCGGAGCGCATCGAGGTCACCGTAGAAGGAGACTTGGACCTCCGAGGGACGCTGGGAATTGCGAAGGATGTGCCAGTCGGATTTGAGCGACTCCAGATTCGATTTGACATTCGTGCGCCGCAAGCGACCCCGGAGCAGCTGCGTGCTTTGCAGGAAAAGACCGAGCAGTACTGTGTGGTCATGCAAACCTTAGTCCACCCACCCCACTTGGAATCCGTGTGGGTAACTTCGTGACCGCTTCATCCCAGCGACCGCTCTATGTAATCGTTCCCCCTGCGATGATGCCAGATGAAGCGACGACTGCTGCATTCCGAGATCAATTGCGCGAAAGCGAAGTCGTAAATGGATTGTCGGCAACGCTTACCTTAGGATTACTTCAGGGTTGCCCGTTACTCGTCCAGAACCGAGCAAATTGCAGAACCAGGACTCATCAACTATAATTTCCCGCTATTCTGTCGCCCGTTACCGCTGAAACACGCTACACTTGACACGCATACTGTATGGCTGTAATCATACAGAATGCTGTTTCACGTAAATCCGTCCTCGGGCGTGCCGATTTATGCGCAGATCGAAATTCAAGTGAAGAATGCGATTGCCGCGGGCGCCGTGAAAGAGGGCCATGCATTGCCCTCGGTGCGCAAGCTGGCCGCGGAACTGAGGATCAATCCCACTACCACCGCACGCGCGTATCAGAATCTGGAGCGCGATGGCGTCATTACCACCATTCCGGGTGGCGGCACATACGTCGCCGGAAATGTCCCGCGCTTTCTGAAATCGGAGAAATTGCGCCGTCTGCAGCCATACGCCAAGCAGATCGCCGTCGAAGGTGTCCAACTCCGCCTTACGGATGAGGACATTCTGAAAATCGTGCAAGAGGAATTGGCCAAATTAGGAGAACGCGTAGGAGACCACAAATGAACGAGCTTGCCATTGATACCAAGGATCTCGCGAAGACGTACGCCGGCATCCGCGCCGTCAGTGGAATCAACCTAACCGTACCGCACGGATCGATCTATGGATTTCTCGGCCGCAACGGGGCAGGCAAAACAACCACGATCAAAATGCTGCTCGGACTTGTACGCCCCACGGCCGGTTCGGCTCGAGTGTTGGGCATGGACGCACTCGATGAACACGTCGCCATTCTGCAACGCACCGCTTTTGTCAGCGAGAAAAAGACTCTGTATCCGTCGCTGACGCCATGCGAACTGGTGCGATTTAGTCGTGGCTTTTACCCAACTTGGTCGGACAGCGCGGTAGAGAAATATGCGCGGCTATTTGAAATCCCGATGAAGCAACGCTTTGAGAAGCTCTCCAACGGCAACCAAAACCAAGGTGTGGCTATTGCTGGCGCTTTGCCAAGGTGCGGATTTACTGATTTTGGATGAGCCGACAACCGCTTTGGATCCGATTACGGTAAACCAGTTGATGCATGTACTAACCGAGGATGCTCCCGACCGAGGCTGCACGATCTTCTTTTCTTCGCACCAACTCGAAGAGTTTGAGCGGATCGCGGAATACGTGGGCTTCATTGATCAGGGCAACCTTCTGATTGAGGCTCGACTGGACGATATCAAGAGCGAATTCCGTTTGATTACCGCTGCGGGTAGTTCTCTTCCTGCACAAACCTCGACGCAGGTCTTGTCCGTCGAAGTTGAGCAGGACTTTTACCGATACGTCGTGACACGAGACGCTGAGAGCTTTGCCGCCGACCTGTCAAGGAATGGTGCAACCATTACGAGCATTGCCCCGCTCAGCCTGCGTGACATTTTCCTCATACTCGTTAGAAGGAGCAGTCATGTACTTCTGGAAATGCTGGCGTGACAGCCGCAGTCTCTTCGTGATTCTTGCAATCATCGCGGCGGTAATCATGCCGGTTGCCGCGTTAGTTTCAGTCGGTACCAAACTGCTCGAACAATTCGGGACAAGCGCCTTTTTGTCGACCTTTGGACTCTTTGGCATGCTCTCCTCACTCGCCCTAGGAACCCTCGTTGCCAGCGAGGAGTTTGCAGACAAGACCGTGCAGTTCTTATTCAGCAAGCCGCGCAGTCGCGCTTATTTTGTCTGGACGGGATGGGCTGTTGGCTGCCTCGAATTGCTGTTGATTGCACTTGTGAATCTATCGGCGGGTTGGCTCACGCTCTCCCGCTACGTCAATCCATTCCACTCAACGCTTTTCGGCTCGACTACCGGACACGACATCGTGACTAATATCATTGACAGTCTCATTTTATTCCTGTTCGTTTACTGCCTCACTTTCGCCTTAACGGCTTTGCTCCGGAATGGGCTGAAGGGCTTAGGCGCAAGTATGGCTATCGCTTTTGGCCTTCCATATTTCGCAATGCCAGTGCGATGGAGATGGAAAGTCGATGTGCCCATTCCAACCAATCACGTTGGGGCGTTGCCGCTAGTGATCAGCAATGGCGTGTGGATACTTGTGGCACTCCTTTTTGTTCTTGCTGCGCAGCTCGTGGTTGAACGAACCGAAATATGACTTGGCCTCATGAGGACCTTTCAGGTATCGCGCCAATTGTGCTTGAGGGATTCCCGGAAACAGTTGAGGAAAACTTCTACCGATATGTTGTGACAAAAGATGCCGAGGGCTTTGCTACTCGACCGTCGCAGAACGGCGCAGCCGTTGCGAGTATCGTTACGCTAGCCTAGCGCGAAATCCCCTGCAGACCTTTCGAAAGGAGCGGTGATGTACTTCTGGAAATGTTGGCGTGAGACGCGTGTTAGTTTTTATGTCTTTCTATTGATTCCCGCTGTGTTGGCGGTACTCCCATGGAAGATCATGGATTATGCGATGAGCGATTTGGGCGCGAGGCAATTTTTCGCGCTTGCTTGGATGATTCTTGTATTCGGTTCCAGCGCGTTGCTCTCTGTCGCTGGAATGTCATTGGGAGCCACTGGGATTAGTGAAGAGTTTGCCCACAAGACGGCGGGGTTTTTGCTGACCAAGCCACGGTCGATTCGCTACTTCGTCTGGACCGGTTGGGCGGCGAACGCAGTACAATTTCTGGCGTTAACGGGAACCATGGTGTTGGTGGGCGCCTCGATTCTGTTATGGCGATGCCACGTACCACTTACAGGACGCTTGCTGCTGACATTCGTGCCGGGGCTCATTATGACCCTACTGATGTTTGGCATGACCTACCTACTGGGCGTAGTGTCCCGCCTCAGCTGGAAATGGAGAAAGCGTTCATCCGTTAAGATAACGGAGCGAATACATGAAGAAACAACGGAAGCACTACACGCCGGAAGAGAAAGTCTCCATTCTGAGGAGGCATTTGGTGGAAGGAGTGCCGATCTCGGATATGTGTGACGAGCTGGGGCTCCAGCCGACGGTGTTCTACCGCTGGCAGAAGGAATTCTTCGAGAACAGCGCGGCTGCCTTTCAGCAGAAAGGGCGGCCTGACCACTCCGTCGAACAGGAACGAATCGCCCATCTGGAAAGGAAGATCCAGACAAAGGATGAGGTTTTGGCCGAACTGATGGCAGAGCATGTTGCCCTAAAAAAAAGAGTTGGGGAACTCTGACCGGAGGCGGGTTCCGCATGATACGCGGGACCAAATCGTGGATTTCGTCCGGCGCTGGTCGGAGAAGACCGAGATCGGCGCCGGCCGATTCATCCACTGGCTGGGCATGCGGGCCAGCAAGTTCTACGCCTGGCGCGAGCGGTACGGCAAGGTCAATGAGCATAACGGCTGGGTTCCCCGGGATTTTTGGCTGAAGGATTGGGAGAAGCAGGCGATCATTGCGT
>WNFR01005652.1_pt1 | contig 12793 bp, 11 predicted proteins | sample 5400221 | NCBI WGS metagenome assembly WNFR01 (sample SAMN13153357, study PRJNA577476) | soil metagenome | isolation source: 40 cm soil under Madrone tree | place: USA:California | collected 2016-06-14
TCACTGAGGGATTTGCGGTTCCTGAAGGCGAGGTTTACCAGGCGGTCGAATCTCCGCGCGGCGAAATGGGCTACTACATTGTGAGCGACGGCTCGGCCAAGCCCTATCGTGTACACATGCGCTCGGCCTGTCTGGCAAATATGCAGACGCTTCCAAGCATGTGCGAAGGCCATCTGCTCGCAGATGTAGTGGCAGCAATTGGAAGCATAGATATTGTGCTGGGAGAGATTGATCGATAAAACTCTGTGACCTCTGTGGTTCGTTTTTTTTGACGACAGAGGACACAGAGGAACACAGTAGGGATTCAGAAGATGAGATTCTCAGACCAATTTGAACAGCGCTTCGCGGAAATGCTGGGCCATTATCCGACGAAACGGTCTGTCCTTGTGCCGACGTTGCTTTACGCGCAGGACGAGGTTGGATACCTGTCTGACGAAGTTATCGCTGAACTTGCCCGGCGCCTGGAACTGACCGAGCTCGAAGTTCGGAACGTGATCAGCTATTACTCCATGCTGACAACAAAGCCACGGGGAAAATATAACGTTCAGGTGTGTACGAATATCGCTTGCCTGCTGCGCGGCGGCGAAGAACTGCTGGAACATTGCGAGAAGAAACTTGGCATTGGCCACAAAGGGACCACCGCCGACAAACTGTTTTCGCTGGAAGAAGTAGAGTGCATTGGAGCGTGCAGCTGGGCCCCCGCGGTACAGGTCAACTACGATTTTCACGAGAACCTGACGACGGAGAAGATGGACGAAGTACTAGACGAGTATAAGAACAAAGCAATGCGATAATTTCAAATTGAAGATTTCAGATTTCAGATTGAAAACCTGCCCCTCAAGGCCGTTCGAAATCTGCAGTCTAAAATCGTCAATCTGCAATCAAAATGGCTTTCCTCGTTTTCCATCCCGATGAGGTGCGTGTCGTTGCAAAGCGCTTTGGACAAGGCGCAACGAACATCGACCGTTATCTCGAACTCGACGGCTACAAGGCCGTGCAGAAGGCGCTCGGCATGCAACCGGACGCGATCATCAACGAGGTCAAGAACTCGGGATTGCGCGGGCGCGGGGGTGCTGGCTTCAACACGGGATTGAAATGGTCATTCGTTCCCAAACAGTCCGCAAAACCGAAATATATTTTGTGCAATGGAGATGAGAGCGAGCCAGGGACGTGCAAAGACCGCTTGATCTTCGAGCATGATCCTCATTCAGTGATTGAAGGCGTGATGATCGCCGGACTCGCGGTGGGAGCGCAATCCGGCTACATCTACATTCGTGGCGAGTATCGCTACTTGCTGGAAATCATGCAGAAGGCGATCGCGGATGCCTATGCGAAAGGTTTCCTAGGCAAGAACATCTTCGGCAGCGGACGCGATTTTGAAGTGTACTGGCATGGCGGCGCAGGCGCGTATGAAGTTGGCGAAGAGTCGGCGCTGATGGAATCTCTAGAGGGCAAGCGCGGCATTCCGCGCATTCGCCCTCCCTTTCCGGCGGTCGTCGGCCTGTGGGGCGGACCGACGGTCATCAACAATGTCGAGACGCTGGCCAGCGTGCCGCCGATTATTCTCGGAGGAGCTGATTGGTTCGCAAATCTCGGCACACCAAAAAATGGTGGGACGCGGCTGTTCTGCCTGGGCGGACACTTGAACAAGCCCGGGGTGTACGAACTGCCGATGGGATACAACTTAAAGAAGATGATTTACGACGTCGGCGGCGGGATTCCCAACGGGCGCAAGTTGAAGGCAGTTGTACCGGGCGGATCGAGCTGTCCATTGCTGACCGCCGACGAAATTGATCTGCCGATGGATTTCGATTCCCTGATGAAAGCCGGGAGCATGCTTGGCTCCGGCGGCCTCGTCGTCGCCGACGACACTACCTGTATGGTGAAGTTCGCGCTGCGCATCATGAAGTTCTACCAGCACGAAAGTTGCGGATGGTGTATCCCCTGCCGCGAAGGAACTGACTGGCTGAAGAAGACGCTGAGCCGCTTCCACGCGGGTGGCGGAATTAGGAAAGACATCGATAATATTCAGTATTTATCGGAGAACATGCTGGGACGCACGTTCTGTCCTCTGGGCGATGCTGCCGCCTTGCCAACAATTTCGATTGTGAAAAAGTTTCGCAAAGAATTCGAGGACCATCTGGAAGGTAGGCCGTGTCCGTTCGAGAAGGCTGGCGCGGTGCAGCAGTTGCCGGTGATGGCATGAGAAGACCGAGTACTTGGCGAATGATTGGGCTCACGCTCGGGATCAGCATTGCAGGATTCCCGATCTTTCTCTGGCATCCGGTCTGCGTCCCAATTGCGGACGAAGAATCGCCACTCTTCGAGCGGCGCACCGACGAACGCATCTGGGGCATTCAGACCTTCCAGAAGAAAGGTCCTCACTGGTACCAATGCAAACCCTGGCTGGCGCGGCAAATGTTCTTTTGAGCAACTTGTCGTTCAGGTACAAGACACCGCAGCTCGAAGTGAGTTACTAGGATTTCATGGCTGACGTAAACATCACGGTTGACGGAAAGAAAGTGACAGCGCCTGCTGGCACTTTGTTGATCGAGGCCTGCAAGACGGTCGGCATCGAAGTGCCCTCGTTCTGCTATTACCCGAATCTCTCGCTGCAGGGCGCGTGCCGCATGTGCCTGGTAAAGGTCGAGAAGATGCCGAAGTTGCAGACCGCCTGCACCACGGTGATCACCGAGGGGATGATTGTCACCAGCGACAGCGACGAGATCAAGCAGGCACGCAAGAGCATGGTCGAGTTACTGCTGGGGAACCATCCACTCGACTGTCCAGTGTGCGACGCGGGCGGCGAGTGCGAACTCCAGGACATGACGTTCTCGTATGGCGCCGCTGAGTCCAAGTACATCGAACTAAAGCAGCATCGCGATGAGCAGCAATGGTCTCCGGTGGTTTACTTCGACCGTCCGCGCTGCATTCTTTGCTATCGCTGCGTGCGCGTTTGCGGCGAGGCGATGGATGTTTCAGCGCTCGGCGTTCAAAATCGCGGCGTGATTTCGACCATCCTGCCCAATAAAGAAGATCACCTCGAGTGCGAAGAATGCGGCATGTGCATCGACATTTGCCCTGTGGGTGCGCTGACCTCGGGCGCATATCGGTACAAGACGCGCCCCTGGGAAATGAAGCACGTCGGCACTACGTGCACGCATTGTGGCGACGGCTGCAAGACGACGCTGGGCGTGCGCCGATCTGATACCGGCATGGAGATCGTGCGCGGAGACAATCGGGACAAGAGCGGAATCAATGGCGATTTTCTTTGCATCAAGGGCCGTTATGCTTTCGATGTCGCGAATCACGAAGATCGTTTGACGCACCCGCTGATTCGCAAAAATGGGCGACTCACGCCTTCCACATGGGAAGAGGCGTTTGAGTTGGCCGGCAAGCGCCTTCGCGAGATTGTCGACCGCGAGGGGGGCCGCGCAGTTGGCGTGATCGGTTCGACGCGGACCACCAACGAAGAGAATTATCTGCTGCAGAAGTTTGCGCGTGTGGTGCTGGGCACCAACAATATCGATCATCATCGAACCGCTGACTTCCCTGCCTTCGCTTCCGCACTTCATGGCAAAACCGGATCTACGGCCAGCATGCGCAATGTTTACGACGCACCGGCAATTCTAGTGATCGGGAACGATCCCACGAATCAGCATCCGCTGCTTGCATGGCAGATTCGTAATAACGTGCGCCTGCATAAGGCACGGCTGTACGTTGTGAATTCTCTGCCGATCAAGTTGCGGCGGCAGGCGGCAGCGTTTGTTCAAGGTTCGGAAGAACAATTCGTCGAGTTTCTTGCGGAATCGGGCGAGGACGGGCGAGGACGCCCGTCGCCACGCGATCGATCTCCACATCAGAATTGGGATGAACTGAGGGACAAACTTCGCGGCGAACAAAATCTCGTAATTGTCTTCGGCTCTGAGTTGCGCGGAGATACCATCGCGGGGCTTGCGAACTTTGCTTCCGGGATCCCCGGCGCGAAGCTGATTTGCCTAGGCGATTATGCGAACTCTCGTGGCGCTGCCGACATGGGTGTTTACCCCGATCTCCTGCCTGGATACTTCCCGGTTTCGGGAGCGAGCAAGTTCCGGGACGAATGGGGAGTGCCGCAGAGCGCGGGACTAAGTCTTCCGCAGATGATCGACGGGGCCAAGTCTGGCGCGGTAAAAGCGCTTTACATAGTGGGCGCGAATCCGGTTGGACGTTTGGGTGTCGGCCCCGCAACTTTGAAAGACACTTTCGTCGTCGTTCAAGATATGTTTTTGACGGAGACGGCGAGTGTGGCCGATGTTGTGCTTCCTGCCTCAAATGCGTACGAAAAAGCCGGCACTTTTACGAACACGTGCGGCGATCTGCAAATTCTCAAGAAGGCGGGAGAAGTGACCTCGACCAAACCTGACTTCGAAATGATCGTCCGTATCGCCGATGCTATGGGCTTTGATGTGCGCGACCTAGTTCCCTTCGGTCACGGTGTCCACGCCGACATGGGCCAGTCGCGGGGAGCACAGTCGGGCGAGGCTGATCGGCATGCTGTCTGGCTTGAGGCGCATGGGCTTGAGCCCAAGATGAATCCGTTTGATCCTATGGCGATGTTGGACGAAATCCAGCGGCTGGTTCCCGGTTATGAAGTTTCCAGGGCAGAACTGATGGGTGGCAACGACCAGCACACTTCGATTTCGCAGATGGGCCCCGGAGCTATTCAGAATCCGGGGCTGATCGTTCCGGCAAACAATGATCTCTTCAGTTCGGGAACTTTGGGGCGGTACTCCCGAACGTTGAATTCCGTTATCGAGAACAAGAATCCCGAGCCCGCCGAAGAAGTCCCGGCGGATTGATTAACCACAAAGGGCACGAAGGGTACACGAAGTAAACCCGTTCTTAGAGCTTGTTTTTTCTTGGTTCCTTTGCTGGACGAAACTGAGCGACATTGCCTATTACAACTTTCATCATCGTGTCTGTTATTAAGATCGCTCTGGCACTGTTTGTGCTCTTGACGGCGGTGGCCTACACCGTATGGCTGGAGCGCAAAGTCGTGGGCCACATGCAGAACCGTTGGGGGCCCACGCGGGTCGGGCCGTTCGGATTGTTGCAGCCCGCGGCTGATGGGGTGAAGTTCTTACTTAAGGAAGACCTGACACCGCCGCACGTCTACAGGCCGCTGTTCATCGCCGCGCCGATGATCGCGGTAGTCTTTGCCATCACTTCAATCGCGGTCATTCCCTTCGGGAATTTCATTCACATCGGAAGCATTCGCACGCCGATGCAGATCACCGATGTCAACATCGGATTGCTCGTCGTTCTCGGCATCACTTCGCTCGGGGTGTATGGCGTGGCGCTCTCGGGCTGGTCGTCAAACAGCAAGTACTCTTTGCTCGGAGGGCTTCGAGCCAGCGCCCAGATGGTCAGCTACGAAATCGCACTGGGGCTCTCATTGATTGGCGTGTTGATCCTGTCCGGGAGTTTCAGCCTTCGGGAAATCGTGCAATCGCAGTCTGGGCACTTCTGGGGATTCATCCCTAACTGGAATATTTTTCGTGGCGGACAGATCGTCGCATTCTTTATTTATATGATGGCGGCGTACGCGGAAACTAATCGCATCCCTTTCGATCTGCCAGAAGCTGAAACCGAACTGGTCGCCGGATATCACACCGAATACAGCGCCATGAAGTTCGCCATGTTTTTCATGGCCGAGTACGCCAACATGATCACGGTCGCATGCCTGGCGTCGCTACTATTTCTCGGCGGCTGGAGCGGGCCACTATTCGGGCCGGAGTGGCTACAGCAAATTCTTCCGCTGTTCTATTTTGTGCTGCGGATCTTTATTTTCCTCTTTATCTATATCTGGGTGCGAGGCACGCTGCCCCGCTTCCGCTATGACCAGCTCATGGCATTCGGGTGGAAGTTTTTGTTGCCATTGGCAATTGCAAACCTGGTAATCACGGCGTTGATCGTGGCGTGGAAAGCATGAATTTGTCGATCGTGCTCAAGCTGAGGAACTGATACCGAAAATAATGTTTCACTTGATTCTATTTTCAGCGTTCGGTCTGGTCTGCGTGGCGGGCGCTGTGAACCTGCTGGTGCAGCGCCATCCCATCAATAGCGCGCTGTCGCTGGTGGTGGTCATGGGATCGCTCGCGGTCGAGTACTTGCTATTGGGCGCCGAGTTTGTCGCTGCCGTCCAGATTATTGTGTATGCCGGCGCCATCATGGTGCTGTTTGTCTTCGTCATCATGTTGCTGAATGCAGGGGAAGAGGACCGCACCGGTGGGAGCCGCGTGGCCTGGATTGTTGGAATACCGGGCGTATTGGGCGGCGCGGTGATTATCTGCTGGGCGCTGCTGCGGCACTCGGACGCGGGTACAGCCGCAATCGGTGCACTGCCAGGACATCCCGCTGACATCGCGCAACTTCTGTTTCACCAGTTCCTGCTGCCGTTCGAGGTCACGTCAATTCTGGTGCTGATTGCGATCATGGGTGCGGTAGTGCTGGCGGCGCGCCCTGAGTCGGCGCAGGAAACGAAGAAGGAGAGCTGATGGTTCCGCTTTCGTATTACTTGGTGTTGAGCGGCATTTTGTTTGCCTGTGGAGTGACAGGGTTTCTGGTCAAGCGCAACATCATCACGATTTTTATGTCGATTGAGCTCATGCTCAACGGCGTGAATCTTTCTTTCGTAGCGTTCGCGGCCCGTTGGCAGCAACTCAGCGGACAGGTATTCGTCTTCTTTGTGATGGTGGTTGCGGCGGCCGAAGCGGCTGTCGGTCTGGCAATCATCATTGCCGTCTTCCGCACGCGTGAGACCCTGAATGTTGACCAGGTGAACCTGCTCAAACTATGACCCCGAACCTCCATCTTTGGCTGATTCCACTGTTGCCTCTGGCCGGAGCCGCCATCAATGGCCTTTTGGGGAAGCGCTTCTCCCGGCGGACAGTTGCCGCGGTTGCGTTGACGTTCTCTGGCGCGGCGTTCGCGATGGCATTGTGGATAGCGGCGCAGTTCTCTTCCCTGGCGTTACCTCACATTGAAACGGTCGCTTCGTGGCTACGCTCCGGCAGGTTCAGCGTGGATTTCTCTTTCTACCTCGATCAACTCTCGCTGGTGATGCTGCTGGTCGTCACCGGCGTAGGATTTCTGATTCACATTTATTCCGTCGGCTACATGTGGGAGGACCCCGGGTTCTACCGCTTCTTCAGTTACCTGAACCTGTTCATGTTTTTCATGCTGACCCTGATCCTCGCCAGCAATTACTTGCTCATGTTCGTTGGTTGGGAAGGCGTGGGGCTGGCTTCTTATCTGCTGATCGGGTTCTGGTTTACGAAAGATTCGGCTGCGTCCGCGGGTAAGAAAGCATTCATCGTCAACCGGATCGGCGATTTTGGATTCCTGATCGCGCTCTTTCTGATCATCAAGCATTTTGGCACACTGGATTTCGGGCAGGTCTTTAGCGCGGTTCAACCTTACTCGGCTGAGACAGCTGGGATAGGCTTCCTCACCGCGATTGCACTGCTCCTAATGTTTGGCGCGGCGGGAAAGTCGGCGCAGATTCCTCTTTACGTCTGGCTGCCGGACGCGATGGAAGGACCTACACCGGTTTCCGCACTGATCCACGCCGCAACCATGGTCACGGCCGGCGTCTATATGGTTGCGCGTTCACATGTGATCTTTGAGCGGGCGCCGAGTGCGCTGACCGTGGTCGCAATTATCGGGACCCTGACGGCTTTCTTTGCGGCGACCATTGGAATTGCGCAAACCGACATTAAGAAAGTGCTGGCATATTCGACGATTTCCCAGCTGGGATACATGTTCATGGCTTGCGGCGTGGCCGCGTTCTCGGCGGGAATTTTTCATTTGATGACTCATGCGTTCTTCAAAGGCTTACTATTCCTCGCTGCTGGTTCGGTGATTCATGCAGTTGGCGGCGAGCAGGACATGCGCCGTATGGGCGGCCTGCGCACGAAAATTCCCGTGACCTTTTGGACGATGACGATTGCGACTTTTGCGATCGCGGGGATTCCTCCCCTAGCCGGTTTCTTCAGTAAAGACGAAATCCTCTGGCGCGCGTACCAGGCCAGCTGGTTGTATTGGCTGATTGGCGTTGTGACTGCGTTCATTACATCGTTCTATATGTTCCGGCTTTGGTTTATGACCTTCTTCGGTGAGTATCGCGGAGAGGCGGAAGCAGCACACGGGCATAAAGCGGACTCGGCCCACGATTCGCGGACAGGAGTGTCCGCGCCACACGGGCACGGTCCAGGCGGAATTCACGAGAGTCCGAAAATTATGCTTGTGCCACTGGTGATCCTCGCGGTGCTTTCGATCGTGGGCGGATGGATTGGATGGCCGGGATCGTTGGGCGGAAACAATCACTTCGATAAGTTTCTGGGGCCGGTATTTCGCGCGACTACGCCCGCAGTAAATGCCGAGCATGCCCAACCTGGCGAAGCTGTTCCTCCGCAGAAGGAAACTGAAGGCCCTGAGCCAAAGACTGGCGTCTCGACTGAGTTGATCTTCACTGGAATTTCGGTGTTGGCGGGACTTTCGGGTTTGTTTCTGGCGTGGCTGTTCTATGTTCGCCGGCCTGACTTGCCAGACCGAATGGTGGCGTCGTTTCATGGTCTGTACCACGCCATAGCTGACAAGTACTGGATTGATGAACTCTACGCTGCGCTGTTCGTGAGGCCGTTGATCGCGATCTCCACGGTTGTGTTCTGGCGAGGAATCGACCAGGGCTTGATCGACGCGACTCTCGATGGCAGCGCGGATGGGGCGCGCGAGCTCTCAGATAATCTGCGGCACATGCAATCTGGGAATCTTCGATCTTACGCGGGCTGGGTGGCGATCGGTGCGACCGCGGTCCTCGGATACATGGTCTGGGTGGGCACGAGATGAACACGCTTGAAAGCGCGGTCCTGACGCTGGTTACGTTTATTCCTGCCGCGGGCGGGCTGCTGCTTTTATTTTTCCCCCGACGGCAACGAGATATTCGCGTGTTTGCGCTGGTGGTCTCTTTACTTGCATTTATCTTGTCATTACATTTGCCCGCGCACTTTCACCGCGATCAGGCCGAGTTTCAGTACGAGCTGAATGTTCAGTGGATTCAGTCCCCCAACATTCATTACCACATGGGGTTGGACGGCATTTCTCTATGGCTTGTAGTGCTTACGACATTTCTCACGCCACTCTGCGTGCTGATTTCCTGGAATTCCATTCAAGAGCGTGTGAAAGAGTTTTTCATTCTTTTGCTGGTGCTTGAGACGGCGTTGATTGGAGTGTTCGTCTCGCTCGATCTTTTCCTCTTTTACTTCTTCTGGGAAGCCACGCTGATCCCGATGGCACTGCTGATCGGAATTTATGGTCACGGAAGGCGAGTGTATGCGGCAATCAAGTTTTTCCTATACACGATGATCGCGTCCATGTTCATGCTGGCAGCGATTCTGTGGCTGTATGCGAAGACTGGAAGCTTCGACTTTGTGACGGTTCAAAACGCCATTCACAATGGAGCGGTGGCGAATTTCTCGGCTGCGGCCCCGTGGCTGTTTCTGGGATTCTTCATCGCGTTCGCCGTCAAAGTGCCGCTGTTCCCTTTCCATACATGGCTGCCCGATGCGCACGTGGAAGCGCCCACTGCGGGATCGGTGATCCTGGCGGGCGTCCTCTTGAAGATGGGCACCTACGGAATGCTGCGATTCAACCTCGGTCTCTTCCCCGAGCAGTCGCGAGTGAACGCTCCATGGATTGCGGTGCTGGCGCTGATCGGTATTGTGTATGGCGCGCTGGTAGCCATGGTGCAGCCGAACATGAAGAAGCTGATCGCCTATTCGTCCATCAGCCACTTGGGATTTGTAGTGCTCGGAATCTTCAGTTTCACTCAGGCCGGACTCGATGGAGCAATGTTTGTGATGCTGGCCCATGGAGTTTCCACTGGGGCGCTATTTATGCTCGCGGGAATCTTGTATGAACGCCGCCACACCTATGACATTTCCGAATTCGGCGGACTAGCGACGCCCATGCCGAAATATGCAACGTTTTTTTTGTTTGTCGTTCTCGCTTCCGTGGGCTTGCCGCTGCTGAACGGATTCATTGGTGAGTTCCTGGTGTTGAGCGGTGCGTTCCAGGCGAAAATGTGGTGGGGAGTTGTCGCGGCCACGGGCGTGATCTGGAGCGCCTGCTACCTGCTTTGGATGTATCAGCGTGTGTTCTTTGGCGTGGTGAAGCACGAGGAGAACACTTCCCTGCCCGACCTGAGTGTACGGGAGCGCACGGCACTTTGGCCTGCGGCGGCGCTGGCATTAGCCATGGGGGTTGCACCTTTGCTGTGGTTGAACACAATTGATCCCGCAGTACACAACGTGCTGGTGCCGTTCACGCAGTTCGCGGCTAAGGTGGTAGGACAGTGATGGCTTTCCAGGCTGTACAGTCCTTGCCACAAGGTGCCGACTACGTTCGCATTCTGCCCGAGATCGTGCTGTCTGTATTTGGCATGATCATTATGCTGCTCGATCCGGTGATGGACGAGCGTCGCAGTCAACGTACCCTGGGGGGAATCGCGTTGATCGGGGCGATTGCGGCTCTCGCGGCCACTCTTTACCAGGCACAGCCCCGGTTCTGGGGTCTTGGATTCTGGGAGATGGTGAAGGTGGACGCGTTCAGCGTCTTTTTCCATTTCGTGGTGGCTGCGGTCACGATCCTTGTCATCCTCAGCTCCTATGAATACATGCAGGTGCAACAAATTCGGGCTGGTGAGTACTACGCACTCATATTATTTGGCGCAGTGGGCATGGCACTGATGTCTTCTGCGGTCGAGCTGGTGCTCATTTTCATCGCGCTGGAAATTTCTTCAATTTCAACTTACATATTGGCGGGGTTCAGGCGCCGCGCCGCGATTAGCAGTGAAGCTTCATTGAAGTATTTTCTTCTGGGATCATTTGCGACGGCATTTTTTCTGTATGGCGTCGCGCTGATGTTTGGGGCCACGGGTTCGACCAGCATCGCGCGCATCAGTGCTTCCCTGGCGGAGTATGTCAGAAGCGGACATGGTCCTTTGCTCGCCTATCTTGCCGTGGCGCTCATGTTTGTGGGGCTCGGTTTCAAAGTTGCCGCCGCGCCGTTCCATGTGTGGACGCCAGATGTCTACGAGGGAGCACCTGCTCCTGTTGTCGGATTCATGTCCACCGCCCCAAAGGCTGCGGTTTTTGCGGTGCTGCTCCGCATCATGTTCCAGGCGCAGGCGCCGGGCCGGATCTGGTTGATCTGGGTCGCCGCCGCCCTATCGATGACGATAGGCAACATTGCGGCGCTGGTGCAGGACAACGTGAAGCGCCTGCTGGCATACTCCTCGATTGCGCATGCCGGATATCTCCTGGTGGCTTTTGCGGCGCTGCCCGCTAATGGAATACCGGCAGCGATGTTCTATACCGCTTCTTATGCAGCAATGAACGTCGGAGCATTCGCAGTCGTCGGGCATTTGGCCGGCGCCGGCGAACGCTACGTGACGATCGAAGACTATTCGGGGCTGGGACGGCGATCTCCCATGCTGGCCGTGATTCTGACTATTTTCCTGCTGTCGTTGATTGGGATCCCGATTACTGGCGGCTTCTTCGCAAAATTCTACGTATTTAGCGCTGCGCTACAAGCCAATCTGGTGGGACTGACGATTATTGGCGTACTTAACAGCGCAATCGCGGCCTACTACTATCTGCGAATCATCATCGTGATGTACATGCGGGAGCCGCGCGAGGAGGTCCCAGTCACACCTGTTTCCGCCGGGCTCGGACTCGCTCTCGGGTTGAGTCTGGCAGCGACAATCTACCTGGGAGTGCTTCCCGGCCGCGTACTGGAATACGCTGCGCAGTCAGTAAAATTGCTGCAATAGCTGAATCCACAAGATCAGAGCAAAAGGGATTTGACAAGTAAGGCCCTTCGCTTCATTATGGGCCGATTGTGTTTCGAGGTGCCTTATGAAGCACGTTCTCCGCAGGCTATGGAATGACAAGGAAGGCCAGGACGTCGCGGAATACGCAGTTATGCTGGCGGTGATTCTGCTGCTCGTGGTCGGTACTATTAAGCTGGTAGGCACAGACGCCAGCAGTACTTTTTCCAGTGTTGCCAGCAGTACTCAATAAAGCTCGTTGCACCCGGCCGTTACCAACCTGGCAATTTCAATTCGCCGCCACTTTGACGACCGGCATCTCTGCATTCACAAGCTTTAACTTCGGTTCGCGATCCATTGCCGTAAGCAGCTCCCGCATAAGATGGTCATCGATTTCGCCAGCCTTCTCCAAGTCAACCGGGTAGCGCACGGCGGCTTCAATTCCCGAGGCTGTGTAGTGCAGGCGCACTTTGGGCTGAAGATCCGCAGTTGAAACTGAGCTCAGATTTCTTTCCATTAAGCGGCGCTGCGCCTCCAGGCTTTCGCGATAAGTTGCAAGGGCCGAAGTCACTGCCTGTGTGATCCGTTCTTTAGCGCTGTGGTAATCGGTTTCCGCGGTGAGCGTAAGCTTCAGCTCATGCCAGACGAAATTGGTACCTGGAATCTGCTTGAATAGACCAGCCGACGGCTGGAAAACAATGGAATTCGAAAACGCAACGATACGTCCAGTGGGCTGCTCGTCGCCTGGACCGCCGAGTTCCATAAGATGAATGCGAACCAGGCCGATCTCGACGACTTCCCCGGTCACCCCTGAAATCTGCACCCGATCGCCGACACGGATCCCGTACTTGCCGATGAGGAAAAAATATCCCACGACAGAAACGATGACATTTTGCAGTGCGACTGCCACGCCGGCAGTAA
>WNFR01005655.1_pt1 | contig 12793 bp, 10 predicted proteins | sample 5400221 | NCBI WGS metagenome assembly WNFR01 (sample SAMN13153357, study PRJNA577476) | soil metagenome | isolation source: 40 cm soil under Madrone tree | place: USA:California | collected 2016-06-14
GACGGAGGCCCTGACATTCGCCGCTGTGGCTGCGGATTCCGCAAAGTCTTCTCGCGACACCACGTCCATCATGTACTCCCTCACGCACCTCGGCTTGAATCTAGCTGCCGTGGGGCGCTACGCCGAGGCCACAGAGGCGTTCCGCGAAGCCCGCAGCTTCGGCCGAAAGTATGGCGCTATTCCGATACTCGCTCGTGCCACGGGGATGGCGGCTGGACTCCACTTGATCTTGTTTGACTTTGAAGGCGCAGAGGCGCTTCAGTTGGAAGCGTGCGAACTGGCCCACGGCGTGGGTTTTGTCCCCCCAATCGTCAACGCCGGAATCGACTCGCTCTTGACGTTCGCGCGTCGCCACGAGCCCGGCCGAGCCGAGCGACTGCTGGAGGAGATTGCCGCTGCGGCAGCAAGTACCGGCGGCTGGCACCAGTGGTTGTGGCAACTCCGTCTGACTCAAGCCAGGGCCGAACTGGCGCTGGCGCGAAACGCCTTCGACGAGGCGATCGCCACGGCGACCGACAGCATCGAGCAGAGCCGCGCGAGAGGGCGGCCGAAGTACGAGGCGCTCGGCCTGATCACCAGGGCGCGCGGTCTGCATGCACTCGCGCGAACTCGCAACGCTATCGCCGACGCCAAGACCGCTGTGCGCGTCGCGGACAGGATGGGTGATCCGGCGCTCCTACTACTCGCCCTCGATGCGCTGATCGGGGTCGACGGCACCGACGAATTGGCAACCCGAGCGCGTGCTGTGACCGACTGCATCTATGATAGCCTGCCCAACGAAGTGATGCGGCGATGCTTCACCGAGTCGGAGGTGATGCGACGCATTCGAGCACCTCAGTAGCGGCATCCTGGCGCCTGAAAGGTCTAGACGTACACGCTCGTAGCGCTGCCGAAGCAGCTGCACTAGATCCGCTCCGGTCGCAACGGCTTCAAGATCGTCGTGCTCAACACGACAATGACAATCCCCTTGTCTTGAAAGATCTTGAACTGTTCTCGCTCGCGAGGCATGGTTCACCCCACGCGAGTGTGCCGTGAGTGTGCCGTGCGCTTCGACTGAAATCGAGTTTGCTGCTGAATTGATGTGGCAAATCACTCTGCTTCCGTGCGGGCCTGGTTAGTTGATGTTTCAGCGTACTGCGATGTCAAGAACCCTTCCAGCGTACTGACCGCCGATTGACCGGCCAACGTGCACTCGATCAGTCGGACTCAGGTCGCGATTTTCTCTCAACTCATTTTGACATCAACTACTTACCTGAAAAGCGAAGCCCGCACGGAGGCACTTTGAGGAGCAGCGAGAATACTGGCCGTGACGTAGATGACGGCGGAAGGAGGGGCAGGTTTGTGGCACGGTTTCGGTCAAGGCGCAGATTGTCTATTCGAGAGGGGTAGCGATTCGAAAGCCGAACCCTACTCCCACAGAGATAACGTCGGGAATGTCCCGCCGGCAGCAGGGGCTGGTAGCAACCCGCAGAGACTCCTCGAACGAGGCTTAGGCCGAAGTAGGGGAGAGCCGGGCGGGATTGACGAATGAGTCTGTAGGAGCCATGACCGGGGAGCAATGTCCTCGCAGGAGGCGGTACACGTCTCCCTGATGGAGGTAACGCCGACATCAGGCAAAGGGACTCGCGCTGAACCTGGAACCGCCAAGTACCCAGAGGCGGCACGCCTCGTTCGAAAACGCGCGGAAACTGTGTAGTATATTGAGGGTGCGCGGTGGAGCTACGGATGCGCAATCGAACGTTTCAGTGGCGGACTCGATGGGGAGGCTGCAAACCAACATCACTGCCTCCAGTGGGCCTACCTTCCGTTGCGGATCAATCGGCCGTCCTCCTTGTCGGTTCCACGGTCACGACACTGAGGTGCAACAGCGTATGGCGAACCTCAACAAGGCCGTCGAGTTCCCTGCGGGCAAAATAGGTTGGTGTGAGCGGCGCACCTTTTCTTGGCGGTTTGTTGCTTCTGATCGGAACTGATGATCGATCAGCATTTCCACGTTCGTCGCCACAGTAATCAAAAGACTCCGGCCCTAATCGCAAGTACCTTGCCAACGATCCGAATTCTCTGGAGGTATGACAATGAGGCGTTTGCCTTGCCTGATTTCGATTCTGATCGTGGCCATCCCGGGCATTGCTCAGAACCAAAGCGGTTCCGACGTCGTCCCGTACAAGAACCGCAGTCTGCCGGTCGAGCAACGCGTTCAGGATCTGCTGGGGCGTATGACGCTGCAAGAAAAGGTTGCCATGTTGAGTGGGGCCAATTGGATGCAGACCGTCTCGAATAAACGGCTTGGCATCCCTTCGATAAAAATGGCCGATGGGCCGCTCGGCATAAGGTCGTGGGCCGGACCTTCCTCTGAGACCAAGATGGAGATTGGCGAAACACAAGTTCTCACGACTGCCTTTCCCGCCGGGGTTGCCATGGGCGCCACCTGGGATACCGATCTGCTGCAAAGTGAGGGACAGGCAATTGGGCAGGAAGTGAAAGCTCTAGGACGCGACATGATTTTAGGGCCGACTGTGAACATTAACCGAACTCCTCTCTGGGGTAGAAACTTCGAGGGCTACGGCGAAGATCCCTATCTCAATGCCCGATTGGCGGTGGCTTATATCAAGGGAGTTCAGAGCGAGGGCGTTATCGCGACCGTCAAGCACTTTGCCGCCAACAATCAGGAGTTCGAACGGCATCGGATCAATGCCAAAGTTGACGAGCGCGCTTTGCACGAAATCTATTTCCCCGCGTTCAAAGCGGCAGTTGAGGAGGCTGGTGTCTGGTCTGTGATGTCGGCCTATAACAAGGTTAACGGCGTTTATTGTGCTGAAAATTCTGCCTTGTTAAAGGATGTGCTGCAAAAACAATGGGGTTTCAAGGGTTTCGTGGTGTCCGATTGGGGCAGCACCTACAGCACCGTAGACACTGTGAATGCCGGGATGGACTTGGAGATGCCAGGCGGTGAGCCGATGAAAGCGTGGCTGAACAAACCGGACACACAAGCATCGGGCAACGGTGGCGGTTGGCTGGTCTCCGACAAGGTTCTTCCGGAAATAGAGTCCGGCAAAATATCCACGGCCACGATCGATGACAACGTAGGCCGCATGCTGCGTGTAATGTACATCAGCGGACAATTCGACAAGCCACACCCCCCAACCGGTGAGATAGATACACCTGCGCAGCGGACTGTGGCGCGCAAGGCGGCGACCGAGAGCATCGTTCTGCTCAAGAATGCGGGCGATCTTCTTCCTCTCAACGCATCAAAGATCCACTCCCTCGTTGTCATCGGGCCCAATGCCGCGGTAGCCAGGACCGGGGGAGGTGGGAGTTCGCTGGTAAAGCCGAAATACTCAATCACGCCACTGAAGGGTATTCAGGATCGAGCGGGCGAGCGGGTGCAGGTGAGTTTTGCGCTAGGCGCCGCCATGGAGGGCGAAGACCCGAGCAAAGAGACTCGGGATGCACGAGAGCAACTGAGGAATGAAGCTGCAAATGCCGCGGCGAAAGCCGATGTTGCCATCATTGTGGTGGGCAGATCCCCGGCGCTGGAGTCGGAAGGCTTTGACATCAAGTCGCTCGATCTTCCCGCCGGGCAGGACGACCTCATCGAGGCCGTGGCAAAAGCCAATAGACACACCGTCGTGGTGATCAATGCGGGTGGACCGGTCGTTATGACGAAGTGGATCGCGCAAGTTCCCGCTATCCTGGACATGTGGTATGACGGGCAGGAAGGCGGAAACGCAATCGCGGATATTCTTTTTGGCGACACGAATCCCTCAGGAAAGCTTCCGGTTTCCTTTGTGAAGGAGTGGAAGGATTCTCCAACCCACGGACATTATCCCGGCCAGAACCTGCAGGTGGATTACGCGGAGGGCATTTATGTGGGTTACAGATATTTCGACAAGCAAAAGATTGAGCCGCTCTTTCCCTTTGGGTACGGTCTTTCTTATACGAAATTTGACTACAGCGATTTGAAGATTTCGCCGAGCGAGGTATCGCCTGGCAAACCGGTAGAAGTAAGTCTCCAAGTCCGCAACAGCGGATCCCGTTCTGGGGCAGAGGTGGTAGAAGTCTACGTACATGATGGACACCCTGGCTTGGATCGCCCCGTCGAGGAACTGAAAGGCTTTCGCCGAGTTGATCTCGCACCCGGAGAAATGGAGGTTGTGCATTTCACGCTCGACCGGAGCGCAATGGCTTTCTACAGCACCGCAAAGAAAGACTGGGTGACGGAACCAGGTCAGTTCGAAGTGCTGGTCGGATCTTCGTCGCGAGACATTCGGCTGAAGGGCTCATTTATTTTGAACGGTGAGCCTGGCGGAAGTGGAGGTACATCGGCCACCTTGCTGTCCCCGGAGGTGACGAGACCCTTTCTTTTAAGTCTCCATCGATCAGACCCTTGACTCGCGCCAACAACTCTTGAGATGGAACGTCGTACAGAATCATTACACGCGGCTCATTGTCACGCGTTCCATCCTTTGACGAATCTTGGCTGCACTCGTTGGATTGGTTGTTGATCGCGATCAGCATTTTCCTGTGCTATGGATTTGCTTATTGGTTGGCACGAATCCTGGGAGCAACGGGGATGACGATGATCACTCAATTGTCGTCATCTTTCTTGGTTTGTATTGGCGTGCAAATCGCTTGGAACGTGATTAAAGCGTTGTTGGAGTCGGTGACGCTGCATATTGGCTGACCAAGCGGCACTTTTCCTCGGGCGTTGCGAAGGGGTTGACTGGCTCTTGCCTCTCCGCCAGAATTTCCGGCAAAGACGACGGAACACTACCTCGGCTGCAAGCAAAACCTTGGACACCCGGTGAACGACAGATTTGACCTGGGGGTCCCTGCCGCTGGTTGATGTTCCGAGCCCGAATCGCAGTTTCCGACAACCTGGCGAACGGCGTACATTGCTCTGGTGAAAGGAAGGAAGGGATTCCGCGAGAAAAGACCGCCCATCCGATCGTGGTTGGACACGAATTTCCGCCCTGGTTTTCGCGGCTACTCCGTTGTCACCGTGGCCTTCTACCGACCCAAAGACACACTAGCCACCAAGGTTGTCGTCAGCGTAATCCTCACGGAAATTAACGAGCCGGATGTTCTCGAGCGCTGGTTCTCCGAGCGCGACCTGGACGTACGCCATGACCCCGCCATCGGTGAGGAGATTCTGGCCTTTCTCAGGCCCTACGAGCCCCATTACCGTGGTGACCGACGGGATTATCGGACCCGGCATACGATGACAGCCGGACGGGAATAGCGGAACGCGAAGGACCTTCCGGCGCTAACATCTCTTTCCGAACAAGGAGTCTGCTGAAATGACCGACCCGGAATGGGATTCGTTTGTTCGGTTGTATCGTGAAATCTGGAAAGCATACGCGGAGCTAGCGACTCTCAGGACCTACGCCACGATGTTCTTCGGCGTTTATGACGACTCCTGCCGGAGTCTTCGGTTCGCCAACTGTGGCCATGTCGCCCCGCTGATCTTGCGCACCGATGGATCCATACAACGGCTAACGAGCGCAACGACCATGCTGGGATTGTTTCTCAATTGGGAAAGCCCTATCGAGGAAGCAAAGCTACACCCGGGGGATCTATTGGTCATTTACACAGACGGAGTGACCGAGGCACCGAATCCACAGGGAGAAGAGTATGGCGAAGTGCGGCTCGCCGAGCTCATACAAAGAAATAGGGACTTGCCTGTAGATGAACAATTGGCCACTATTCATGCAAGCGTACAGGAATTCAGCGGATCCACCCAGGCCGACGACATCACGGTGATCGTCGCGCATTGCCATTGAGCTCCAACTTGGGAGAACATGCTTTTCCGGCTGGAATGCTCGTGCTCGCTTTTCCCAAGCGAATTCGCGTGGCAAGAGCCATACATGTCGCGCTGGAGGAACACTTCCCGCTTCCCGAAACTGACGTCGACAGTATTGTCGGTTACGCACGATCCACACCCGAATTGCGGCTCCAGACAAAAGACATGGGCGGAGGACGCATCGCGGAGATGGACCGCGGTGCTGTGGAACTTTGTATCCTCTCGCTCGTCTCACCCGGGATTCAAGCCATTCCTAGCGTCGCGCAAGCTATCGCCATGTGGCGGCGATCGAACGACCATCTGGCCGAGCACATCGCAAAGTATCCCAAACGACTGAAAGGGTTCGCGGCGTTGCCGTTGCAGGATCCTCAGGCTGCCGCTCAGGAATTGACACGGTGTGTTAAAGAGCGGCGCGTAGGCCAATGGATTCTCACAGATCAGCGAAGCGGATTCGGCGGTGTTCTATGATCTGCCGCAATACAGACCGCAACCCTGCAAGTTAGGTCTGTAACTCCTTAATAAGATGTGAGGGAGATTTCACGAAATCGACCCTCTGGCGCTTGGCCAGGGGTTCATTCCCGATTCCATAAACTGCAAGTTGTTGACTCACAAAAAGTTGGTCGGGGTGAGAGGATTTGAACCTCCGACCCCCTGGCCCCGAAATTCTGGGAATCGGCCAAGTCTATTCTTATTAGCGAGCTTTGAAGGTGCTCCAATCGTATAAGCCCTTCTCATTCGAAGTGGTCACTCTTGGATCAATTGGAGTCCCAAATGGAGTCCCTAGCCGTTGTCAAGCTCTCGGAATTTTGCGAAATTGATGGCCGGGTTTGACAAGATGCGCCGATCGAAAGCTAGCCAAATCTCTCCACTACTGCGAGGAGGATGCACGAGTTTGGCCGCAAAGAAAGTTATTTGGCCTTTGGTTCGCATCGAAATAAGCGTCCCTGAATTAGTCTTTCAACCCTCCGTTTGCACAACGCACAAAGCGGACCAACCTTCCTCACAATAAAGGCCGCTTCTGCCGAGATTGAAGGATCGAAATCCTTCTCCCCTGACTTCAAAGCACCAGCGACCGTCACCAGTGAAGGGATAGCCACGAAAGTTGTCGCCATCATCTGGTCCAAGTTGTGACAGCATAGGCACGACCTTCCGAAAAGGAAGAGCGTATGCGATTGCCCACCTAGGCAGAGGTTACGCGTCGACCGTCAAACTTCTCCGCAACGTGAAATTCAGGAGCCACGAGCGCCAACCTCCTGACGGACAAGAAGATCATACTAACGCGGCATGATCTAACGACATCATGACCTAATGGCAGTTGACTCTTAGCAGCACGCGAACTACCCTGCTCCGCACGGGCCTCTTTTCATATGCTTGCAGCAGACTTTCGTCGACCGATGCTGATTTTTGTGCACCATTTAAGAGGTTAGGACCGTGAGATGAGAGTGTCTGACTGGTTAAGGTCGAGAAATTGCAAGTTCGTATTAGGCCTGTTGCTGCCTTTTCTCTGCTCTTCTGGTTCAACGGCACAGTCGCTAATGACCGTACGCGTCGAAGAGCATCGGGACGTCTCTGCGGCGTTGCGAGATATGATCGCGACAGCTCCCCAGCAAGCCCTGGTATTGCACGAGGCAGAACCAGTACGGCAGATTCCTCTTCCCCTCGGCCTCGTCACATTGCCGGAAGATCCGGTTCGTCAGCGGACAGCAGCGTTTGCGACCGCCTTTGCTCCAGGGGCCAGCCTGAGTTTTGAAGGTTTGGGCAGGGGGCAGTATGGATTCACGGTGACTGGCGCACCCCCAGACACCGAAGGTACGGTTGGCTCGACTCAGTACGTGCAGTGGGTCAACACGTCCTTTGCGGTTTTCAACAAGACGACCGGTGCACTGATCGCTGGCCCAACCGCCGGCAACACACTCTGGTCCGGATTCGGCGGCGGCTGCCAGACCAATAACGACGGCGACCCCATCGTTCTCTACGACAAGGCTGCGCAACGCTGGATCTTCAGCCAGTTCTCCGTTTCCACTACGCCGTTTCTGCAGTGTATCGCCGTCTCTACCACGCCTGACGCTACCGGCACTTACAACCGCTACAGTTTCCAGTACAACAATTTCGACGACTACCCCAAGATGGGTGTGTGGTCCGACGCCTACTACGAAACGTTCAACATGTTCGGCGGCACCGACAACAGCACCTTTCTGGGCGCCGATGTATGCGCCTATGATCGCGCCGCCATGCTCGCGGGAACCGCCGCCACGCAGGTCTGCTTCGAGCAAGGTACCTCCGTCGGCGGCCTTTTGCCCTCCGATATCGACGGCAGCACTCCTCCCCCCGCCGGCTCTCCGAACTACATGGTGGATTTCGGAAGCAGCAGCCTAAACCTCTTCAAGTTCCACGTCGATTTCACCACGCCTTCGAACTCGACCTTTACCGGCCCTACGGTCATCCCCGTTGCGGCCTTCAGCCCGCTGTGCGGCGGCGCTTGCGTTCCTCAACCCGGCACCACGCAGCAACTCGACTCCCTTGCGGACCGTCTGATGTACCGGCTCGCCTACCGCAACTTCGGCACACGTGAGTCGTTGGTCGTGAATCATTCGGTCGTGGCCGGATCAGGTGGCGGCGTGCGCTGGTACGAAATCCAGAATCCCAGTGGAACGCCCACGATCGCCCAGCAAAGTACGTTCGCGCCCGACTCCAGCTATCGCTGGATGGGCTCGATCGCCATGGACAGGGTGGGAGACATGGCGCTGGGGTACAGCGTCTCCAATGGAAGCTCTGTCTTTCCTTCCATCGCTCTCACCGGACGGGTTGCGACCGATCCCGCCAGCACCATGGAAGCTGAGGTCGCTGTTGTCAGCGGCGGCGGATCGCAAGTGGGCAACGGTTCCCAGGGTCTCCCCCTCACCCGCTGGGGCGATTACAGTGCCATGCAGATCGACCCCGTCGACGACTGCACCTTCTGGTACACCCAGGAGTACATCAAGACCACCGGCGTGTTTAACTGGAACACGCGCATCGCAAGTTTTAGCTTCCCCAACTGCACCGCCACTGCCACATTCCCTCTAACTGTCACGGCGGCCGGAACGGGAAGTGGGAAAGTCACAAGCACCCCGGCGGGCATCAGCTGTCCCGGGACTTGCAGCGCGAATTTTGCCAGCGGAGCAGTTGTCACTCTCGCGGCGAGTGCGGCGGCGGGCTCGACCTTTGCGGGATGGAGCGGGGCCTGCACGGGAACGGGCAGTTGCGCGGTAACGATGAGTGCGGCACAGTCTGTGACAGCAACCTTCAACGCGACAGTGTCGGTCCCGTTGTCGGTCACAATGGCGGGCAGCGGTTCGGGTACGGTAGCCAGCGTGCCCAAGGGGATCAGCTGTCCCGGGACTTGTAGCGCGAGTTTTGCCAGCGGGACCAGCGTCACGTTGTCGGCGAGCGCCGCGGCGGGCTCGCTTTTTATGGGATGGAGCGGCGGAGGCTGTACGGGAACGGGCAACTGCACGGTCACAATGAGTATGGCGCAGTCGGTTACCGGGACATTCAACCTGAAGACGACGACCACTACGGCATTGACCGTCTCGACCCCGCAGGCTAACGCGGGAACTAGCGTCACCTTCACCGCAAAAGTTTCTCCGGCCTCGGGCACTGCGACGCCAACTGGCACAGTAACGTTCAGCAACGGATCGGCGGCATTAGGTACCGCGTCTCTCTCCAGTGGTAGCGCAACTTTCACCACGAGTTCTCTCGCCACAGGTACTTACTCGGTCACAGCCGCTTACGGTGGCGACACGAACTTTGCGACTTCTTCCTCTGCGGCTGGTGTTTTGACGGTGGTGGACTTCACGATCACGCCCGGCCAATCAAGCCTCACCGTGACACGAGGACAGATTGCACAGCAAAACCTGACGATTACTCCCGCCCCGCTGGCGAGCTTCAACCCAACGGTCACCTTCGCCTGCTCAGGTCTGCCCACGGAATCCACGTGCACCTTCAACCCATCCAGCGTGACTCCGAACGGAGCGGCGGCTGTGACAACGCTCTCGATCCACACAACCGCCCCAACCGCCTTGCTGGAATGGGGGTCCGGACGCGCGGGACTGTTCTATGCTGTGTTTCTGCCCAGTTTCATGGGGGTCGCATTCCTGAACAGAGACAAAGAGAAAAGGCTGGCTGCGAGCGCACGAGTTTTGGGCCTGGTTTGCATCTTGGCGCTCTCGACTGCCTGGTGGACGGCTTGTGGCAGCAGCAGCAGTAGCGGGTCAACTTCCAACCCAGGAACCGCAGTGGGCTCGAGCACGGTCACTATAACCGCCACGTCCTCGGGAACTTCTCCCATTACCAAGCAAGTCACGATCACGCTGATCGCGCAATGAGAGAATTGAGGTTGACCTTCGTAAGCAGCCGCCGGGATTCCTCTTTGAGCAATTCGAGTCCCGCCGTTTTTAAGCGTCGAACCACAAGGATTTGGAGGGCTGCCCCCAGGTCTCTCAAGATCTGCCAAAAAATGAAACTAACTAATTGAAAAACATTGGTCGGGGAGAGAGGATTTGAACCTCCGACCCGCTGGTCCCGAAAGAGGGATTAGGTTGTCGTGCTGAATGTTTTCAATCTCTTACAGTGGTGCTTCAACCGTCATATTGCTGGATCACCCCAGTCTGGACCGTTTGTAAACCCTGGAATGGCAACCCTCACCAAGTGTTCAGATCGGTTTCGACTCAGGAAGCTAATAGCACAATACCCACAAGCTCAAACGCAAACAAGATTCTGCACGCGCGTTCTCATTCGTTAGGTACGCACCTTTGTCTTGAGCAAACGGACCAATTCTGCCCGTTCGCCAGCGGAGCACAAAATCGATCCCGCTCACTCCGGCGCACAGTTCATCGCCCCGCCACATGATGATCTCGAATTTTCGCGGCGGTTTCGCCCGGTCACTCAATACAAGGCATTTATCGGGACTTATCCGCCCCCAGGCCCAGAGACTAGCCACGCGGCGAGTGTTCCGAACTTTTCATCCTGCGACCACGGGGACCAAACGACCGGCCTAGTTCCGTAACCCGCTGTAGTAGTTCCGGGGGCTTGAGGGAAAATGCTTCCATGCACTGCTCTAACAGTGCCCGCTCCTTGGTGCAAATTATCCGTAACCCGCAGGGGTGCTGCCGCGGCGAAGAGCCTGGCGAAAGAGTTCTCCGTCTGCTTCAAACCGGATGCCGATCCAGAGTTGTTTACCGCGCACGATCGCGTCCTGTTCGGAAATCAATGACAGTGTTGTGTGTTCGTCGGCCTTGCCTTGGGACGAGGCCGCCGTCGGCAACATGAGCCAAACGACCCAGATCAACAAAACTACAAAACGAGGAGAGAAGGAGCAATTCATCGAGGCTGGGTCATCTCCCAAAACTTGGATGCTAGAAGATGTCGAAACAGATCCCTAATTTCGATGCCCAACTATCGGTTCTGAGCGGAGTGGCGCAGACGGCAAAGCGATTCAGCGCGCCAGGTGTCGATGGTGCGGGCTAGTCAAGTAATGCGCGCGGAGCGGATCCAGACCGAAATCATGATCGAAGTCGCGCCAGACAGTATGGATGTGATTCGCATTGTCTTGTGTATTGTCGTACTCGACCACGAATGTAGGCCCCTGGATGCGATAGTAGTGCGGCTGGCCGGGCTCACTGCCGCCGGCCCATGCGAAGTAGACGTTCTCGAGCCCCGCAGCTCGCAGTTTCGAGAGCTCCTCGTCAGCGAGTTCCTTCCGCAAGCGGTGCGCGTATTCCTCGATCAGGTCGGTCAACATTTTCTCTTGTTCTTGCGTCATCTCACGCAAAGGGACGCCGACCGGCGCTCCCAGCTGAGCCTTCCGGGAAGCGCCCGTAACGATATCTGCAGGGGCAGACACGTTGATCAGAACTTTCTGACGTGATGTACCCGTGAAGGTTTTCAGCAACGCGCGCCCCTTCCCCTCCTCGGCAGCGAGCACTCGTGTTCCTTTTTGTGGACCCTCTCGGACAGTTGCCGGGTTGGCACCGAAGAAAAATGGCGTCATGCTCACCACATGATTGTTCCGTAAAGTGAAATTCAGGGAAAGATGATGACCTTCCAGCCGCCAGCCCCATTCCGATTTGTCCGCGGGCGTGCCAAAAATGGAGACGTAATACAATTCCGGATCACGTATCGACCCACCGCCTTCGGTACGAAGGACGTCTTCGAGCTGCCGGATCGCGCGGGCCTTGCGCAAACCCTCATCACTCAAGCTGCTTTCCAGCAGCAAATCGGCTGCATTGTGCTGTAGAGGCGTGAGAATTTTGAAAGGTACACCCTTTCTCTCTCGCGGTATGTAGTGCCAGTTCAGGCGCTCCTGATCTTCAAAAGGTATGGTCGCCTGTGCGCGCTGCTCCTCTCGGAGGGATGCGAGGAATTTTTGCCCTGCGGCAACGAATTCCGAAGCCGGATCTCGTCCGGACTGTTGCCACGCGAGCGCCGCAAGTGCACCCGCTCCCAAGGTGGACAGGACCAACAGAGCGCGTTTTTTCATCACTCATATCCTCTCCGAAATCCTTGCAATCGAGAAGTTGTCCCGGCGCGTCTCGCCTGTGAATTCTACCGCGAAGGCACGAATGCTGACAGCCCGGAACGAGCCAGGCCCCTCATTCACCCATGGGCGCTCACAGGTGTCGCCGACCCGGAAGGAATCTGGCCTCGCCATGACGAGATTAGGTATCGCCAAGTCGGCTGGGCTCCCGGTCAACTTCCAAATTCCCTGTCACCCGCTCGCAGAGGGTCTGGCTGCGTCATTTGTAGCGAGTTCTTGCCGCTTCCAAGTCGCCCTTCAGAGAAGCTAGGAGGCGATTGAATTCCGGGTTGCTACGGAGAGGTTGAAGCAGTGGGTCGCGAGAGAACCACGGATAACAAGTAAAACCAGTTTCGGTGGCTTTCCGAAGCCATGTGAGTGCTCGCTCAGTTTGTCCAAGCTGCGAATAAGCAGCTCCTAGAGAGTAAGCGACATGG
>WNFR01005657.1_pt1 | contig 12792 bp, 16 predicted proteins | sample 5400221 | NCBI WGS metagenome assembly WNFR01 (sample SAMN13153357, study PRJNA577476) | soil metagenome | isolation source: 40 cm soil under Madrone tree | place: USA:California | collected 2016-06-14
TCAAGCTAACGGGACGAAGGTCAGCCTGTGGGCCTGGCCAGGTCAATAGAGTGAGGAAAAGTCGTAGACTGCACCCTATTCGTCAGCTGTTGTACTCTGTGTAGGATCCCGACGTGACGCGTGACGTGTCATGGGTTTGCTCGAGAGACAAACCGGTAAAGCTCGGACACGACCCGTAGGATCCCTGGTGGACGTTCTTGCCTATCTTCTTGTGCTGCGCCTCCCAAGTCAAGTAACACCGACTCACTCGTTCTCGAAATTCTAACCAGACACAATTTGGGCGGATTTTTTTAAGCCACCACTGCTGTGGTCAGTACGAACCGAGACCTGCGATCAGAGCGCACTATGTTGGCAGCTCATACCCTCGATGCATCCTACCTTTTATTTAGGCTAGTGCCTAGATCGGACGCTTTCTCATGCTGTGAATATTCATGATGCTTCAAGCTTGAAGCTCCAAGTCTCAAGGATAACCTGAAATCCACCAAAGAGAACTCATGCCCTTCTTCTCCTTGCACACTATTACCACGCATGGGTTGACGTCTCTTTGTTCTTTGCGTTACAACGAAACAGCGCCTAGGTCTTTTGGGCGCCATTGGGACAACGACAACGTGGTTCTGTCAAAACGTCTTTACACGCAGCGTTATCATCATCGCCAATTGCTCGGCCTCCCCTCTCGCGTGCTCGATCCGCCGCTCGATGTGCTGACACGGCCATGCGTTGAAACTTAAAACCGCGTGCTTTTATCTGCGACACGTTCTCTTTCTCCTTTTGTTTTGTATATTTCACAGCCATCGTTCCCCAAGTTTTTCGGTCTTGGCCCATGCTTCCAACTGGAGATGAACGACCCTCCACCTTACTGTCAGCGGTGCACGGCTGGTTAAAGCGGGTGCTCGTTTTCAAGGATGGTTCAGTGACTATGATGATTTGCACCGGTGAGTCGTTTATCGTCCGCGTTCCATTCCGGCGATAAGTGAACTGTCAATGGAGCCCAGCCCAGGCGGGAGATGGTTCACCCATGACGCACTGAATTCAAATCAGCTTTCTGACTTCTGACGTTCTTTTCACATGTACAGCATCGGCGATTGTATTGTTTAGAAATTTTCTGAGACTGAGCGTAACGGGGTGCATCGCCCTGTAATGTCATGGAGATATTTGACAGTCTCTGCGACGTCACAAGTTGTGGTGTTAGTATTTGAGTAATCAATTTGTATGGGATTCGTATTCTGGAGGGAGGGTTTCTGAAAGAATAAAAGAAGGGATTAGGATGCAATAAAGGACAAGATGGTAGAGTGATACTCGTACAATGACACGACACAGGGTCTCCAACTTGAATTCGAGGCGCAGACAGATTGCTGTGACCGGGCCGGGGTTGCGATTATGTGTGTTTTGACTAAGTTATGTTGTTTTGACCATCACGGCCCATCTGCTCATCATGCATCACGTCGCGCCCATCACGACACAGCCCCTCACTGGCTTACACTCCCCCTTGATCTCCCGTCTTATTTATATGAGGATCGGGGCCACCGCTTAGGCCTTCTCGATCTCCTCGCTTTCTTTCCCTCGTGCGATGCATCGCAGACGGCTCTGCCGCTTTCGCAGATCATCCGCTACTCCCGTCCTCAAACACAAGGCCCTCATCATAGGCATCAACTATACCGACGATCGAGAACATGATTTTCGCCCACTCAAGGGCCCGAACAATGATGCGAAGGACGTGAAGAAGACTCTCATCGGTGAGTCTCAGATTGTCTCTCTCGTTCGTGCGCCTAACGTGACAACTCCCAGAGCTCTTTAACTATAAGGAAGAGGATATTTGCTTGATGACGGACGAGGAAGAGAACATCAACACGGCTCTGTGGCCTTCCGAGGAGAATATTGTGAGTCTTCGCTTTCGCATACACTTACGGATAATAATCCCATGGGCTCAGGTGAAGGCATTGCGCGATCTCGTCCACAACGCATCTCCTGGTGATGCGTTCGTGTTCTTCTGTACACATCTATTCCCCGTTTTCCCACTTTTTCCTAAAATCGTTTCATTAGATGCGGGTCACTCTGGTCAACAGCCTGCGACAGTCGACCCCAACGAAATCGACGGTCTTGACGAATGTCCGCATGTCCGCATTCTCCCCGCTCCCCGCATTCTGACGTAATCTTGAACTTTAGACATTGTAACGTGTGATTACAAGATCATCCTCGACAACGTGAGTCTCGCGTTGGTCGCTTGTATGCTATCCGATGTTGATCGCCGATAATCTGTAGACTCTCCGCCAATATCTTGTCGATCCGCTTCCCGAGGGTAGCCGCCTCACAGTGAGCACATCCTAACTACGGTCTTGAACGCGTACTGATCTCCTTCCGTAGGCCATTCTGGACACCTGCCATTCAGGCACACTTCTCGATTTGGACCACTATTCTTGCCACTGGTTCCTCCGACGACAAACTCTATGTAAGTGATGTCTATGTTATGTTACATTTCCTGTCCGCTGATCACGTGATTCTTTAGCCCTCCAGCAAAAGGCCGTAACAAAGTACAAGGAGCCTACCCGTCGTCACACCGACGACGTCGGGCTCGTACGCGGCGCTACCCAGCTGTTACGGATGACCTTCTCTAGCGCTGTCACAGCTATGCTCGCTATCGTGCGTCTCAAAGTCTGCCTAAAGACACGGGAACAGGTGAAGGAAGATGCTGATGACGCCACCCCGCAAATACCTGGTCTGATCCCGCAGCGACCACCCTGCGGCGGCTGGTACTGCGCATATGCTTTATTGAATGGACCTCTTGTGGTATGGACTTTCCATTCCGTTTTTCCTGCCACTTGGTTGACGAACGCCGGCGCGATACAGATCTCCGTGTCGTCGTGTGCTGATCATGAAAGGACTTGGGAGGACAGCCAGAACAGGGGTAGAAGCATGACCACGGTACGTGCTCCACTGTTGCTTATCTTCTATCAAAGCTGAACATGTGTTTATCTGAACCGTGTTAGAAATTGATCAAGATATTGAGTGGGTCTCCTCGTTGCCTCTTTCGGCCAATGTTATTGAATGGTCTCGATAGATAAAAATCCATGTATCAAGGTGTGCGACCTAAATCAGCAGTTGAAGTAGGGGCAACTACCATTTCATTCCTTGATCTGTCTCATTTTTTTTCGTTCCTTTTTTTCAGAAAGAAGCTCTCGAAGATAGCGTTCAAGCGTGTGCTAAACGCTAGGAAGGCATTCAGGAAGTTCAGCGCCAGGTTGCCGCCCGAGCAGCGGGAGAAATGGGAGGCTGAGTTCACCGAGAAGGGGCTGTTCGAATTGAGAGAGCAAACGGCTCAGGCGCGCCATATTCCTTCCTATTCCTCCTCACTGTCTGATCTTTTCATCGTTTATGTTGCATACAGATTGGGAGCATGCATCGTTTGGTGAGTTTCCTTTCTCATGGCGAAATGCAGTGCCAATTGCTTATATAACTGTGCCGATAGCGCCGAGATGATCTATTCATTGCCAAACGAACTCGCACGATCGACCTGTGATCGTTCCTGGTCTTTTATCTTCTATTTCTATCGTTTTCTTGCTTCGGACTATTTAAGGCTTTGGTTCAACGTCTCCCATCATCTATTCCATCCAATCAATCTTCTAATCGGTTCGAGGGTTTACTTCTTCCTTGTTGTGTTCATGTCTCTGTCCATCTATGATTTGACTCCCATACCAGTCCACATGCTCTGTTGTTTGTTGTCGCGCTCTGATCTTGTTGGTTACTCTAGCTTCTTCAACTCCCTTACCCCATCTGTACCATATCACCTAGCATTTTTTATCATTTACGCCTTGCCTTCCCAATACCCTATGCCCCTGGTTGTGGCGTCGTCCCCTTTGGAGAATGGCTCCGTCTTGCAGAAGGAAAGGATATGTTATCGTCATGACGTGTCCGAGTCACGTAATACTGTAATGATTGATCGGCGTCCGATTTGTCTCGTGGGCGGAGTGGGGACATTCAATCGGAGCAGAAAGGATATGCGTCAACCCGACTCCCGAGATATTACCGGGTCATCTCAGAGACACTTCCGAGGCCAATGGCAGAGGTACAAATGCAAACGCTTTCATCAGGGTCTCCATGATCGGTTTTTGTGGCTTAGGCCCCTCACAGCAACTCAGTTTTACTGAAAAACTGAGTTACTGTGAGGGGCCTAAGGGTGGACGGATTTGCGTCCTCGAAATACAATTGGCCCTCTGAGACACCCTTGCAAGTGCACACGATCAGTACAAACCAATAAGCCAACACACATACGCTCATCTAAACAGTACATTCGAGTATATTCGGTGTCCGAGTCACCTCGTAGGAGTTGTACATGCAATAAATTGTACAGAAAAAATGAAATCGCAAGAGATATCTCTGTCATAGTTGTAATATGTCGTCCATGTTCTGATCAGATTTACAAAACCCGCACGGATCAGAGGCAAATTAAGGCAATAAACAAGATGAACGTACCAGTTTCGAAAGACTGCTTAGTTTCGGTTCTTGGAAGTTATCCATTTCGCCGTCGAAGCCGGTCCCTTCTCCTCGGGCCGCTTTTTTCTTCTCATATCGCGTATATGCGTGTAATTCACGCGTGTTCTCGTGGAGCGCGAAGCTGCGAGTGACGGGAAAACGCAGTTAGATATAGATCGGAGGAATGGAACTAAGGCGGATAAGTAGCGCACTTGATATGAGTCATCAGGTCGTTGTATGAAGGGTTAGGATGCTCTTCTACAGGACCAAGGGGACATATATGCTTAGATGTGATTGGACGGGAGACGCGTTGCTTACTGAGATATTTGCATAAAATCGTCGCGAGTGATCCCTGAGGACCTTCCCAAGCACGCTGGGGAGCTGAACATGCGGATAATGATAGCTGTATAAACACCTGCATGGTCAGTTCACGCCCGCCGCGCGAGTGAGAAAAGGATGCTTGCCACCACTGGGCGTGGGGTGTGATCGTTGCCGCAATACCCATCGCACTTTGTGTACGACACGGGCGAATCATGTAGCGGACATGCCTCAAAGTCTTCCGTGGACGTCCAGCCCCGGTTCGGCCGCCCCTCGTCTGCATCCACCACCTGCGTGTCGACTCGTAATCTTGGGTATGGTAGTGGGCCGGTGTGCCGCCGAGTCGTCGCCCCAACAATTGAGGGAAGTAGATGAGTTGAGTCATAAAGACCACTAAACGCCATCGCGTCATGGCGTACTAATCACGATAACGAGCAAAGTCAAACTACTATAGAACAAGGAAAAAGAAGGAAAAAGGCGACGAACCATTATTGTTTAGCATGGTAAGTGTACGGCGGTTGCCTTTGGACTGCCATGGGACGTAGACACTATTACAGTGGTAGTGTGGTAAATCGAGCATTGTACCCAAGTTAGGGGTGTCGAATACGGCCTGAAGAATCGGCGTCATTCAAAATAAACAACAACGAGTTGTGCGCCACTTACCAGGAGAAAACAGCCGATGGGAAGGGGATCTACGAGGATCTCGTGGAGTTCCTGGTTCCAATAAAAAAACTGAGTGGATGGGCGCTTAAACATAAAAAGCGCATTTACGTTGTCGATGATCTGGAGCAAGTCGCTCGTGATAATCACTACGCGCCGAACGTTGAGTATTGATAATATATCTTGATCACGAAAGAAGAGCTTACTTTCATCCTCACCGTCCTCTTTCACGAATACATCATCGAACGAGTCTATCTGATCGGAGTGGCCGGAATCTGCATGGGAACACGATAGGCATGGCGGTCCGCTTGTGGAAGTGAGAAAAACGAACAGAAAAACGTGAACTTGTCGCCTGCCTCGGCATCGGCAACCAGTCTTGTTAATTCACGGATCTATCGCACGACGAGTCAGGGCGGCGAAAAAAATGAGGGCGCTTCCCACTTAACCATATTGGCCCGAGTCGGTTGCAGGAGGTCAGAAAATCCTGGACTGTCCTTGAGCACGGTGATGTCCTCTGGTGAATACCCATAGACCCCTTCGACAAGAAATCAGAGGGCGTCGAGTCATACGACCCTGAAGGGGTCGATCCATATAACTCACCGACCAGGAGGTTCCGAACAACGTCGACGTCCTCGTGTGGGTTTTCCAACGACGACCATACACTAGATTGGCTATAACTGTAGGATATGCCGACTAGAAGAGCGCGCCGCTTCTTCCGGTCCACGTTGCTCGTGCCTTGTGCGTTCACTTCGACGTCCGGATGATATATGCGTCCGTTTGGGCTCATGAACCAGAGAAACCAGAATGAGGTGTAGAGAAAGTACATGAAGCCTAGAAATGAGTCTATGGCTCGGTCGCCTTGAGGAAGCTGGATCATCTGATTATCCTGAGTCTGCACCGCCGGGAATTTTGCAGTGTGCTGACGCAATAGCCTAACAATCTCTGGATGGTCTTTTTCCAGTGCTAAAGACAGTGGTGCCTGACCTGAGGAGTCCCGCAAATTGATATCGGCACCAAGATCAAGCAGTAGCCGGGAAATGTTCAGACGTCCGCTATCCGATGCCCAGTGTAGCGGAGACCGATCCCTGCCTCCAGCGGTATTCACGTGTGCACCACACTTGACCAGTGCCTGTGCCGCCTTCAGGTGTCCTTGTGCGGCAGCTGCGCACAAAGGAGTGCCGTAATAACCTCCTTTCCCGTTTACGTCATGAGAACGCGAGGCGACAAGCCATTCGATCATTCCAGGGAGGTCCCACAACGTGGCATAGTATATCGGAGAGCCGTTTGGCTGTATCGGCGTTAGCCAGCGCATTGATTTGAACACCCTTCGATCTATGTCGTATAACCAAATCCAGGCTACAAAGTGCGGGCGATTTTTGTCGAAAAGATTTTGCATGAAGGATTCCACCCGCGACGACACATTCTCGAACTTGGCATGATCTACCCAATGCTGGGCAGCATAAAGCGCGAGGGGATACTCCTTAATGTGCCTTCTGCTGATGTGATTATCTAGCTGGAGCAGAACGGAAAGGCACGCTTGCGCGAGAATCGTGTGGGCTGGTTCGAGTGAGATGTAGTAGCGCGGAACGCTCCCGCTCGAAAGGCGACTCGACATCAAGAATTCCTGTACAGAGAAGTGGGAAAACTGGACAACTTGAGAACCATCCACAGTGACAATAGCGATTAGGCTGGAACAAATGGAGAGCACAGCATGGCCCGGGTTCTCTGGGCGCCAATCGGCCATCAGTGTCGGGGCTCCTCCGGCTTCAAATCGAAACGCCAGAACTTCTGCAAGCTCCTCGATGCGAAGGGGCCTCGACGCTACGGCGATACACTGAAAGAGGCGATGTGCATATTCCCAGTGTCCCTCGTAAATATTTTGTAGTGCGCGTTCGTATGTCGCATCCAACGTGCTAGGTAATTCATCCAATGCAGTCCGGATGCGTCCTGGTAAGCAGCGACGTAAGTTGTCCAGTTGACAATACACCCATCGAAACCTATCACGGCGATACAATAGAATTGTCAGTACATTTTTGGAGATACGTGATGCCTCACATTCCAGCGACTCTCCGATGGAGCTTATTTATGACGAGATCCCTATCTTCTTTCCTCCACTCGCGCATAATCCTATCTGAATTCACGAAGAATGTGATATACTTGTCGATATCTTCTATTTGTCCTGTCTCGTCGTGGAGAGATACGGAATGAGACGCCAAAGGTAGGAGAACCGTCTGGATATCCGCCTCGAGACGGCTGGTGACGCATAGACGCAGATTAGGATGATTTAAGTTGAAGAGATCTGTCACGAGGTTCAGAACCTTTTCTCTCGCAGACGGCGTTCCGGAGATAGTGGGGCATTCGTCAAGTGCATCCATGACAATATACGTTGAACCGAGTTTCCCTACCATGAGCATATCTTTCAAGCAGTCCAAGAGAACACCATCGCTAGGCTGTAGTAGGCCATCACCGTGTGTCGAATACAAGTGGGAAAGGATGTCGTAGCAGTCATCGGACTGAACACAGAACTGGACAAGAAGTGAGGCTAAAAGGCCACGGCAATTTCGTTTCTCTTCGTCCCTAAAGTCAAAGTAGAAGAATGCCATCGAAGGTCTTGGAGCCTCTCGAATACCATTTATGTTCCTGATAATAGTAGAGCTGACCGATAGCATGAGAACTATAATGCTGAATGTCCGAAAAGGCTCGCGTACCAAAAGACGCTCTTTCCAGAGCCAGCTATAGAACAGAGGCACTATCAGTGTTAGTCCTGGCACGAACTAGTACGAACGATCTGCACGTTTTCCGTAAATCCAAAGCAGGGATCCCTTCATTTTCCACTTTGAAAAGGTAGGACCACAAGTGAACCACATGGCGGTGCCATGGTGGCAAACTTCGCACGCAGCGTTTTGGTTTGGCGAGGGATCGGGAGGAGAGAGCCATCGTCGAGACTTCTTTTGAAACCGCTCATCTGGAATTTATTTTGGGTCAGCATAGCGAGGATGGCGGCATTGAAGTGACTACGGACGATTCTCCCTAATCTCATTGTTTACCATTTCTTGCAACGAACCTGAGAGGCACTGTCAGACGCGCAGAAATCCTCGTGAGAACCCACACACAAAGGACTGCTCGGATGTAGTCCGTTGATACCCGTTCGTCTTATCAGAAAGCTCTCAGCATATTACACTTCGAGGATTTGACGGACCCGGCTCACTCTCAATAACCACTCTCATACTCTTTGCCAGGTCGTGGACGGTCTCCAGGATGACCGAGGCAGCCGTTCGGGATTCCTCCTGTGTCAACCGGTCTACCCTTTGAAGAAGCGCCTCTACATCCCTTTCTCCAAGAAGTTTCTTCCCAAATTTTACTAGTACCCTTCTAAGCGAATAACAAAGCATAAGTGAAGATATGAACCCACTCAATTTTCCTTGCTTGACCTGCTGCGTAGCAAGGGCAAGTGTAGCAAGTAGTTCGACCAGAATCTTCACGACTATCTCAGTCATCGCCGGATTCGATTTGACCTTGGTATAAATACTGAGCCGTCTCAGGAAGTTTTCCATCAATTCAAATAGGTCAACAAGCGCGTCGTAGCTGGCGCTAACGTCCTTGATCGCCTGATGTTCGGAAAGTTCAGAATTCGGCAGGGAATCCAGTGTGGAGATACATACTGCGAGGAGGATACCAATTCCCGCAAAAATCGCCTTTGCAGGGGGAAATGGCTACACGAAGACTGTCTGCATAGCCGCTCAAAACGAAGAACTAACTTACTATACCAACACCCTCTCCAAGAACTGTGCCGGTAGAAATGGTATACAAGATGTGGACGGCCTGCTTGAGCCGTGTCATTATTTTGCCTTGATCGCCTCTATATTTTCTAAATGCTTCTGCCTTGTCTTGGAGCACTGCAATGACAGAGTCGGCGGAGTCACAACTTTTGAGCCTTGAACTAAGCTCATTTTCGATCAAGTTCGTCCCGGCCCGCTTCTGGTACTCGTTCAAAGCAGCCTCAAAGAGTGATTGGATTTCAGGAGATAAGGTTGAAGACGCCATGTTGATAGAAAGAAGAGACAAGTGGTTCAAGTTCAAGTTCCTCGATACCCGTGATGTGCGTCCCGGTCCGCGATCCGCTGTGACCACGCGACTGACACGCGTGGGTGGCACGGATCGTCTCACGCAAATGAGGACCCGTTGATAGACGAGCTCCATGATGTCAGCAGCCCCAAGCATCCAATGTACCCTCTCCATTTCTCCGCGTACACACATGCTCACATCCGCTGCTGCTCTGCAGATATAGCGAACACCGGTCTAATGAGAAAGTCGTTGAACTTCTTGCGCCTCCGAGTCACCCAGATAGTACTCTCAAGCTCGTTGTCGCATGGCTTGTGTACTACGGAGTACACCCTTCCTCCGTCTCATTGATACACGGCGACTGGCTGACCCTCACAGGCGTGCCCGTATCGCAAGCCAACGATCTTGGTGCATCGTACCAGCTATACCGACATGCAGACACCAACAAGAAGGTTCTCCGAACGCTCAGTTACGCTGTTCCTGCGGTGGTACATGCACATGTAAAACTAGTCGTGCCGACGACTTACCTTGCCACTCCACGCCCGGCTCTACAGACGCTACATTCACACACCAGCGGTGACCCAGGAACATCTGAGAAGGGGAAATATGAAGAGCCCGCGTTGATGTTATCGAGCCGTGACCAGGACGTCGAACCATAGTACCTGCGCTGGCTCTACTACAGCTTGGGCTATGTGCCGGCCGTGGCTGGACAGAACAGGCTCGTGAGAGACCACGACGAATACCCGAGCCTGGTTGACACCAGGATATTCATGACCGAATTTCGTTCAGACGTGAATGATGCGGGTTTCGTTGTCCAGCCGGATAACGGCGGCGGGTGCGATCCGACAAACGCCGATGTTGAGGCCAACCTCAACGTCGAGTATGCCATGTCCATATCATCACCAACCCTCATTATCTACAGCGTTGGCAAACGAGAGGACGATGAGATGATCCCTTGGCTTCACTACATGCTTAACGAGAACAATATCCCACAAACGATCATCACGCCGTACGGTGACTTTGAGGATATGGTTCTGGTGAATATTCATCAAGCGCGTGCGAGCTATTCTCGCGACTCGGCATGCGCGGGGTCAGCGAGGGGGACTGCACGATCGGAGACGACGACGGCGAGATCTACGTTCAGTTCCACCCATGCCTCCCTGAAAACTGTACGTATGGCCCTTTTTCTCCAAGCGGTACACGCGTGTGTCCACGTTGACCGCATCGCCACGCCTTCACAGGGTCACTGCTGTCGGCGATGCGCGACAACCCGAGGTGCTGGCGAGCCTCTCCGGAGGTGGCTTCTCGACCCGCTTCCACGCCCCGATTACCAGGACAATGCCGTGAAGGTCTTCCTCGAAAACCTCGGCGACACGTACGATGGCCTCTATGAGTGTGTTTGCATTCGTCACCAATGACCTACAGTGGGTTCCGTAATTATTTGCACTTTTTCGAGGTGTACATTGGCATCGTCCATGACGAGGACCGAATTGGCAAGTGACCACTTGTTCATACACGGGAGTAAGCCTGCAACAAATCGGCACCAGTGATTGCGCCTTTGACAACTTCGAGTTGTTGCGTACTATGCGAGTCCAAAGTCCAAGCGCGCGTGCGCGACATGTACGACGTACCGGAGACACATGCATTCATCCTTAGAAAGTCAGAAGGTATTGCGGAAAGAATTTCCGAGAGTTTTCCGGCGATCGAGGCTCATACAAACACCGTAAGGGTAAGATCAATAATATATCTTATGATTAGGAGTGTCAACGGATAACTCAAAAGGAGAGACCCAGAGGACAAATTTAACTTGATTGTCGCTGGAAGACCCTCTTAAAGATTGGGTGCGTCTATGAAGAGTTTAAGTGGCACGCCTGAAACATGTACGCACCACTCGTGAATTGGCCAAACACTTCCACCTTTGACTCTGGGCCTGTGACCCCACTCCGCGACTTCTTGTTCTAATTTATTACCAGGTGTTGCGATGCAGAGCGGGAAATCCCGAGATTGCACACAAGGTCCTGTGGCTGTGGTCGGAAATGGTCGGAAAAGATGTGAAAGACAGAAGGTGGTAGTGTTATATGTGATTCTAAATGTGACAGGGTTGTAATATATCGATAAGCTGTTACTCAAGGGGGTTCGTGTACTCACCTGGAGGCCAGGACAGACAGGTAAAAAAGGAGGTCGGAGGGGAAGAAAAACAGCCAAAGCCCGCTTGTATTCGGACGGTACCGTAGATTTTTGGCTGTGAAGTATAGAGCGCCCTGCAACTTACAACGTGGAGAGGACCCCGAAAGACACATTTCATTTATTTATACAGGGTTGTCAAAGGACATGTCAATAGGAGAGGCGGTGCCTTCTAGTAGTGCGACAGAATCTGCAAAGTCAAGCACACCCGAAAATACAGGAAAATGGATTCCTATCAGTCTGGCAAGTCAACATCAGCCAGGTCAAAGGAGACACTAGATGAGTAAATTAATTTCGGCTCTCCAACGTGCCCTCAGGGTTGGCGGCTACATGCCCCGAGGACTGGAACAGTACTGCGCAGCAGTGCCAGACCCGGAGTTCGCACCGCCCAAGTGACTGCCCGGCGCTTTATGTCAGAATAGACGTGGAAGGTTGACGCAGAAAATGATAATTTAGGTAGTAAAAGCGTATCTCGGAGCATCGGAGGAGCACGCCTAGAACCTCACTGAGAAAACGAGGCGATATGGCACTGACACGGAATGTCGACGGAACAGGGCGCGTCATTAATCCCGGTTGGCCGGGGTCCGGTATGTATAAAATCGACTCGAAAAGGAAAGTCTGTCTCGAGTATTATGTCTCTAGTGGTCTAGCGGAGAGTACTTGTATCACTTCCGAGCCATGGCCTTGAGCCTCGTCGGTCATTATCCCTTTTCCTCTTGTTTTTTTTCCCCTTACACTTAATCAGCCTAATGCTGAGCCTTACTGCGCTCCCATCCCTTCTTCTCATCACATTCAGCAACCTTGTAGTCGCTCAGATCAGTGCCCCGGCGGAGTGCAGCCCGTCGTTAGAATGGGTATGCCATCGCTTTGTGTCTGTGGGTAGTTTTGGAAGACTAATGGCCGATACCAAGTCTTCCAACACTCTTGGTCAAACTGCGTGTACGATCGCCGCGTATCTCATGTCGACATGTAATGGAAGCGGTGAATACACTTCCTTGTTTCTCCCCGCCTTGGGGTCTTCTCAACCATGGTCAGCCTTTACGATAAGCGCCCTACAGCCAGGGTCGTCGTATAGTGGCCCCAGCGCCGTCGAGAACGGAA
>WNFR01013707.1_pt1 | contig 12792 bp, 15 predicted proteins | sample 5400221 | NCBI WGS metagenome assembly WNFR01 (sample SAMN13153357, study PRJNA577476) | soil metagenome | isolation source: 40 cm soil under Madrone tree | place: USA:California | collected 2016-06-14
CATACTCACGTTTACTTACCAATCCAGTGTGTGTATTTAAGATACTGGCAACTTCTTCGGGATTTTGTTTCCTAGCATCATTGAAGAAATTATCTGGATTTCTATCTGCAGTCTTTTCTAAAGTAGACATGAACTGCTTGCCATAGGCTTCTTCGAAGACACTTGCAGGATCAGTCTTCTGAGTCATATTGCCTATGATCTGGACTAATCCAGAAGTCTCTTGAGGAGTTAAAGGACCTCCTTTATTACCTGCAGCCTGAGCAATTAATTTCTGAGTTTGTTCTTGTTTACGCTTATCTATTTCCCCTGAAACTTGAGTGCGTATATTACTCTCTTCACCATTGATTAGTCCTTGATATATTTCATCTTTAGACTGTTGAATTAATTCTCCCAAGCCATACTTAAACTTAGAAGAACGTGTAGCTGCTACTTCCGGTGTAATGGGAGCAGGATTACTTTCTTGTGTATTGTCTACATTGAATGGTTCATCTTGAGTCGGTGTAATAGGATTTACATTAAATTCCTCAGTTGGATGAATGTTAATTGCTTCTGCTAAGGCCATTATGTCTTATTCCAATAGCTAGAAACACCATATCCAGTGGGACTAGTGCCACCAAATAGACTATTAAAACCAGTCAAACTGGTTAAACCTGTAACACCTATTTTATCAGCAGCCATACCCATTGAGAATAGATTAGGTCCTGCAGAGAAGTATTGACCACCAGAAGATATCAGAGCATTACCTTGAGCTACCTGACCACCACCTCGTGCAATTAAACCAGCACCAGTTGATGCATAAGTTTGTACATCTGCTAAACGAGTTTGATAGCCTGCCTGAGCTACTTGATAATTATATAGATTAGAACTCTTAGCTGTTTGAATGTTAGCTTGCTGAATATTGTATTGATTTGTTAGACCAGCCATCTGAAGATTGTAACCAGATATAGCAGCATTAGAAGAAAAGATATTCTCACCTGTCTGCAAACTCTGTTGAACACCAAGAAGATTAACTCCTGTTTGTCCAGATTCTTGACCATAGGCACCTTGTAAACTAGAACCACGTTGTGCTCCACCACCTTGTTGTGATGTAGCAGTTGCGAGAGATACAGCACGTGCACGTTGTTGCTGACGAACAATTTCCAACTGTTGACGTCTGGCATCTACTTCCATAGCCTGTCGTTTATAAGCTTCTATTTGCTGTTGCTGACCAACAATATTTTGATTGATTGCTAGACTTGCTTGACTGGCAGTCACACTCTGCTGAGCGGCAAGTGTATTGATATCTCTTTCTTGTCCAGCATATTGAACAGATGTAGCAGCTTGTTCTTTAGAAATTCCAGCTTGCTGTTGGGCAGCTTGAGCTTGAACTTCAGCACCTTGTTGCTGTAGAGCATAGCCAGCCGCAGCTTGGTCTTTACCTTGCTGTTTCTCGTATACGCCATAAGCCATGCTGCCTACGCCAGCAGCAAGAGCTAATGCAGTTAGAGCTGCCATTAGATTTCTTTCATGTAAGCTCTCTCATGAAGCTTATATCCTCTACCTTCATAGAACTTCCCAACCTTGTCGTCTAAAGATGTCAAAGTAATTATTGCACAGGCTGCTTTAAATTTAGCCCAGTATTCAAAAGCTTCTACTAATTCTACACCATCTTTCTGGCCACGTTTCTCAGGTTCAATCCACCATGCAATTTCACTTGCAATTAAATGAGGACCAAAGATAAATGGACTTGAAATACCTGCTAACATTCCAATGCCTGGTTTAAGTAAGATAATCTTCTCATCTTGTCTTCCAGTTAACATTCCAATAATTAAATTCTCAATTGTCTCTTCATCAGAATAATTAGCATAACCAGTAACTGCAAGGAATCTTGCAGCCATATCTTTTATTTCTTGTAGATCGTCTAATGTAGCAATCTTCATTAATCTATTACTTCTACAATCTCTATGTTACGATGTTTGAAATAATTCCTGGCATACTCCAGAAGATCTGAGAAGCTTAAGAATTTCTGCTTCAACCCTCCGGGAAGTATGCCCATTTCGTATGACATAGACCATAATCCAGAACGTACATCATAGATAGCATGAAGAGTATTCTCTCCTGTGAACAATCTATTATCTACCATTCCAGAAGAAGATATAGCTACTTTATTGTCAATTACTTTTAGAATTAAGATACGATCGTCAGAACGCATCTTCGCTTTACGTCTCTCTTCTACATCATAAGAAACTACATTCACGCTTTAATAATCCTAGTTACGTTAACTGCACCCTCATATAAGAAATAGAAACCAACTGCAGCGGTGATTATCTGCCATTGATTAGGATCTAAGATATCTGTTCGATAGATAGCACAATCCATTGCTTGTCCAGCAGCACCTGCACATCCTACAAGAGAACCTATTACTTTATCCCAAACAAGTAGTTTAGCAATTATGATTGCTACAGAAGCACCTATTGTAGCTCTCATAACAGCATTGATTTTAGAAGAACCGCTTTCAGCAATCATTACATCTCTCTTAGCTTGAAGAGAGTCGATACGTTCTTGAGAAGCTATCTTCTGTTGATCGGTCTTGGCTTCAATTAGTTTTAACCGTTCATTGGCTATTGCATTGGTAATACCATTGATAGTGTTAAAAGCCCCTGGTATCAAACCTAGGAGTAATGACCACATTAGGAACTCGAAGGAATTAGAGTTCTACGCCTGGCAACTTCAATACCAATACCTTGAATGACAGTAATTATACCTAACCAAATAACCTGATTTTTATTAAACCCTGTATCTACATTAAGACTTAACAATGGTGCCCAATTCATTGCGCCTGCGGAAGCAACGACAAGACCAATTAAAGTTGTAATACGAGCTAGTAAAATGGTTGCGGAATAATGGAAGAAAGCCTTTGTTTTGTCCCACCAAGATTGAGGTTCAGGAGTGGGTAAAGTAGCTAATTTCTCTTCGAGAGCCTTTCGTTCAGCTGTGGCTTCTACTTCAGTAATCATTTATTTTCCTTTGTATATCTATATACTTCAAAAGCTATAAAGGTGATGAAGGCGAGAGCCATTACGCCACCAATAATATGAGGCCAGTAATGTTGAGGAGTTGCAGCGAGTACAGCACCACCTCCAATAACTACGCCAGTAGCCGCTCCTGCGGAAACAGCTGGACTTGAACTAAGTACGCCCATTGTTTTTAGAAGTCCGGCACAACCTAATTGAGTATCAACATGATTGGGATCATAGACACCATCAGCAACGTACTTACCTTTACTGTATTGATTAGTTCCAGCCCAAATGTAAGGAGAAGGAACACCTTTCTGATAATAGCCTAGACCATTATATTTCTCTAGCATTGCTAGAGCCCCGCCAATTGACCAATCTTTATTACGAGCTGCATAAGGAGGACAGTTAACTAAAGCATCATATGCACCTTCTTCCCAAGTATTAAATGGTCCACGACCAACTGGTCTATGAACTGACTTTCTACTTAAAGGATCACCTTGAGCTAATTGAGTATTCCAACGTTGACTTGATTCTCGTTCATGAGCAACTGCAATGAACCACCAGGGAACACCAGTAGTTCTTTCTACTGCTTGATATCTAGCCTTAGCTTCAGGGGCTGTTAAACGTCCAGCTACAGCAGCAAAGACACTAATCTTAGCTGGAGAGATACGACAGTCTGCCCATCGTTTAGCATTTATTTGTGCGAGTGTTTCCATATATTTTCCTTATGGGGCTGCGTTTATCGATTGTAGACTAGACCAACCAATTATATCGAATGGTTGTCCATCTACAGAAGAAACTTTAAATTGAAGAGACTTTCCATGTCCACGGACTTTGAGTCTACGTGTGGCACTGGAATAATTAGTATCTGTATGTATTATCTGTTGATTGGCAGACCATCTCCCTGTATCAGAACCTGTAATAGCAAAATCCCAGATACCTTGAAAGTTATATTGAACTGGAGCATCTAAACGAGAATAAATATTAATGAAGTTACTTTGAAACTTTCTAATAGCTTGACCACGTAGTTTAAAACCGGTGATAAAATAAGAATTATAATTCTTACCTATATTATCATAAGTCTTCCAATCCAAAAAGTTCATGTTAGTTCTATCTGCAAAGGTAAACTTATAAGAACCAGAATCAGGATAAGAGACAATAAACTTATCAAATTGAGGAGCATCAGAACCAGACTCTGTGAAAGCTATAACTTGATTTCCAAAAGAGTCTATTACAAAATTACCCACACTATCTATAACATTGACCACAGATACAGGACGAGTAATTAATTCAGAAGAAACAATACCATTTATCTTTACTGGACTGGATGAAATAGTCCAAGGATAGAAAGCTTTAGTTCTAACATTGAAGTTTAGTATTCTGTCATATTCGTAAGTATTAGTTAACTGAGTTGTGGACGTACTCCGATATATCCATCTTACTTGTCCATCAGTTTTATTATAGAAACCTTTGGCATATCTTTTCGAAGATATTGGAATATCATCATAGAAAGTCTTGAAGGTATTATAAGTTAAAGATTCTATGGAAGGAAGATTGCCTTGAGCAACCATCATATAGATACCTTCAGAATTCCACCAACATGGATAACCAGAGACATTAACGAAAGAAGTTCCTGAGATACTTCCAATATCTGCAACCTTCAGTACTGCATTATCTGTGGTAGTAAATCCTACACCAATTGAACCTGTAATATACCAAACACCATTAGCAGCAAAGACACACAAACCACCCGGAACTGTGAACATCTTATAAATAGTTCCTGCTTCAGGAATAGATATTACACCGCCATCGCTGGGAAGAATATCAAATAAATCTTCTGAGGTTGGATCGTTAACTTGATAACATTGTTCGTACTGTTCAAGTCTCTCAACTATTTGAGTAAAGTAAATATTACTATTAAATCCAGAAGCATTTATACCAGCATAGAATACGCGACCAGCGAAGAAAGCACAGACACTTGGTCTTTGGAAACTAGTTGTAGTTGAAACTAAACCTGATAAACCAGAGATTGCATTACGATCTTGGTTAGCCAAGTTCATAATGAAATGTCCTTTAGGAGCAGGAGTATTTCCAGTATTAATTCTAGCTATAGAAGCATTGCTAGCATCGAAATCATTTGTGGAGTTCGTAAATCTCCACATGACATCAGCATTGCTGGGCATTGTAGTCTGAGCTGTATCCCAAGCAGTTAAGTTAGTTGTAGTCCATCCTTGATTATATAGATTATATTTATGGTTAACTTCTAAAGCAGCTAGAGTAGAAGTAGGTCTAGCATCTACGGCTAGAGAATCAGCCAAAGCTCCTTCGAAATCTCTTATCTTCAGATTTAAAGAAGTAGCAGTAGCTGTATCTGTAATTGTATCATATGCAATCCGCATTGGATCGCAATAAGGATGTGTTACAAAGAGATATCCATTGCCATCTGAAAATTGAGCTTCAACAGTCTCTGTTACTGGTGCTCCTGCAACTGGAGTTAATGTTACTGTACTAGCAACTGCTCCAGTAGAAAATATACCTGATCCTGAGGTTTCATAGAAATATAATTTATTTCCAACTTGAAGAACTAATACTGTGACATTACCATCTCCAGCTACATTCTGCCAGAGATAAGAATTAACTACTACGTTAGCTCTATTAATTGTTTTGGTTGTATAATTTCCCTCAAAGTCAAAACCTTCACGCCGATAAACAGATCCGTCAATGCCAAACACACAATCAAAGGTTTCAGTACAGGCAGACTCTGGAAAGTTTAATCCAGTAGCTTCTGTTACTAAACCATTGATAAAAGAGTTTTCAACAGCGACTATAGACTGCTGAGGCATTATCTACGACCGAAGTTAGGTAATTTATTAAATGCGTGTGAACTGTAGAAGAAACGATCATCTGTTGGAATTAATTGTCTAGTTTTCTGTAAATGTCTCCAACCACGTCTAGCTGAAACTTCAGCCTTCTGATGTTGACTTTGTTTCAATTCAGCCCATGCTAAAGACTTAGCTTCATTAATCAATAAAGTAAATTGCTGAGGGGATAAACTTGGAGTGAAAGTATCGGACTTAGTAAATGTACTTCTCTTGGAACCGTATGCAAGCGTCTTTGTAGACTGAAGTGTAGTGTCTACCGTATTATCATAGGCATCAAAGATGAATGTATTATCATCAAAGCTAGTATAATATGAAGGACCAATATCATTTCGATAAGTAAAGGTAAATATAGAACTGTCCACAGTATAATCAAAAGTATCCACGTTAGTTGCGGAAGGTCTAAAGTCATGCGAATAATCCATAAAATCTGATACAGATAAATATCTTAGATCAACCCAAGTTGGATCAGTCTGCCCATTTAAGACTCTATTATATTTCAGCCATTCCATACGATCAATTTCATCAGGTTTGGTCATTAGAACAGGTTTAGAAACATTATCAGAAGGTGTCAAATTAAAGAGAATCTTATTAGAAACTAAACCTCCTCTACTTATAATATCATCGTAAACTGTTTTGATTATTTCTACCACTTGCTGAGACTCAATAGTATCATTAATACTATTTACTTCATCACTATCCATTGAAGATAAGACGGCTTGTGTTAACTCTAAAAGAGTGTATTTCATACGAGAGACCTTATTGCTGTCTTAAATTGAGCTAGAGTAATTGCCGGTTTAGCTTCTAAAACTCTAATACGATTTTCATGATTGAAAGCTATTTTAAGAGAAACCAAATCCCAACTATCAATTGGATCTATTATTGGATTATTTATAACTTCAACAGGTGGGATATATACATTATTTACAAATGTACCTCCTATTTTATATCCTGTACTAGGTTCTAGTTGAATTGAATAGCCACTAGGCGGAGTCCACTTTGAAGGATCATCTAAAGCGATTCGATTTACAATTAAACCATTCGTATCAATAACTGAATAATTCGTCATAGATTAATAAACTCTGTAATAATTACTAAACCACCACCACCCCCACCACCTGCAGCACCACCAGCAGCATTTTGGGAAGCTGCTCCTCCACCTCCTCCTCCAAATCCAGTTGCTGGTGTTCCGCCTACAGCGTTACCAGCTGAAACTCCTTCATTACCTCCACCACCAAGTACAGATGAACCTCCAAAAGGAGAGCGGGTAGTAACAGTTGTGACTGCTTGGTTTGATCCATTACCGCCAGACATTCCGGTAGTTGTTACATCGCCAGTGCCTGCGACGCCGCCTGAACCACCAGCACCATTAGGTCCATTTGTTCCTCCTCCACCACCTTTACCTATACATAATGTTCCAACAGATGTATCTCCGCCAGCTCCACCTGAAGTAGGGCCTACAGATGATCCAGCAGAACCTGCTGCTCCAATTGTAACAGTTTTAGAAGCACCTACTGCTGCTGCAGTAGAATATGTTCTTGAATAACTTCCTGCGCCTCCCCCGCCCGATGAATTACCGGATCCAGCACTACTATTTGCTAAACCTCCGCCTCCGCCTCCCCCTCCAACACATTCAATAATACAATGAAGCATTCCGGATGTTGGAGTATATGTACCAGAAACTGTGAATTTCTGAACAACTACATTTGAAGTAACAGCACCAGTTAATGTATTGAAAGATGAAACTGCGCCAACCGATCCAATAGCACCAACAGTTGTTCTCTTGAATGCATTACTAGCAGCACTATCTTGAATTAGAACAATGTCTGCAGATACTGGAGTAGCTTTAGATGTTATTGTAGGAATGTCTACAGCAGTAGGAGCTGCAGAACCTCCAGTATTATTTGCTACAATAGTATATGCAGCTTGATTTGTATGTCCAGATAAAGGTAAACCAGTACAATTAGTTAAAGTACCTGAAGTAGGAGTTCCTAAAAGTGGAGTTACAAGTGTGGGAGATGTAGCAAAGACATTAGCTCCTGTACCTGTTTCATCTGTCATAGCCGCAATAAGGTTTGCACTACTAGGAGTTGCTAAGAAAGTAGCTACATTAGTTCCCAAACCAGAAACACCAGTTGAGATTGGCAATCCAGTTACGTTTGTCATAGTGCCACTAACTGGAGTATCAAGTGCAGGAGAAACAAAAGTTGGTGTTAAATCATCATCACTAATTCCAACAGTAACTGTTCCAGGAACAGAAAGAGTACCTGGTCCACTATCTATTACAGAAATATTATTTCCAGCAGATAATATACGTTCTTGAGTTAAAGTTGAACTGGGAGTTGTTGTGACATAAGAAGCTGCTACAACTGCTCCTGAATTCAATGCACTGATAGTATTGTTAAACTGTCCAAACGTTACAGGCTCTTGGTCTGTCGTAGCGTCTACAAGATTTATAATCTTTTTGGAATTCATATCCAAAGGAGTATTCATCTGATTGGGAGCAGTACCATCTCTAGACAAAGTATTATCCATAGCAGCTCTGGTAAACGCATTGTTATTGTTTATAGCAGAAACTACTGTAGATTCGTTCTGAAGATTATCTACATTACAACGATACTTGCAGGTCTAGTTTCTGTTCCACCATTAGAAGAAGATGTAAAAGAATATGTATGTTGATGGTTAGCGCTTATACCTCCAGTAGTTCCGCTGAATGCATGTGAATGGTCTAGGTTAACAGAGTCGATAGTAATTCCGGAAGGACTCGTCACAGCCGCAGGAGGACCACTCGGACCTGTTCCGCCTTGCGATAAGCCACCAAAGACGCCTGAACCGCTTGAGACTGGATGCGTATGGACTGAATTCGCACTCATAGCGCTAGTTGTACCGCTGAAAGTATGTGAATGGTCTATATTTGCACTACTGGTAGTCCCTGAACCTGTATGTGTATGTGCTTGATTTTGATCTGCCTGTAATTGACCTACAGCTGTACTGGATGTTCTAGATCGTCGATATCTACCTGCTGTGGATACGTCAGGAAGACGTATTGTTCCTGCATTTAATAGCCACGGAGAAGAAACCACTAATGCTGTTCCGGTTGAACCAGCATTTGCAGAGAGAGTTATTTGAGTACCGGAGTTAATGCTTAGAATAGTAGTTCCTGAAGCTATACCAGTACCAAAAACATAATATCCAACTCGCATATTTGCAGTTGAACTTAAAGAAGTGATGATTGGACTACCGCTAACGCGAGTACCATTCATCTGAATTGTCATAACGCTGTAAAGAGCTGAATAAGTGGTGGTGTTGATATCAGTACCATCAAGCTCCAGCCAACCTGCTTGAACTACAGGCCAGGTAAAATCAGCGATCATACCTGTAAAAGAAGAAGTACCTACGTTAGCCCAACTGCCACTTCCAGAACCATCAGAAACATAAACTGTTCCTAAAGCTGCTGAGTTCGCTCCTTTAGGTTCATGTAATTCTGTCCCAGTTAGAGAAGCGTGCGATACGTTTGCCATTTATTATCCTTATTTAAAGAAAGGGGGGCCGAGACCCCCCAATCTACCTTACGGTTTATAGTATCTAATACGGACGCGAACAACGCCAGCTGTGAAGCTTGCGGTGTTAACACGCACAGTAATATAGTTAACAGTACTTGTCGTAGTACCAATTAAGGCACCAGCGAAAGTACCACCAGCAGTTACAATTGCCTTTGTACCAACAGTAGCAAAACTGGCCACAGTTGCAGCTGCCAAGAAGGCAGTTGCACTTGTAACAGTAGTTCTATCTGTACGCATTAGACCGACGTCTAATGTTGCAGTAGCACCCGTAGCAGCTGTGTCAACATAGGTTTCAACTTCCTGAATACGTACACCTGTTGGGAAAAACGTATTGTCAGACACGATATAATTCGTTGCACCAAAAGGATACGAAGTCAGATTTAAAACGAGTTCGATTTCTCGAAGTTCGCCGTATGTCCTATATTCACCAGATACCTGGGGAACTGCAGTTTCCGGACCAATCTTGACGTATAAACCACTATTGTCTAAATAACCCATAGTGACCTCCTTACGTCAGTGTACCGACATCTGTGAGGACAACACAAAGATTCTCAGGACGGAAGACTTGAACACCATATTCAGTGATGGTCAAGAATTCGTCTTGCTGAAGATCTTTATTGAACTCAGAGAAGACGGTAGGCATTTGTCGGAAAGCAGCGATGAATGGAGTCGTATCACCTGGCTCAGCGGAGAAGAAGAGATTAGCAACACCAGTCGTTACCGACTTGGCATTGATGGTCTCTGCAATACTGCCTGCAAGATAATTCGACACGTAAACATCGAAGCCTGCGATATTAAAGCGGAATTGGAAGCCCGAAACGAGCCCTTCATTCGTCATGTTTCCCCACCTCGGGAGCGGCGTCAGCAAGTTAATTGCATTCGTCGAATTCTCGAAAGCGTAAGCTACACTTGGGTCTACGATAGCAACAAGGTTTCTCATCGGTACGTTCGCCTTGCGGAGAGCGTATTCAGCGAGGAAGAAATCCTTGATGGTTAACGTTTGACCTGTACCAGAACCAACCCAGCGATGTTGCGCTGTGTTTAAAAGATTCTGGCTAGATGCAACTTGGGAAGCATTAGCACGATTGAAGACACGAGTCTCAAAGCCTTTCATGAGGGCACGGTGCTGCTCTGGGGCGAAGGCTGCTTGAACCTCTGCTGACCAAAACGAGTCACGTTTAAACTTCGCCGAAATTGAATTAGCAGAATACTTATACTGATCGATTAGAAAGGTAAAATTACCTGTATCGAATTTGTTATACTTAATCGCCTGGCCTTCAGCAAAGTCCGAAGATTCTGCTGTGCCCAATCGGGGAATGTTTAATGTCGTACCGTCCGGAAAATCCGTGATAGTTCTAACAAACCGCATGGCAAACAAATCATCCTGAAACGCACGAGTAATATCTCGCGAGTAAATATTTGCACGGATGAGATGTTCATTTGTAGCGACTGTAAAGCCACTTGCCATGATAGTCTCCTAGTTAATTAAAGACCAAGTTGATTCCAGTCGCCATCTTGGAAGGCTTCGCCTAACGCGAGAGCGTCTTTAAACATTTGGTCTTGGGTTTTCGGATCACGATAGAGAGTAGGATTCTTCTTCCTCATTTCTTGATAATAAGCGTTGGTACGCTTAGTCGTACTAGGTGCGAATGGGTCTCTTCGTATGGACGACTGAGGAGGAGCTTGAAACGAATCTGTCTGTTTCTGGCCGTCTAAACCCAATGTCTTGAATAAGACGGATGGATGTTTACGGGCTAGTTCATTTACAAAATCAGGTTCAAGACCTAATTGATCTATCTGTTGTTTTAGAACAGGCTGGTAGTTTGGACCATACTGTTCAGTGAGTTTAGATTCTACGAGTTTGTAATTAGCTGCTTCTTTGCGTTGCTGTTCCACATGGGACAACTTCGCTTCGACTAAGCTTTCAATCTCTTTAGGATCATACACGGGCGGTTTAACATCGTTTGGAGCTAGGGTGTTTTCGCTATTCGAATGTTGCTGTTGAGAAGCGAATCGGTCGATCAACTCCTGCAGCTTCGGCCCTGCGTTGTACTCTTCTCGCATTCTGGTATAGTCTTGACGAAGTTCGTCTTGACGTGCCTTCATGTGATCGATGTACAGATCTCCTTCCACCTTACCTCTGGCAATAGCTTTGTACATATCCGCTTCGGACTGGTACTTAGTTTTGTCGAATTTCCCACCGGGTCTGGTGAGTTCTTCAAGGTAATCTTTCTGGGGATCAATCTGAACTGGGTCGTTCTGATTAGTGTCTAGTAAGTTCATTGGGTCATATCCTTCTGCTGGTCCAGATTTATTAATGTTTTAATTGATGAAAGCATTGCGGCACATCCGTTCTTATGAGCCTGTTGATAAGCCCAATTGGGATTATCATATACTTTGATACTTCTCTCAGAACGATCTAAGTCCACTTCTTTCTCAATCAATAGTTCTGTCAGGCGTTCTAGGACTGGTCTTGCTCCTAACAGAGTATTTAGAAATCTATCTCTCTCTTCTTCGGTCTTTAAATTCTTAGTCCAAGCCGATAACATTATTGTGGAGGTCCTTGTCCCGGTGGCTGTTGCGGCTGTTGCTGCATTGCTCCAGCTACTTCACTTAGATCATAATCTTGACCCATACCTGAAGCTGTTTGCGTTGCTTGGAGAACTTGTTCTTGCAGAGCTTGTGCTTGACGTTGTCCATCAGCTTGTTCTGCTAGAGCTATGAATGGAATTACAATTTCTTTATCTTCAATATTAAATGAAGATTCAAAGAGTTTAGCTAACTTAATTCCTGAGAAATGAGGCTGTACTACTGACCATAGTTGAGACTGACTCAAAGAAGTTAAGTTCTGTATCAACTCTGCTTGCTCAGCAAAGTGACGAGCAGCTACGGGACGAATACGTCCTATGCCGGTCATATCTTCAATTGAGATTGATTTAAATAAAGCTGCCTTAAGATCATCATCAAATACTTTAATAACAGTAACGCCAGTCATGTTACGACGAGCTAATTCAAGCATTGTATTCAAAAGAGGCTCAAGTATTTGTTCCTCGAATTGTTTAATCTTATTTTGGAATACACGGGATGCAGCATTTTCAAGACGTTGAACTTCATACTTTGTTTTCTCGCCAGGTGTACGGAAGCCCATTGCTTCCTTAGGCGCACCAGCCATCTCTTCCATTAATGCTGATAGGAAGGCATTTTCAGAGTTAGCCTGCATGATTTGAACATTGGGTTGAACTAAATCTACGTCTCCTTCTTCAGAAGAATAGATTGTTTCACCTGGTTGCCAAGTAAATGCTTCTACAAAACCTTTAACTTTAATAACAGGATATGTTACCAAATCCCAGATAT
>WNFR01009207.1_pt1 | contig 12788 bp, 12 predicted proteins | sample 5400221 | NCBI WGS metagenome assembly WNFR01 (sample SAMN13153357, study PRJNA577476) | soil metagenome | isolation source: 40 cm soil under Madrone tree | place: USA:California | collected 2016-06-14
AGCCTATCGTCTTCGAGGACGACAAGCTGATCCGCTTTCATCATTGTGATCCGGCGGGCATCATTTTCTATCCGCAGTATTTCGTGCTCTTCAACGAGCTAATCGAGGACTGGTTCACACGCGGTCTCGGAATCAGCTTTGTCGATCAGGTCACAAAAGAGCGCGTCAGCACCCCGATAGGCCGGGTGGAATGCGACTTCGTCAGCGCGAGCAAAATCGGCGACGTCCTGCGCTTCCGCCTGGCGGTCGGCCGCATCGGCACGAGCTCGATCCAGCTCAAATTCGAGGTCCGGCATGGCGAAAACGTGCGCGTTCGAGCAAAGCTGACGGTGGTGCGCGCCTCGCTCGATACGTTCAAGGCGGTCCCGATCTCGCAGGACCTTCGGCGTAGAATGGAGCGGTACCTGGTACCGGCGGATTAGAGCATGGCGCTTGGGTCCGCTCGCAGGAGCGAGCCGCCCCTTGGGTTTCACCTTTGGCGGTCCGTCAGTTCGTCGATATCGTCAAGCTGCGCTGGCGCATTGAGCGCGACTACCACGAACTCAAACAGGAAGTTGGCCTTGGCCACTTCGAGGGGCGAAGCTGGCGTGGCTTCCACCATCACGCAACACTGTGCATTGCCGCCTACGGATTTCTGGTCTCCGAGCGAGAAACGATTCCCCCCTCAGAAACAGCCTCCACCAAGCTGTTCAAGGAAGCTGCAATTCCCAAAACTTATCGACCGAGGGGATCCGCCATTGCGGCCTGAACGGCACGTTCCAAATTCAATTGCGACCGTTCGGAGAAGATTGAACGCGGCTCTCGTGTCCACACTATCTCGATGCCCTTGTTGCATCAGGCCAATCTCACGTCGAAGTCAGTGAAAATTATGACGCAGTAGGACTAGCACCATGCCAAAACCTCGCTTGGGACCCGCCAAGGTGCTGGCGGGCTGGTGGAACACCTGGACATTGGGACAAAAGCCCGTGTCCCAAATGGACAGCGACAATACGCGACGAACTGAAGGCGTTGCCAGTCAGTCTGTGACAGTTGGGACACTGGGTGCTGGGACACGGGTGGTTGTCTATTCAATCGGGGAATCAAGTCTAGCTTGCGCCTCCCGCAGGAAGGCTCAAGGCCACCGTGGCCAATCTGGCGGCGCAGGGGCCGCGCTAGTCCGTTATTGCCCGCTTGGATCGCCTGGCGCGGTCGACGAAGGATCTGCTCAATCTGCTGGGCGCCGTTGCCGACAAGGGACACGATCTCAAACAGCGTCTTGCTGAATCCTTTGTCGAAGCCGGAAAGGATGTAGCAGTCGTCGCGCTCGGCGCGAACTTCGTAATTCCTGCCCTCGACACCCCCCCTTCGATTTCATCTTTCAGCCAGTGGAAGACGACTTCGACCAGCATCAGGTGAACGTGACCCACCTGATGGCGGGGCCGCCGTTTTGTGAATTGTTCGATTTGCGCGAGTTCACGGTGGGGACCTCGCTCGTGACGATCGCCGCCATGATCGCGTTTGGCTTCGTCACCCCCTACTCGGGCCTCGACGCGACGCTCGGCCTCGCCTTTGCTCACCCCGGCGTGCTTTATCCCTTCTTCGGCACCCTGCGCGGTTGGCTCGGCGTGGTATTGAGGGGGTCCGATACCGCCTCGAACGTGCTGGTCAGCGGGTTGTAGAAGGTCTCCTCGGAGCAGCCGGGGCTTCCGCCCCGTGCTGATGGCGGCTGCCAACTCGTTCTGCGGTGTCACGGGCAAGATAATTGATGCTCAATCGATCGTCGTTGCTGCCACCGCGACCAAGTGGTTCAGGCAGGAAGGTACGATCCTGCGCTACGTCTACGGCCACTCGATCGCGCTCGCAGCCGTCATGGGCGTTTTGATCATGCTTCAGGCTTATGTGTGGCCGTTCACGGCCATGGTGGTCGGCCACTAACGGCAAGCTCGTGGCGCAGAAACGTCTGCGCGGCGTCGCTTTGTGAAAAATCTGGAGGGCGCACTATGGAGCCTTGCCCCGCGCAGGTGCGAGAGATCTGCGACATCGCACTATTCCGCATCCGGCTGGCGGCTTGGGACCGCATCGCCGAAGGCGGGTAGCGCCAGACACGCGGCCTCGATCAGCAAGAGACGCGGAAAACGGTTGACATCCACGCCAAACCGACGGGCGTTGCCGAGCTGCGGCACGAGGCAGATATCGGCGACGGAGGGCGTGTCACCAAAGCAAAACGAGCCCTTTGGTGTTCCGACTAGCACCTCGCATGCCGCGAGGCCCGCGGCGTTCGCGTTCGCCGCCCAGGTTTGAACCTCGTCCTCCGGCCTGCCCATCTCACGCAGCCGGGCGAGCACGCCGAGGTTCTGCAGAGGGTGCGTATCGGCCGCCAGTACGAGCGCGACCGCGCGGGCGTGCGCCCGCTCGATCGCATCGGCTGGAAGCAAGGCGGGTCGGGGAAAGGTTTCGTCGAGCCATTCGATGATTGCAAGGGACTGCGTCAGCACGACGCCGTCATCCAGTTCGAGAGCCGGCACGAGCCCCTGCGGATTCAGCGCCAGATAATCCGGCGCGCGCTGCTCGTTACGACGCAGGTGATGGAACACCTGTTCGGTCGCGACCCCTTTCAGGTTCAGCGCCGTGCGCACGCGCCACGACGCTGCGCTGCGGAAATATCCATGCAAACGCATAGCTTGTTCTCCCCGTGTCGGAGACCACGCGGTGCCGCGCCCGGTGCCCGCATTACGCAATTGCTGACGACCCCGTACGCAGGTCGCGACGATCGCAATACAGAGATTCGTATGCGTAACATCGAGAAACCACCTGAATCCGGCAATTTCGATCGTACGATTTTGCATCGCATGATCAAAAAATAAAAGGAACGGAGGACAGCCGCAGGTCTATGATCACCTGCCCCGCCTCGGAGGAAGCGGCATCCGGGATCGGCGCCAACGTCCAGCGAGGAACCGAGGGGAGTCAACATGAACAAGACCGGATTTGATCGTTACGTATGATACAGTAAATCGAGCTGGCATCGACGAAGCAAGGTGCAGTTCCCTTAGGAAGTAATACGCGGCGCTGGTCAGCGGGATTCTGATCGGCATGTCCGCAGAATTGATTTGGGCTGCGGGAGTGCTTCAGCGATGACAACTCCTTTTCTGTCCACGCCACGACCAGAGCCGAAGTCACATTGAGGAGACGCACATGAACGGTAATCCCAACAATCTGCCTGTGCTTGTGGCCGGCGGTGGCATCGGCGGCATAGCAGCGTCGCTGGCGCTGGTGCGCCGCGGCTTTTCGGTCAAGGTGCTCGAGCAGGCGCCACAGCTCGGCGAAATCGGCGCCGGCCTCCAGGTCGGACCGAACGGTTTTGCCGCATTCGACGCACTGGGCATCGGTGAGTTCGCCCGTGCGCGCGCCGTCTACACTGACGAGATGGTGATGCTCGATGCGCTCGACGAGTACGAGGTCGGCCGCATTCCTACCACCGAGGCCTTCATCAAACGGTTCGGCAATCCGTACGCGGTGATTCATCGCGCCGACGTGCACAAATCGCTGCTCGAAGGCGCGCAGATCACCAAACGCATCGAGGTCGCGACCTCGACGCAAGTGCAGCGCGTCGAGCAGGACGATGACGGCGTTACCGTATTCGACGCCAAGGGCGGGCAGCACCGCGGCATCGCCGTGATCGGCGCCGATGGCGTCAAGTCGGCGGTGCGCCGGCAGTATGTCGGCGACGACGCGCGCGTCTCGGGTCACGTCGTCTATCGCGCGGTTGTCGAAAAGAAGGATTTCCCTGCCGACCTGCGCTGGAACGCGGCCAGCATCTGGGTTGGCCCCAATTGCCACCTCGTGCATTACCCGCTGCGCGGCGGCGAGCAGTACAACGTCGTCGTCACCTTCCACAGCAACGAAAAGGAAGAGTGGAGCGTGCGCGTTGGCAGCCGCGAAGAAGTGCAGAGCTACTTCGAAGGCATTTGCGCCAAGGCGCGCCAACTCATCGACCTGCCCAAGGACTGGTCGCGCTGGGCCACCGCCGACCGCGAGCCGATCGCGCAGTGGAACTTCGGCCGCGTCACGCTGCTTGGTGACGCGGCGCACGCGACGCTGCAATACTTGGCCCAGGGCGCCTGCATGGCGCTGGAGGACGCCGTCACGCTCGGCGAGGCGATGCGCGCGCACGGCAACGATTTCGCCAAGGCCTTCGATCTCTACCAGCGTTCGCGCGTGACGCGCACGGCGCGCATCGTGCTGTCGGCGCGCGAGATGGGCCGCATCTTCCACGCCAAGGGTGTCGAGCGTCTGGTGCGCAACGAACTTTGGAAGGGCCGCTCGCCGGAACGTTTCTATGACGCGATGGAGTGGCTGTACGGCTGGAATGTCGAGAACTGCCTGGCCCACTGATCAGGAGAACGACGATGAGTAATTCGGCCGGCTCGAAGATGCGCCTGCCGGCTGCGTAGCCGAGCCGTCGCGCAGAACCGGCGCCGCTGCGGCCCGACCTCAGCGCCGTGCTGCCGCTGGACGATACGGCGGCGACGCCCGGCAACAAGTTGAGCAGCGCTTTCGCCTTCCTGTTCATTGTCGACTAGACGCCGCTGCACAGGAAGCCTAGCGTGTTCGAGACTCGAACCTGCATCACGTCGAGGACCGTGTCATGACCACCACGTACCTCTGGAATCCACCGCCCGTGTACTCGTTGCCCGTGCGCGGCAAGGCACAACGACTGCCTATCAACCGTCTGTTTTTCGTCGGCCGCAACTACCACGCCCATGCAGTGGAAATGGGCCGGCCTGTGGACAAGAGCGTGGAGCGAGCGTTCTATTTCACCAAGTCGCCGCAGACGCTGGTCGAGTCCGGCGCAACGGTCGCCTATCCGCCCGAAACCAAGGACTACCACTATGAGATGGAGCTCGTGTTGGCGATCGGCAAGCCGGGCTTCCGGGTGGCCCAGGCCGACGCAGCGGCGCTGATTTATGGCTACGCCTGCGGGCTGGACATGACGCGGCGCGACCTCCAGCTGGCCGCCCGTGAAAAGGGCCGCCCGTGGGATCTGGGCAAGGACGTCGAGCAATCGTCGGTGGTCTCGGAGATTGTGCCTATGGCCGGCGTCATCCTCGACAGGGGCGAGCTGGTGATGACCGTCAACGGCCAGCCGCGGCAGAAGTCCGACATCAGCAAGCTGATCTGGAACATTCCCGAGCTGATCGCCGACCTCTCGCTGTTCTATCACTTGCAGCCGGGAGACCTGATCTTCACCGGCACGCCGGAGGGCGTGGGCCCGGTGGTAGCCGGTGACCGCATCGATGGCCGGGTCGAAGGCGTCGGCGAGATCGCGTTGCATATCGGGGCGGCCGAGTGAGCCGGTGCATGTCCACGCAACCGACACAGAACCTCGGATCGCGCCAGAGACCCATATCGGTGCTGCCTGAAAGTGTGCCGCCCTACAAAAGAGGAACTATTCGATGGCACCGGCAACAGATCCCGCGCTCGAAGCCCAGCGCCTCAAGACAGTCGTGTGGGTCGTCTCCCTTGCAACGGTGGGACTGATCTTCGACGGCTACGACCTCGTCGTCTATGGCACGGTCGTATCGACCTTCCTGCGCGATCCCTCCCACATCGGGATCGTGACCCCTGCCGTAGCCGGGGCGCTGGGCAGCTACGCGCTGGTCGGCGTGCTCGTGGGGGCTCTGCTCGCGGGCAGCGTCGGCGACATCCTGGGCCGCCGCAAGGTGATGCTATTCTCCTACGCCTGGTTCTCCGTCGGCATGGGGATTACGGCGCTGACCAGCACCACGACAATGTTCGGGATCATGCGGTTCATAACCGGGCTCGGTGTCGGCGCGCTGGTGGCCACCACCGGGGCTCTCGTATCGGAGTTCGCCCCGAAAGGCAAAAAGAACCTGTGCAACGCCATCACCTACTCGGGAGTGCCGCTGGGCAGCCTGATGGCCGCCATGCTCGCCATCGTCCTCCTGGAGTATATCGGCTGGCGGGGCATGTTCCTCATCGGCGCGCTACCTTTCGTCACTTTGCTGCCGCTCGCCTATTTCAACATGCCCGAGTCCGTCGCGTGGCTGGCTTCACGCGGCCGGCTCCAGGAGGCCCGGGCGATCTCCGAACGGACGGGTGTCGAGATACAGGAGGCCGCGCCCGCCGCGGTTGCTTCGGTGAGCGCGGACAAGGCCGGGTTCGCGGGACTGTTCCGTCCGCCCTATCTGTTCCCGACGATTGTGCTGGGACTGATGAGCGCCACGGGACTGGTGCTAGTCTACTCGCTCAACACATGGCTGCCAGAGCTCATGCTGCGCGCCGGATTCAACGCAAAGGGCTCGTTGTCGTTCCTGCTGGTGCTCAACGGTGGAGCGGTGATCGGCGCGCTGACGGGCTCCCGGGTGGCGGACCGGTTCGGGCCCAAGCCGGTCGTCGCCGCCTGTTTCGGCATCGGGGCGGTGTCGATTGCGCTGCTCACCCTTAGCCTCCCGCTTGCGGCCTTGCTGGCCATCGTCGCGATCGTCGGATTGGGCACGAGCGGCACCCAGACGCTGATCTATGGCTTCGTTGCGAACTACTACCGGACAAATGTCCGGGGCGCAGGGGTGGCGTGGTGCGCCGGGTTTGGCCGTCTCGGTGGCGTTGCCGGCCCGCTGTTGGGCGGCTTCCTGATCGGCGCGGGGCTCGCCCTCGATTCGATATTCTACGTTCTGGCGGGAATCGGTGTGCTGGGATTGCTGCTGACGCTGCTCGTGCCGGTCGCCGACAGCCCGCGCGACCTGCACTCGACGCTCATCGAGCCAACGCCGCGGGCTCAACGGGGCAAGATCGCCGCTGCAGCTTCCCCGAAGGTTTGAGGCTGGAGAAACGTCCATGTACAAGCGGATTCTGGTAGCCATAGACGCCACGCCCACTGCAGAGAACCAATCGGCGCTCGATCGAACCGAGCAGATGGGCCTGCTGACGGGTGCGACCGTGTACATCCTGCACATGGCGCGGAGCCACATCGTCCCGGGTGACATCACCGGCGGCTCAGGTCTCGGCGTACGCTCCGCCGAGGACGACGTCGAAATCATGGACCGCGACGTGGTCCAAGCACTGGTCGACCGGCTGTCGGCTGCGGGCGTCGACGCACACGGAGAGTTGCTTAGCGCGACGGAGCATGACGTCGGGGGCGTCATCCTGCAGCGCGCCAGGGAGCTCAACGTGGACCTGCTTGTGCTCGGGCACGGGTACCATCGCGGCGTGGGCAACGTGTTCCGGACGAGCGTTGCCGAACAGATTATCCGCCAGCACCCGCCGATCTCGATCCTGCTGGCCCGACCTCCGATCGGGGCGTGATGGAATTTTGTCGGGTCGCCTTGGGACATGCGGCGCACTTGTTGGTGTTTATCGCCAACGGCAGCCGCGCTTCGCTGCTTCGCTGTGTAAAGCGGTGCGCACCGCGCGTATGGATTGACAGCACAAAGAAAGGGAGCACGCCATGCAGACGACACCCATTGCGCAGCCAACTGCGGACACGCCGGAGCGTCGGGCCTTTTACGACAAGATCGGTCGGCAAAACCTGACGCCGCTCTGGCTATCGCTCGCAGACCTCGTCACGCCGGAACCACGCAGTCCATGTCAACCGGCGAGCTGGCGCTTTATCGATATTCGCTCGGCGATGCTGGAGGCTGGCACGCTGATATCGGCAAAAGAGGCCGAGCGTCGCGTGCTCGTACTGGAAAATCCCGGGCTCCGCGGCCAATCGAAAATCACCACCGACCTCTATGCCGGGGTTCAGCTGGTGCTGCCCGGCGAGGTCGCGCCCGCGCACCGGCACACGCAGAGCGCGCTTCGTTTCGTGCTGGAGGGCGCCGGCGCCTATACGGCCGTCAACGGCGAGCGCACGATCATGAACGAGGGCGACTTCATCATCACGCCGCCATGGGCCTGGCACGATCACGGCAATAAGAGCGACCAGCCGATCTTCTGGCTCGACGGGCTCGATATTCCCGTCGTGCAGTTCCTCGACGCCTCGTTTGCGGAACATCTCGATCAGGACGAACAGCCGATCTACCGCCCGGTTGGCGACAGCGATGCCCGCTACGGCGCCAATCTTCTTCCCGTCGACCACAAGCCAGGCGGCGGCAGCTCGCCGGTCTTCAACTATCCCTACGCCAGGACACGTGACGCCCTGGAGCGGCTGCGGCGCGCAGAAGCGTGGGATCCCTGCCATGGGCTGAAGATGCGCTACACCAATCCGATCACCGGCAATCACGCCATGGCGACGATCGGCACTTTCGTGCAACTGCTGCCAAAAGGACTCTCTACGACATCCTATCGCTCGACGGACGCAACCGTGTTTGCACCGATCGAGGGACGTGGGCGAACGCATATCGGCGATAGCTTCGTCGTTGAATGGGAAAAGCGCGACCTCTTCGTGGTCCCGAGTTGGCAGCGCGTTCGCCATGAAGCGGCGGAAGACGCCGTGCTGTTCTCCTTCTCAGACAGGCCCATTCAAGAGGCACTACACCTGTTCCGTGAGGATCGTGGCAATGTCTGATGTTTCGAGCAATGTTGCATGAAACAGCGACACGCACCGATAGAATTGCCCGAAGCGATCGTTCGTGCAAACTGCGGAAATAATGGGAGGGGTCGCGTAAAAATGGCATGGGGAGGGTCTGTACCCTCTCTCATCACCTTCACGCGCCCGCGCGAGGCGTCAAGGCGCGTATGGGGTCGGCCCAGGCGTTGACGGGCATTGGTCCGCGCGGAGTTATGGGGTCGCTCGCTAATGGGAGGGGTCGCGTAAAAATGGCATGGGGATGAAATGGAGTCAGTCGTTCACTGATAGGACTTCACAAGGACGCTTATCAGTTCGTGAGTGACCGGTATTGGCGCAAAGCGGCCGTTGGTCGCTTCGTCTATTTGCGCTTCTGCATCGGCCTCATTACGTGTCCTTGATAGAGCTTCGGGAACGACGCCCGCAGCGACCGAAGGAGGACAGACATGACAGTTTCGACGGAACGAGCAGTCCTTGCCGGCGGCTGCTTCTGGGGTATGCAGGATCTGCTGCGCCGATATCCCGGCGTGATTTCAACCAGGGTGGGCTACACCGGCGGCGAGGTGCCAAACGCGACGTATCGCAACCACGGCAATCACGCGGAAGCCATTGAGATTACCTTTGATCCGCAGACCATCAGCTATCGAAAGCTGCTGGAATTCTTTTTCCAGATCCATGATCCCTCGACGTTGAACCGTCAGGGCAACGACCGGGGAGCGAGCTACCGGTCGGCCATCTTCTATACCAGCGACGAGCAGAAGCGGATCGCGGAAGATACCATCGCCGATGTCGATGCTTCCGGCCTTTGGCCGGGCAAGGTTGTCACCGAGGTGGCACCCGCCGGACCGTTTTGGGAGGCCGAGCCCGAGCATCAGGATTATCTGGAGAAATATCCGGACGGCTACACCTGCCACTTCATTCGGCCCAACTGGACGCTGCCGCACCGGGCAGAGAAAGCTGAATCAGGCGCGAGCGGAATTCCGGCAGCGTGACAAAAGGCTCCGATCTGCAGGTGGCCGCACTCGAGAACCATGGGTCGCGTGCATCCTCGCCATTCCGGGAGAGGAGACAATCTTTGAATGTTTTTCGCCTGGTCGTCTTCATCCACGTATCGTCGCGCGAGACTTCGCACACACAGTTTTCCTTCCGAAACGAACGCGCTCAAACAACGGCAACGCACATGGCTACGTGAGCGAAAACCGAGCCTTAATCGGCTCAGAAATATTTGGTGTCCCGTCGGCGCGGTTAGTCAGGTACCGGAACATCAAACGTATTCAGCGTCACTGAGACGAGACAATAGAGACCTACGAGATAGGACAGCTCAGCCGCGCCGTGCTTGCCGAATTGCTCGATGGCCGCGCGATAGGTCAGTTCGGGTAGAACGCCGCCACTTACAAGCGCCGATGCAAAGTCGTATGCGACGGCTTCCTGCCGCGACAGATCGGTTGGACGTTGACCGGCGAACCCGACCGAAAATGCGTTCCCGTGACGAGAATAGCCACTTCTCTCACGGCAGCCGGAAGCGACGGTTTCGATACCATCGCCTTTGTGAGTTCCCAGACCGGCTTTCCAAATTTCGGTTCGTGTATCCAGGGATTCCACGGTCCGAGCAAAGCTCCGTCGTCACGGACATTGATGAAACCTTGAAAATTGGCGGCGATGCCGTGCCGCATATCGTCATAGAGAGGCTTTTGTTCCGCGTTCAGGTTTGAAGGGGGAATGATCGGCAAGCGCATGTTGGGTCTCCAATTGGCTAATTTGATATGTCGAGGATGGCCTCACGGGTTTGCACACAATGTTTGCACCCAAAAACCAAATCGGACCGATCTAACAATCGAATCTTGATGCTCATAGGGCAGATCAACGTGATCCATTCGGCTGAATCCGTCGAAGCCGATCTTTTTGTAAAGAGTGGGTGGGCCGACCGGCATCGCTTTTCTCTCGGCCCTTAGCCGTGTGCCGAAAACGTCGAAGTTCTTTCAGGGAAGGATATTTTCATGCGCACTTGCGACGTCGCCATCATCGGCTTGGGCCTCATGGGAAGCTCCGCGCTCCATTCGCTTTTGGGCAGGGGCGCCGACGTTTTGGGGTTCGATCCGCTGATCGTGGGGGAAGCTCGCGGCTCCTCGCACGGCTCGTGCCGGGTCTATCGGCGATTCAACTTCGAAAGCGAAGCGTATACCGACCTCAGCGACCGCGCCTTCGAGGGCTGGCGCGCGCTGGAATCGGCTAGCGGCCGGGCCATTCTAAGGCCGAGCGCGGTGCTCGAAGCGGGCCCGCCCGGATCGAAGTTGGTCGCCGGATCCCGCGCTGCCGCCGCGCGAAAGGGGCCGATCACCGGCCCGACCATGGGCGCCGAGGTCAACTCGGCCTATCCCGCCTTTCGGCTGCCGGACGACTGGGACGTCGTGGTGCAGGAGAGCGGCGGGATCCTGATGGCCGAGGAGGCGATCCGCGCCTTCCGCGAAGGAGCGGAGGACCGTATCGTTGCGGCCGCAGCGCGGATACGGCCGACGCCGACCGGCATTCGAGTTTCGACCTCGACCGACGAAGTGACGGCCAAACAGGTTATCTTGGCGGCCGGCCCATGGATCTCCGGTCTCGTCACGGGCCTCGCGCGGCATCTCAAGGTCACCCGCCAGGCCGTCGGCTGGTTCAAACCGGCTAAACCCGAGACCGTTGCGTACGGCGAGTTTCCCATTTTCATAATCGAGGGGAAGCGCGGAATGATCTACGGCTTTCCAGATTTCGAGGGACGCGGCGTCAAGGCCGCGCGGCACGACCACGGTCCGGTGGTAGGCGCCGACGATTGGCACCCTCCGCCGACGGATGAGGAGCTGGAGGTGGTCGGACTCACGCTCGCTGAACTCGTGCCGGGAGCGGCAGGATCGATCGCCGATCGCGATATCTGCCTCTACACCAACACGCTGAAAGCCGACGCGATCGAGGACGGAGGCGACGAGTTCATCGTCGATCGACTGCCCACCGATCCCCGGATTATCGTTGCCTCGCCCTGCTCCGGACACGGCGCGAAGTTCGCCAGCGCCATCGGCAGCATGCTCGCGGACCTTGTGCTCAACCCGCAGGCCGCCGCGCCTCGCGCCTTCCGGCTAGACAGGTTTTCCGGATTTGCACCAAGACCGTCGGCGGACCGATAGCGGCGGCGGTCTTCGTTCTCGCGGGCGCTTGGCTCGCGGGGAGCGACGACCTCGATGAATTCCGAATCGGCGTGGCCGTTGCGGCGATGGTCATCAGCCTAGTGCGGCTTCGTAGCGGATGATGGCTCCTCCCACTCGAGTGGTCGTTCGTGGAGGTTTTCTGAGGAGGGCCTGTATAGGACTAACCGCCTACGCGATTTCGGCATTTTTTCGTATTCGGCCGACCTCAGGCCTGGGGGGCCGGAACTGGTACACGCTTAGCTAGCTCTCCCGTCCACTGGAATGGCTTGTTTGCGTCCTCACAAAAGTTTTGAAGTACAATGCGTGGCCGCGAGCTGTTGTGGCGATAGCGATCGGCGCGCCGCGATTGGGGTCTTCACTTGGGGAAAATCGCGCCTGGTATCAAAATCGCGCCTGGTATCGCCGACGCTTGGGCGCAGCAGGAGCCGTCAGCATCCAAAAAGGAGAAACACATGCCGCTCGTCAGGATCAATCTCAACAGAACCGCGTCGCCGAAGCTGCGGCAAACCGTCAGCGACGTCGTCTATGACGCAATGATTACGGTCGCGAAGGTTCCCGCCGACGACAAGTTCCAAATCTTCACCGGTCACGCCGCCGACGAGCTTGTGTTTCCGAAGCAAGGCTATCTTGGTATCGATTACACCGATGGCATTATCTTCATACAGGTGACGTGGAACGCCGGGCGTAGCACCGAGGTTAAGAAAGCATTTTATCGCAAGATCGCTGACGATCTCCACACCAAGGCCGACGTGCGCAAGCAGGACGTCTTCATTAGTCTCGTTGATGTCTTGCCGGAGAACTGGTCATTCGGCAATGGCGAGATGCAATACGCCCCCAAGCAGTAGCGGCCGGTTCCGACAAACGCCGCGAAAGCGCGGCGATCCAACCGGCAACTGCCGTCCGAGAGTTAGTCCGATCAATTCGACGTGATGGGGTTCAGTGTACGCTTGGCAGTGACGGCTTTTGGCGCAAAGCGGCCATTCCAAACGTCGGCTGCGTCCGATGCGGGCGTGCTACGAGATCGCAATGATCTCGAGCTCTTGACCGGATGTACCTGCTACATCCCCAACAGCTTTGCCCATCAGAAGCCTTGCCACTGGGGA
>WNFR01011225.1_pt1 | contig 12787 bp, 8 predicted proteins | sample 5400221 | NCBI WGS metagenome assembly WNFR01 (sample SAMN13153357, study PRJNA577476) | soil metagenome | isolation source: 40 cm soil under Madrone tree | place: USA:California | collected 2016-06-14
CCGGCATTCCCCGCGCAATGGTTTTACGGCTTACTTCGCGCTCTCCTCGGTGACCACGCTTTTTGACACCGTCGCCTGCGCTTCTTATCGCAGACTTGACGCCAACGATTGGGGCGTCGGAACCACACGACTTCACCGTACGTAGCAGACCGCGTTCGTCTCGCGCGCTGCCCGCGTCCACCGCATCCCGCTCCACGTTGATGACGTTGCGCAACGCCCCTCTGTCGGAACGGGACGGGGCGAATCAGTGAACTGATTTGGGTCAAAGGAAAACAGAAATATTTTTGCAAACGGGGCTTGACACGATTTCTGAAAATCAGAAGTGATTTGCCCGTCGGGCAGTTTTCGCGTACCTGTCATCGCGAGGAGCCATAGAGCGCAGGATGGATTGAGCCCTGCGCGAGACCATCACCCTCGTTCCGAACAGATGGGGATCGCATCGCTCAACCCATGCAGCGCGCCATCAACCTACGTTCGATGCCAGCACGACCACCCTGGTGTTGATCCGCACACGATCGTAGAGATCGATCGCGTCGTCATTGATCATTCGGATACAGCCGGAGGAAACGTTGCTGCCGATCTTCCAGGGTTCGTTTGTGCCATGGATGCGATACAGGGTGTCCTTGTTACCCTGCCACAGGTAAAGCGCGCGGGCACCGAGTGGGCTGTCGGGCCCTCCGGGCATGCCCTGGCCGCCCTGCAATTCCTTCAACCCGGCTGTGAGCTCGGGGTGGCGTTCGAGAATTTCCCTGGTGGGATACCAGTCCGGCCATTCCTGCTTGCTGTGGACCGTGGCCACGCCAGACCAGCCAAATCCTTCGCCGCCGACGGCAATTCCATAACGCCGGGCTTGTCCACCGCCCTCCACGTAGTAGAGGTAATGCTGCAGCGGATCGACAACGATGGTGCCGCGCGGCTCCCGCGTGGCGTACGCAACGTCTGTCCGGCGGTAGGCTGGATCGACCTCCGCCACGCGGGCCGGCGTGCTCGCGCACCCGGTGAGACCCAACATCGCACCGGTGGCAGAAACACCCGTAATCAGGACACGACGGCTCAGAACGCTCATATAATCAAGCCTTGAGCCCACCCGGTTTCAGGTCAAGCGGCTCTATAAAAGTCGATAGCCAGCCCGGCGAGTACGCCGAAATCATGATCATTCTGCGACGGACGGCTGTCCGTGTTCAATTTAGTCGTCCAAGAGGCGGATCGGCAATTTTCAGCAACTGCTTTTTCGAAGTTCTCGCCGGTGAACCGGCGGGCGAGGTGTATTCGGCGCATTCTACAGCCCGATCGCCACGTCTTCTTTCTGTTTGAGCGCGCTGATCCAAGCCCATGGCTTCCAGACCATCTCGGTCAAGAAGCAGACCCAACTCAGCGGCATCGCGGTGCGCTATGAAATGGATAACGGCCACAAGCGATATTTCCGCGCATGACGTTTCGACACCGCGCCTCCCGGTGGCGAGTGTAACGTGGAGGTAATTGAGCTAGTAGGGATCAATAAAGAGGTGATCGATGGTTAGTTGGACGGTGGTCGGTTTCGACTCGGCTTGGACGGACAACCCAAAGGCACTTGGCGCAGTTTGCGCGATCCGTTGCGACCATCACGGGCATTTATCATCAAGCAATCCCCAACTCGCAAGCTTCGACCAAGCATTTGATTTCATCGCGGCCGAGCAATCAAGATGCGATGTCTGTGTTGTCGCGCTCGATCAGCCGACGATAGTGCCCAATATAGGGGGTATGCGTCCGGTTGATAAAGTTGCCGCCTCGCTCATCTCCTGGCTTGGCGGCGGTGTCCAACCCGCCAATCGTTCCAAGAAGGGGATGTTTGACGACGACGCTCCTATCTGGCGTTTTAAGCAACGTTTGAGCGCAAGTGACGACGCGGAGGCCGCACGGACAGCCGAGCAAGGTCTCTTCTTGATTGAGGCATTTCCCGCGCTCGCGCTTCCCTCTCTAGAAGCCGCCTATTTTGGTCGGCTCGTTGCCCCGCGCTACAATCCCGGCAATGGACGGAGATTTCGCCTGCCAGATTGGACCGGCGTGACGACCATGGTGCATCGTCACGCTGTCACGCTGGGACTGGTTTCGCTCGCGACTTGGGCGAGGAACGCCAGTTTGATTTCGAAGCCCAGAAAGAGCGATCAAGATAAGTTGGACGCGGCGATTTGCGCGCTGGTCGGAATGCTGTGGCGTTCGAAAAATAGATCCGAATCAATTATGATCGGAAACGCTGAACTTGGGTACATGATCGCACCAGCGTCACCTGAGGTCCGAGCGCGACTGCGCACGGCGGCGGCTGTCCGCAACGTACCGATTGATGGAGCACATCTTCAAGACGCAAATGACAGGGCCGATCACCCGACGTGATGCATTGTTGCGGACGGTGGCTGTTGCATCCGCCGCCATGATTCCGGCCGCACCTTTGACCGGCATCGCCGCGCCTCTGAACAAGCTGGCTCACAGTGAGGAAATCGACAGGGCGTTGCAGGCAAGCGTCAGCGCCAGGGAAATACCTGGCGTTGTCGCGATGGCCGCGAAGGAACAGTCGGTGGTCTATGAAGGCGCGTTTGGCTTCCGCGACATCGCCGCGGCGTCGCGCATGTCGACCGACACGGTGTTCCGCATCGCCTCGATGGTCAAGCTGCTGACGTCGGTCGCCGCGCTGCAACTGGTGGAGCGCGGCACGCTGAAGCTGGACGAGCCGGCCGGCAATATCGATCCGGCGCTCGCGTCGGCCCAAATTCTCACCGGATTCGATGCCAAGGGCGTTCCGCAGCTGCGCCCGGCGCAAAAACCCCTAACGCTGCGCAACCTGCTGACGCACACCTCAGGCTTCAGCTATCCGCTTTGGGATCCAAATGTCGGCCGCTATCTCAAGCGTGCCCGCAAGAATCCGCACCTGCCGCGCATGCCGCTGATGTTCGAGCCGGGTTCGAGGTGGGCCTATGGCGGCAGCCTGGACCGGGTCGGCCGGATGGTGGAAATCGCCGGCGGCCAAAACCTCGATCGCTATTTCAGCGATCACATTACCGGGCCGCTCGGCATGAACGACACCGGCTTCTCGCTCGGCGAGCAACAGCGCGCGCGCGAGGCCAGCCTGCATGTCAGGGACGGGACTGGAAAGCTTGTTCCGCAGCCGCTGGAAAAGCCGAAGGTGCCGCAAGCGTTTTCCGGCGGCGGCGGCATCTATTCCACCGCGCCGGATTATCTGACCTTGCTGCAGGCGCTGCTGAATGGTGGAAGCTTTCGCGGGACAAGCATCCTTCAGCCGGAGACCGTTGCCTCGATGTCCACCAACCAGATCGGCAACGTTGAGGCGGGGATTCTCAGGACGACAAACCCGGCGCTGTCGAACGACGTGGATTTTTTTCCGGGGGTTCGGCTGCGATGGGGGCTTGGACACATGATCAATATCGATCCCGTTCCCGACGGCCGCAGGGCAGGCAGCCTCACCTGGGCCGGTCTGTTCAATACCTATTACTGGATCGACCCGACGATGCGGATCGCCGGCGTGATCATGATGCAGATCCTCCCCTTTGCCGACCGGCAGGCGCTCAGGGTCTATCGGCAATTCGAGCGCGGGATTTGCCGCGCGCTTGGGTCAGCGTGAAAATGGTTCACCGTCCGACTGATGAAACTTGAGAGTTGTCGAAGAGCAGAGCTGATCGGGTTTTGTCGAACGCCGCATAGCGGCTTCGCATCCTTGTCTAAAGCGCGATGGCCTTTAGTTGAATCGACACGGGTATTGGCCCACCTCGCCCCGCTTGCGGGGAGAGGTCGGATTGCCTCGGCGATGCGAAGCATCGTCCGGAGCAATCCGGGTGAGGGGGACTATCCGCGAGTCCGGTCTGTGGAGACAGCCCCTCATCCCGACCCTCTCCCCGCAAGAGCGGGGCGAGGGAGAAGTGGTTCGCCGCTTCAACCTAAACTCATCGCGTCCTCAGTGCAGCCCCATCGCCATTCCGCAGGAGGTCGACACCAATAGCGCAAGGCCGTTGACCTCGAACTCGGCTTCAAGATTGCGGCCGAACAGGCGCAGCCATCTATCCTGCGCCTCGTAGGCGAGCTTTTCGCGCTCGGCCGGACATTCATAAGCGGTGCCGGCTTCGTTCTGAAGATGATGCACCATCTCATGAACGAGGACGGATAGTTCTGAGGGCGTGGTGCCGGTCCATTTGTCCGAAAGGTAGATCGTCCTGGTCTGATCGTTATACAGGGCGACGACGTCGCGCCTTTTTTCGAAGGATGATTCCTGCACCTCGATTACGCTTGCTTGGCGCGCAAGCGCCGATAGCAGGCCCTTGGTGCGAAGCCCGGCCATCTCAATCGACGCTACCCGCTCGATGCGCGGGTGATCGAGGCACGCGGGCAGGGCGTAATTGGCCGAAATCCAGATGACGATGGCCGTCAAAAGCGCGTCCATGGCCGCCTCCTTTCGTCGTTCGGCAGGCGCTTCTTTTAGTCGCTGGTGGAAGCGGCCGTCCTTGGGATATGCTTGGATTTACCTTGGGAATTCGCTGGTTTTGTTTTGCGAAACGGCCAAGCCCTGGCGGATTTGAATGATCTACGCGTTCAAAGAGTATCTGCTCGACGCCGACCGCCGGGAATTGCGGCGCGGGGCTGCGCTGATCGCCGCCGAGCCGCAGACCTTCGATCTCCTGCTCTATCTCATTCGAAATCGCGAGCGCGTCGTCAGCAAGGATGACCTGATGGCGGCGGTCTGGAGCGGCCGTATCGTCTCGGAATCCACGCTCAGCAGTCAGATCAACGCGGTTCGCCATGCCATCGGTGACGATGGCGAGCGGCAGATTCTGCTCCGCACCCTGCCTCGCAAGGGGTTTCGCTTTGTCGGCGAGGTAAGGGAACAATGCGAGCGGGAAAAGCTCCGCCTCGCAGAGGTGGCGAGCGCTGCGCGCAACGATGCACCGGAAGCGGCGCGCAGCAGGAGCGACCGGCCGGAGCGCCGGCAACTCTCGGTGATGATTTGCAGCCTCGCCGGCGCCGGCGCCCATTCGCTGGCCCGAGACCCGGAAGACCTGCTCGCCGTGATGTCCGCTCTCCAGGACCGCATCAAGACGGTTATCACCGAGCACGATGGTTTTGTCGGCCAAATTTTGGGCGGCGAGGTCGTCGTCTATTTTGGATACCCGCGCGCGCGCGAAGACGACGCGGAACGGGCGGTGCACGCCGGCCTTGCCGTGATCAAGGCGGTCGCGTCCTTGAACACCCGGTCCGACAAGCCGCTGCAAGCGCGCGTTGCCGTTGCGACCGGGCTTGTCGTCGTCGGCGATCTGAACGAACTCGGCATTGCTGCCGACCATGCCGCAATCGGCGATGCCTTGCCGCTGGCGGCGGGTCTGGCGGCGCTTGCCGAGCCGGGCGCGCTGGTGATTTCCGCAACCACCCGTCGCCTGATTGGCGCGCTGTTCGACACGCGCGGTCTCGGATCGCTCAAGTTGAAATCGTCCGCCGATCCGGTCGAGGCCTGGCAGGTGCTTTCGGAAGGCGCGGCCACCAGCCGCTTCGAAGCGCTGCATTCGAAGCCCACAAAACTGATCGGCCGCGAGGAAGAGCTCGCGCTGCTGCAGCGGCGCTGGAGCCAGATCAAGTCAGGCGAGGGCCGGCTGGTGCTTGTTTATGGCGAGCCAGGGATCGGCAAATCGCGGCTGGTGTTCGCCCTGCAGGAGACGATCAAAGAGGAGCCGCACCATTGCCTGCGCCTGCAGTGCTCGCCGCATCGCAGCCAGACCGCGTTTTATCCTGTCATCAATCAACTCGAACATGCGGCCGGTCTTGCCGCCGGTGACAGCGACGCGGCCAAGCTCGACAAACTCGCGGCGCTGCTGGCGCCGTCGTCGCAAAATCCGGCGAGGGACACAGCCCTGTTCGCCGAGCTGCTTTCGATTCCGTGCCAGGGTTCGTCCGTGTTGTCGATTAGTCCGCAGCGACGCAAGGAATTGTTACTGGAGCAACTGGTGGGCCAGATCGAAGGTCTTGCCGGCGAGAAGCCGGTGCTGATCGTGCTCGAAGACGCGCATTGGGTCGACCCGACCACGCAGGAATTGTTCGACATCCTGGCGGAGCGCATCCGAACGCTTCCGGTTCTACTCATCATCACCTATCGGCCGGAATTTGTGCCGCCCTGGCTTGGCCAGTCGCATGTCACGGTGTTGACGCTGAACAGGCTCGGCCGGCGCGACAACATCGAAGTAATCCGGCAGGTGGCCAACGGCAGGGATTTTCCGCCGGTCCTGCTCGAACAAATCGTGGCACGAACCGACGGCGTTCCGCTGTTCATCGAGGAGATGACGAAGTCAGTCCTGGAAAGCGACATTCTGCGCGAACAAAACGGCGCTTACGTGCTCGCCGAGGCCTTGCCGCCTCTCGCCGTGCCCACGACGCTGCAGGCTTCACTGGTTGCCCGGCTGGACCGGCTCGCCTCGCTGCGCGCGGTGGTGCAGGCCGGATCGGCGCTGGGGCGTGAATTTGCCTACACCTCGATTCGTGCGGTCTTTGATCTCGGCGATGCCGAGCTCGCGCCGCTGCTCAGGCAGCTGGTCGCCTCCGAGCTGGTGCATCAGCGCGGCGTCGTCCCGCACGCCGTCTACACCTTCAAGCACGCGCTGGTGCAGGATGCCGCTTACGGCACCATGCTCAAGAGCCAGCGCGTTCAGATCCACGTGCGCATCGTGGAGACCTTCGAGCGCCAATTTCCCGAAATGCTGGAACGCAATCCGGACGTGCTCGCCTATCATTGCAGCGAGGCCGGTGCTTTCGGGAAGGCCATCGATTACTGGCTCAAGTCCACCCGCCTGTCGCTTGTTCGTTCGGCCGGCATCGAGGCGCAGGCGCAGCTCGAAAAGGCCGTGACGCTCTTGCCTGAAATCACCGACCCGGAGAGGCGCCGGCAATTCGAAGCCCGCATCCACGTCGAGCTCGGCAACACCTATGTCATGACCAAGGGATTTGCCTCGCCCGATGTCGCCACCGCGCTGACAAGGGCGCGCGATCTGCTCGATGAGGCCGCGCATCCCTTTGAAGCGCTTCGGGCGCTCGGCGGCCTTTGCAACTATCACTTGATCCGGTCGGAGGCGCCGAAAGTCCTGCAGCTGGCCGAGCCATTCCTGCGCCGCCGCCTTGACCCGCCGAGCGCGATGATTGGTCACTATGAGGCCGGCGCCGCCTGCCTGCACATCGGCAGGTTCGAGGACGCGAAGTTTCACCTCGAAACGGGGCTGTCGCTCTATGAAGAGGAATCCTGCCGTCCGGTGGCCTTCATGGCGGGCACGCACGTCCGGGCATTTTCGCTGGTCTGGCTCAGCCTCGCCTATCTTTATCTCGGCAGACTGAAACTGGCGACGGAAACGAGAGAGGCCGCGGTGAGCGACGCGCGAAGCCGGCTTCATCCGTTCACCCTGGTATCGGTGCTGTTGGCCTCGGCGCGTTTCTTCCTTCACACCCGCAATTTGCCGGCTGCGACTGCCACGACCGAAGAGGGTTTTGCCATCGCCACCGAGCAGCGCAGCCCCTACCACATTTCCCGCGCCAATATTTTGAAGGCCGTCAACCTCGTCGAGGGCGGCCGGGCCGTCGAGGGAATTGCACTGATGGATGCTGCGCTCATCGAGCATCGCAACACCGGGGCGAATTTCCAGAGCTCGTTCAACCTGTCCTGCCTTGCGGACGCCTATGCCCGCGCCGGCAATTCTAAGCGCGCACTCGATTTCGCCGGCCAGGCGATCTCCGAGATCGAGCGGACCGGCGAGCGCTGGTGGGCTGCCGAGGCTCAACGCATCAAGGGAAACATCCTGCTCGCCGCAAATCCCGCCGATCGCCGGCGCGCGGAGGATTGCTTTCTCTTGGCGCTGAAATCCGCGCAAAGCCAGAACGCGCGGTTTTGGCAGCTCCGCGCCGCGCATAGCCTGGCCAGTCTGTGGAGCGGGCAAGGCCGCGATGCCGAGGCGCGAAAATTGCTGGCGCCGATCTATGATGAATTCACCGATGGCATCGACTTGCCTGATCTGGACGATGCGAGAGGGTTACTGGATCGTCTGGGGAGACCTGTCTCAGGATAGCCTCGCGGGGACGTGAACGATCCGCCCTTTCTCGCCTTGCTGCTGGGAGGATATGGTGCCACCACCTCATTGCAGTCTGATCAACCTCACTCCGGACGGAACATCGCATGCGTCGGCGCGAGTTTTTCGCCATCGTCGGTGGCTCCTTGCTTTGGCCGCGCGCCGCACGCGCGCAGCAGGCGGGCAAAACCTATCGGGTCGGACTGCTCGCGACTGGCGGTGTCGTCGCCGCGATGGACGAGCGCCGTAACAGCATCCTGGAAGGACTGGCGGCGAACGGTTTTTTCGAGGGACGCAACCTCGAATTCGATGTCCGCTCCGGCGAAGGGCGATCCGAGCGGCTCGCCGAATTTGCCGCGGCCCTGCAGGCCGCGAACGTCGACGCCATCGTCACCTTCGGTTATCCCGCCGCCGCGGCAGCCAAGACCTCGGCAACCGACATTCCCGTGGTCGTGACCGGCGCGGGCGATCCGGTCGCCACCGGCCTTGCCGACAGCCTGGCGCGGCCGGGCGGCCACGTCACCGGCATGACGGAACTGTCGACCGAGCTCAGCGGCAAGCGGCTCGAGATCCTGAAAGAGGCGGTGCCGAACCTGCGCCGCGTCGCCATGCTGTTCAATGCCACCGACCTCGGCATGACGCTGCGCTCACAGGCCGCCGCCAATGCCGCCCGCGAGCTCAATGTCGACGTCCAGACCCTCGGCGTCCGGGAGCCGAACGATTTCGACGAAGCATTCGCCGAGATGACCAAGGCGCGGCCCGACGCCATGCTGATGGTTTCCGACGCGCTCACCGTGCTCAACCGCAAGCGGATCATGAATTTCGCCGCCGCCAACCGTCTGCCCGCGATCTATGAATTCAGCGCGCTGGTGCGGGATGGCGGGTTGATGTCCTACGGGCCCAACCAAAGCGCCGGCGATTTCGTCGCCCGCATCCTGCGCGGCGCCCGCCCCGCGGACCTGCCGCTCGAACAGCCGACGCAGTTCGAGCTGGCGATCAATCTGAAGACCGCGAAAGCGCTCGGCCTCGAGCTTTCCCCGATCCTGATCGCGCGCGCCGACGAGGTGATCGAATAGCGGCGAATCACCTCGCCCCGCTTGCGGGGAGAGGTGAGGGCGTCAGCCCGCCTTCTGCTCCGGCGCCCCCGCCGCCTTCTTCTTCTCGATCGCCCGCTTCAGTTCCAGCGCGCGCGGCGACAGCTCGGTCGCTTTCGCCTTCAGCAAGAAAGCATCGAGGCCGCCGCGGTGATCGACTGATTTGATCGCGTTGGTCGAAACGCGCAGGCGTACGTTGCGGCCGAGCGCGTCGGAGATGAACGTGACGTTGCACAGGTTCGGCAGGAACCGGCGCTTGGTCTTGATGTTGGAGTGGCTGACCTTGTGGCCCACCTGCGGGCCCTTGGCCGTCAGTTCACAGCGCCGCGACATCTTCAAAAATCCTCTGCCATCCCCGGCACTTCCGAAAAGCGCATGGCGCGCGGCCCGGGGGTTCAAAATCACGTCCATCGAAGGGAGCGGCGGACGTATAGGGGGAGAGCGTCGGGGCGTCAAGGTTTTGGGGTGTCTGACGGTGCTGAAAACGTCGGTTTTACGGGCGTTCTGCAGCCGTCAACCATCATTAAAACGGCGTATTCCCCGCCGACACCATCCTTGCGGCAGTTCCGCCCGCAGATAACGCGGATTTGCGCAACACCAATCCGTTGTTTGGCCTCTATTTTCGCCTAAATGACAGTTCACAGGCGCGACCTCAAGGACCGGCTTCCAGTGACCACGCACCGCACGATTTCGCTCTCCGCGGCCTTGGGCTTGCGGGTGTCGGCGAGCCTCTGCGTCGGTGCCTTGCTGCTGCTCGCGGGGCTACCGCCGGCTTTCGCGCAGGGCAGGCTGGACGCGCGTTATGAGGCGACGCTATCCGGCATTCCGGTCGGCACCGGCGCCTGGACCATCGATATCGCGGACGACCAGTTTTCGGCGTCAGCCTCCGGCGGCACCGCGGGCCTGCTGAAAGCGTTCGCGGCCGGCTCCGGCACCGGCGCGGCGCAGGGCCGCGTCGTCAACGGCCTGCCGGTCGCGACCAATTATTCCGCGAGCACCACGACGTCGAAGAAAACCGAAGCCATCCACATGGTGCTGTCGAACGGCAATGTCAGGGAATACGGCATCGAGCCGGCGCCGCCGGTCGATCCGGACCGGCTTCCGATCACGGAAGCGCATCGCCGCGGTGTGTTCGACCCGATGACGGGATCGATGTTGCGCGCGCCCGCCAGCGTCGATCCGCTCAGCCCCGAGGTCTGCCGCGCTGGCGCGCCGATCTTCGACGGCCGCATGCGCTACGATCTCAAGCTCGACTTCAAGCGCATGGAAATGGTGCGGGCGGAGCGGGGCTATCACGGCCCGGCGCTGGTCTGCGCGGTATATTTCTCGCCGGTCGCGGGCTACATCCCCGACCGCCCGGTGATCAAATACCTCGCCGCCCAGCGCAACATCGAGATCGCCTTTGTGCCGGTGGCGGGAACCCGCATCCTGGTGCCGTTCTGGATGAGGATCCCGACCCCGCTCGGCCCCGCCACGCTGGAGGCCACCCAGTTCATCACCCAGGCCACGCCGCCGCGGGTGGCCAAGACGCAGTGACCGAAGCAGAGTGACCTTAGGAGACCCGTCATTCCGGGATGGTGCGCAAGCACCAGACCTCAGATGCGCAATTGCGCATCGGGGGAATCTCGAGATTCCGGGTTCGATGCTGCGCATCGCCCCGGAATGACGAAAGCCGCCGAATCCTGTTGACTCTTTGTCAGTTCTGATTCGACTCGCCATGCGCAAAACGTTTAAGGAATGCAGCGCCAATCGGTCCCTTGTGGAGCCGCGCCAGACTTGATCTAGTGCCGAAACCCAAGGGCCGACGCGAGATGTTGCGGTGAACGAAGCCGGAGGGCAGGCGAGTCACCGATTCGGGCGCGATTCGTTCCGCAACCGTTCCAGAGCTTAAGCCGCGACCTCAAACGCGTCGCATTGTGAGACAAATCGGCGCTAAATGGTGCCAAACAACAAATGAGTTGAGTTTCCCCCGTCATTGCGAGAAGCGAAGCGACGAGGCAATCCATCTTCCTTCGTGGCCCAATGGATTGCTTCGCTGCGCTCGCGATGACGAAAGGCGCAGCAATAAAAGAAACACCTGCAAAATATGACTTTCTCTTCTTCGTTCGGCCAAGACCGGGCTCCCGGCTCCGGCGTCACCGCCGTGCTCGGGCCGACCAACACCGGCAAGACCCATCTCGCGATCGAGCGGATGCTGGCGCATTCCTCTGGCGTGATCGGGCTGCCGCTGCGGCTGCTGGCGCGCGAGGTCTATAACAAGATCGCCGATCGCGCCGGCGTCGATTCGGTCGCGCTGATCACCGGAGAGGAAAAAATAAAACCGCCGAGGCCGCGGTTCTGGGTCTCCACCGTCGAGGCGATGCCGCGGGATCTCGACGTATCGTTCCTCGCGGTCGATGAAATCCAGATCGCCGCCGATCTCGAACGCGGCCACGTCTTCACCGACCGCATCCTGCACCGGCGCGGCCGCGACGAGACGCTGCTGTTAGGGGCCGCCACCATGCGGCCGATCATCGAGCGGCTGCTGCCGGGTGCGTCGATCGTCACGCGGCCGCGGCTGTCGCAGCTCGAATTCGCCGGAGACCGCAAGATCACGCGGCAGCCGCGGCGCACCGCGATCGTCGCGTTTTCGGCCGACGAAGTTTACGCGATCGCGGAACTGATCCGCCGCCAGCATGGCGGCGCGGCTGTCGTGCTGGGCTCGCTGTCGCCGCGCACCCGCAACGCGCAGGTGGCGATGTTCCAGAATGGCGATGTCGATTATCTTGTTGCGACCGACGCGGTCGGCATGGGGCTCAACCTCGACGTCGATCATGTCGCCTTCGCCTCCGACCGCAAATATGACGGCTATCAGTTCCGGCGGCTCAATCCGTCCGAATTCGCGCAGATCGCCGGGCGCGCCGGGCGCGCCACGCGTGATGGGACTTTCGGCACCACCGGCCGCTGCGCGCCGTTCGAGCCGGAGCTGGTGAACGCGCTGCAGAACCACACCTTCGACAGTGTGAAGGTTTTGCAATGGCGCAATTCAAAACTGGATTTTTCCTCGCTGGGCGCGCTGCAGGTGTCGCTGGCGCTGACGCCCTCGCATGAGGCGCTGACCCGCGCCCCGATCGCCGAAGATCTGCGGGTGCTCGATCACGCCGCGCGCGACGCCGATGTGCGCGAGATGGCGCATGGCGCAGCTGCTGTGGAACGGCTGTGGGACGCCTGCCAGATTCCGGATTACCGCAAGATCGCGCCGGCCGCCCATGCCGAGCTGGTGACGACGCTGTTCGAATTTTTGATGAAGAAAGGTCGGATTCCCGACGCATGGTTTTCAGCCCAGGTGGAGCAGGCCGACCGCACAGACGGCGATATCGACACGCTGTCGGGCCGGATCGCGCAAATCCGCACCTGGACTTTTGTCGCCAACCGCCCGGACTGGCTGGCCGACCCCGAGCATTGGCAGGGAATCGCCCGAGAAGTTGAAAATAAATTGTCCGATGCGCTGCATGAACGGCTCACGGAGCGTTTCGTTGACCGCCGTACCAGTGTATTGATGCGCCGCCTGCGGGAGAACACCGTTTTGAGTACGGAAATCGGCAAGACCGGCGAAGTGACCGTGGAGGGCCATGT
>WNFR01028293.1_pt1 | contig 12787 bp, 10 predicted proteins | sample 5400221 | NCBI WGS metagenome assembly WNFR01 (sample SAMN13153357, study PRJNA577476) | soil metagenome | isolation source: 40 cm soil under Madrone tree | place: USA:California | collected 2016-06-14
CGAGGATCTTCGGATCGGGGAATGCGAAGCGCTCCTCGACTCCTGCGTAAGCTGTCTCGTAGGCGTGTCGTTGGTGTGGGTCGAAGACCATTGCTGGTGCCGTTACTGCGTGGCGATTAGTGCCGACAGCGCCGGAGGCGTGCGCAAGGCAGCAATGACCCGACGGGTTAAAGCAGATAGCACAAAGGCGTAGAACACGACGGTCAGTCCGCCGGTTGTACTCGTCGTCTGACCGACTGGAGCCAGTAGCAGTATCGCGTACGCTGCGCAGGCATAGATGAGTCCACGCCGCGTGCGTGCCGTCCACAGTCGCCTTGCCACGAAGCCGATGATCGCGCCCACGCCCAGCATGACGGGAAGCCCCAGCCAGCCGTATGCGAAATAGAGCTCACTGATGATGCCCGTCCGTATGCCGAAGTCGATTCCCAGCAGATCCCGCCAGGCGTAGGCGCTGCCCGTAAGCACATATCGCAGCTTGTCGATGCCGAACGCCCCGAGTAGGCTCGAGTTGAGCGCAGAGAACAAGGCACTCTGGGCCCAGTGATAGTTCGGGATCTGGCCCGGAGCGAAATGGTTCGCGGTGTACACGAAGTCGCGGTGCTCCACTCCGATCGCCGCGAGTTGCAGCGTGACTCCCGTGTAAGCGTCGACGTTGAAGCCCTCGCGCAAAACCAACACCCCGACGTAGAGAACCAGCGAAGCGGCGACGATAGCGCCAGTGATCCAAGCCCTTCCAATCCGCCCGGATCGACGCCCTGCTACCCGCAGCTCGTACGCTAGAGCGCCCGCCAAGAACAACATCAAATTGAACCGCTTGCCGTCCAGCACCGAAATGAGCAGCACGACGACGAGGAACGAATAGTGAACCCAGCGAGAGAGCCGGCTGCGCGCCGCGCGCGCGCGCTGCAGGGCGACCAGCGCCGCCAGCACCAGAATGATGCTGTAGCCGTACAGCGAGCCGTAATCGAGCTCGTACATCTCCTGCGTCAAGTTGATTCCCTGCAGCAGCGGAAATGTGCCCAAGGCCCGATACATGCTCCAGGCGTAGAGGAGAGGGAACGCGGCGAGGAAGGTTGTGAACAATGGATCAAAACCCTGGCTCTTCGGTTCCTCAGACTGTGGGCCGATGGGCGTGCGGATGTCAACCGACAATAGGCCCAAGAAGAAGAAGAAGGTGAACGCCACGTACAAGAAATCGGCGTACCCGACGTCGAGATCCCAATAACTCCCGACGGCAGCGTACGAGGCGACGACATTGAGAGACCCGATCACGAACCATCCGATCCACACGAAGCCCACGAGACGACTGTGCGGATTGCGCAGCATGGTAAGCAGGGCGATGGGCCCTGCCCAGAGTGAGGAGACCCACACCGGAGGTAGCAACGTTGGCGGGATGCCGGGGAACAGCGCGCCGGCGAGCGGGCGGAAGCCGACGAGGGCCGCGAAGAGCCCCACGGCCAGGATCGTGCGTCGCAGCGAGAACATCGGGTCGCTAGCTCGCGCCGCGAGTCCGCCACAGCGCACGGACCTCGGAGCGAAGCTGTGCCCAAGCGGCCTTGAAGGCGCGGTAGTCGGGGCGACCCGACGAGTCCGCGTCACGGCGCGCCTCATCGACGAGACTGATGGCAGCAGCTCCCAGCACGCCCAAGAGGAATGCGGCGATGACCATCACGGTGCGCCGGGGAAAGCTCCGTCGGTCGGGTGGGATGGCCCGGTCGATGATCGTCAGGACCGGAGTATCCCGGACCTCGGCAATTCGGGCCTGCTCGTACTCGCGGCTCAGGGTGACGAAGATCTCCTGGCGCAGCGCGACGATCCGCGCCAGTCGCCCTTCCTGAAAGCGCAGGAGCGGTGAGGTCTCATACCGGCGGTTTGTCTGGACGAACTGCAGATGATCTGCTTCAGCGGCGTGCAGCTCGCGCTCCGCTTGTGCCAGACGTTCTCCGACGAACTGCCGTTGCGCGCGTGATTGCGACTGGCGCCGGTCCAGGTTGAACTGGTTCAGTAATTCCACCATGCGGTTGGCCACGTCGGCCGCAAGCGTTGCGGGACGCCCTTCGACCTGGAGCGTGACGATGCCGGCTCGCTTGTCCACGCGCGTCGATACGCGCCGGCTCAGGTATCGGACTCCTTCGTCGAGCCGAGCCTCATCGTTGACACCTCGAATGGCCCACAAGTCCAGCAGTGTGCGCGAGGAATCCGCCTGCGGGAGCTCAGGGGCGCGAAACCTCGACAGCAGGGTCGCGCGCAGCAACTCGCGACTCTTCAGCACTTCCGCGAAAAAGTCGGGCGAAACGCTACTCGTGGCCAAGCCGGTGATCCCGAATTGTCCTGCCAAACTCGCCAACCCGCTCAGTGAGCTCGAGCTCGCGCTTTGCCCAACGTCGGTAGTGAAGGAGGTCGTCACGGTGAAGACGGGCCGCAGTACCAAGGACACCGCGCCGACGAGCGTGGCAGATACGAGCGGGAACATGATCAGCAATCGCCAACGTCGCACGAGCGGGGTGAGAAACGCAAAGACAGACGGCTCCGCGGCTCCTCCGTCTTTGGGGCCTGCGACGTGGTCAGGCAAGGTGGTGGGCGGCCGCCGCAAGCCGCCTGTGACGCTCATACCATTCGATGGTGTGTTTGAGTCCCTCTTGGAAGCTCGTCGTCGAGCGGAAGCCGAACTCCCGCTCGGCTCGCGAGGTGTCAAGCTTGCGCCGGGGCTGACCGTTCGGCTGGTCCGTATCCCATTTGATCTCCCCTTGAAACCCTGTGAGCTCGGCGATCAGCCTCACGAGGTCCCGGATGCTTATCTCGAAGGCGGACCCGACGTTGACCGGGTCTGGCCGGTCGTAGCGTTCCGCGGCGAGCGCGATCCCCTCCGCGGCATCTTCCACATAGAGGAACTCGCGGGTGGGCGTACCGTCCCCCCACACGACGATGTCGGGGGCTCCTCCGTCCCGAGCATCCACGCATTTCTTGATGAGCGCCGGGATGACGTGGGACGCCTTGGGATCAAAGTTGTCGCGCGGGCCGTACAGGTTGACGGGTAACAAGTAGATGGACCGAAAACCGTATTGTTGGCGGTATGCCTGCCCCTGCACCAACAACATTTTCTTGGCAAGTCCATATGGCGCGTTGGTTTCTTCCGGGTAGCCGCTCCAAAGATCGTCCTCTTTGAAGGGGAGGGGCGTCAACTTCGGGTAAGCGCATACGGTCCCAATCGCTACGAATTTTTCGATATCTCGCTGCCGCCCTACCTCCATGAGCTGGGTGCCCATCATCAGATTGTCATAGAAGAACTCCCCCGGCCGCTCGCGGTTCGCGCCAATTCCTCCGACCAAAGCCGCGAGGTGGATTACGATGTCGGGCTGCATGTCACGGTACATTTGCTCGACTGCACTGAGCTGGCGCAGGTCGTAATCCGCGTGGGCCGGTACCAGCACGTCCTTGGCGCCGTGGCTTCTGAGCTTCTGGACCACGTACGATCCGAGAAACCCAAAGCCTCCCGTCACTACGACTCGGCGTTTGCGCCAAAAATCAGACAAGGCACGTCCTCCCACGGGGTAGTCGCCATGCGTACACAGGTTCAAGATGGCAGCTAACTGAATAGCACGTCAAGACATCGGCCGCGTGGGCAGGGTGACGCTCAGCGCGAAGGACTCAGGCAACAGAGCCTGGACGGGCGTCCACGATTGCGACATTTTCGTTGGCGACCGGTCGGATGCTGCGAGTCGAGCTGGAACATGACGTCGGAGGGAGCCCGTGATGCAACGCTGTTTGGTGGTCGCCATTGTGCTCGCTGCTTGCTCGAACGCGAGCTCATTCACGGACGCTCGCCCCGTAGACGCGGCGTCGCCGGCGCTGACGGCGCGCCTGGCCCCTCCTGGGAGCGCTTGCAGTCCGCACGCGCTCGTGACCTTCGTGATCGATGATGGGGCGCTGGCAGATTACACCGTCAAGAAGCCGATCTTCGATGCTCATCGGGCGGTGGCGGTAGCGGCAATCATCTCGACCAGACGGTCCTTATCCGAAGTGGAGAACGAAGTCGCTGGCGCCCAGGCCGACCTTGCTGCCCGAGGATTCAAGGTCAACGTGTTTGTATACCCCTACGGTCGGTCTAACGCGCTGGTTCATGGGATTGCGAGTAGGTACCACCGTGCGACAGTGCGCGTCGGTGGCGGACTGAACCACTGGCGCCGGGGAGCGGGCGTTGATCTCGGTCGCTACAACTTCGGGACGCAGTATGCGCGCCCTGGGCAAAATACTCTGACCTTTTACGAATCGAAGGTGGACTCCGCCGGCAAGAACAGTGAATGGCTCATCTACATGGTGCACCAGCTACTCGGGGCGGACGCGCAGAACCTGGGCGACCTGCTTGACTACATTCATGCTCAAGGCATCCCCATCGTTACCGTGACCGAAGGACTGCGACTCTTGTGGCCGTGCCAGGTTCGAGGTAGGGCAGGCGCTGGCTCCGATCGGTCGTCATAGATGCTTGACGACGTAGATCGCTGTCACGGTACTGGCGAGGATCTGCACGATCGACGTGAATAGCTGGATGTAGTTCGTGTGTACAGTCGTATCGCGCACGGGCACGAACACCTCCGACCCCGGCCCCGGCTTCGGCGTGCTGGTGAAGATCAGCGATTTGCGCCGCGTGCGTACCTCGCCGTTGGCGTACTTCACGCTCACCCGACCCTTGTCCGCCAGATAGCTGAAACCGCCCGCTCCCTGGAGATAGTAATCGAGGCCGGCGCCCTGTTTCCATAGGACGCTCCCCGGCGAGGTGACAGCCCCCCTCACCTTCACCGCCGGCTGGTACTCGGGGATCTCGATCGAGTCCCCCGGCTGGAGGATGACGTTGGAGGACGAGCCGGTGTCGCGAACCGCGCGCGGCAGGTCGACGTTGATACGTCCCACGTTGTCCACGGCGCGCACGAACCGGATCCCCGCTGGGTATGCCCGCGGTGTCAACCCGCCGGCTCGGACGACCAGATCGGCCAGCCGATCGGTCTTGGTGCGCAGGGAGTACGTCCCCGGATAGCGCACTTCGCCGCCGATCACGACCGTGCGCTGGAAGTCGAAGTCGGGTTGCTTCAGGATCAATACGTTGTCGTACGGCTCGAGCACGAACTCTGGTGCACCGCTCCCTGCCACGGCCACGCCCGGCGGTCCCACGTAGCGGCCCAGCGAGTCGCGGTCGTACAGATAGGTCGAGTCCAGCGGCACCCGCAACGTCGTGGCGATCTGGCCTTGCGCCCGTTCCTGTGGCAGGCGCGCGATTTCGGCCTCGTTGAGGTACGCGCCCACCTTTGGGCCTCGCGCCAGCAGCACGAGATCCCGGAGCGTCATCCCGGGTCGCCATGCGTACGCCCCCGGCTTGTTCACCATCCCCGCGATGCCGACGTGATACACATCGACGAGCGGGGGGACGGAGTCGACGACGATGGAATCCCCGTCCTGCAGCGCGACGGGCGGTATCACCACACCGCTGATGGGATCGGCACCGGGAGGTGCCGCGCCCCGCTCCGCGCTCCCCTGTGTTGGGACCAGAGCCACGTCCACGACCGCCCGCGGGGCCGGACCGGGCCCGCGCTGGGCCACGGGCAGGATCCGATGCACCGACACGCGCGCGAGCGCCGCATCCGCGCGGAACCCGCCGGCGGCGCGCAGCACGCTCGCCAGCGTCTCCGTAGGCTGGAGCTCATAAATCGCGGGCCGCACCATCGCTCCAGTCACTTGGACGCGCGTGCCGTGCACCGGCACGAACACTACGTCCCCAGTCTCGAGCCGGATGTCGTTGCGCGTGTCGCCGCGCAGCAGGTAGTCGTAGAGATCGAGTGTCGCAACGGTCTTGCGGGCTCGCTGTACCTCGAGGCCTCGCATGTTGGCGCGCTCGGTCACGCCCCCAGCCGCATACAACGCCGTGAACACCGTACCGAGCGAGCTGATCTGATACGCCCCTGGCTGCGTCACTTCGCCCACCACGTACACTTGATTCGCTCGCACGCTGGCCACCGACACCTCGAATCGCGTCATGGCGTCCGGTCCCCGTTTCACCCCGGAGTACACGCGACCGAGTCTCGTGTATAGCACGTCGCGCAGCTGCTCCAGGGTGAGATTCGCGACGAACACTTGGCCTACGTCGGGGATGAGGATGAACCCCTCGCGCGTCACCGGGAGCGTGTGCGCCAGCTCGACCTGACCCGTGAGGATCAGGACGAGGTGATCTCCCGGTCCGAGCTTGTAGTCGGGCGGCACCGGCCCAGAGAGCGTCGGCAGAAACTGTGTGGTGGTACGGCGGAACGCGTCCACGCCAAATACTTGGCTGCGCCGGCCCACAGCAATCCGCATGCGGATCATCCCCGTGTCTAGCGCGACCGTATCGGAAGCCACGGTGATCGCCGGGAGGCCGAGTGCCTGGATCGCGCCCAGCTCAGCGGTACCGGGCGCAGCGGTTGGCCCGGCGCCCGCAGGGCCAAGGTAGGCGTCGAGCAGATTCGAGGGGTAACCGGACGCTTGCAGCCGCGCGCGGATTTGTTCGGGTGTCAGTCCCGATTGCTGCAGACGTTGGCGCAGTTGGTCGGCCAGCTCGGGATTCTGCTGCGCTTGCTGCAACAGCTGCTGGGCTTGAGAGGGTGAGGGCAGGGCGGGATTCTGTGCGCGGACAGGCACCAACCCGCCTACAAACAGCAGCGCACAGCAGGGAACTGTACGTCCGAGTGTGGGGCATGCCGTAACGCCCCGGAGTGCAACGCTCCGTGCTCGATTTTCAGTCATCGGGCCTGCTTCCCCCAAGGGCTCAACGGGAACGGGCTTGCAAACTGCGACCTAACTGACGAGCCGTCAAGGTTTTGCCGAGACCGCGTGGTGCCTGCGATCGAGTCGTTTCTGTCTGACCTGATCATCCACACACCATTGTTGCAGAGACGCTACAACTTCCCGGTTGTCGCTGGCGCTGCGCCTTGGAAGCCGCTCGGCACGACTGTTGCCCCTACGCCCCAGGAGTGGGTGAGCTGGATCACCACAGCGCAAGCTCGCTAATAGCGTGGACTTATGGGTCGCCGTGATGGTGGGTCAGCAAATTCATGTGACGGCCACTCTAGTCAAGTTGCTGTGGTGCTGATACGTTAGCCGTCCCTCGGTGGCCGGGGCTAGCCCTTGTGCCGCAGCCTGATGGTCTTTAACCCGGGGAGCAGGGTGATGACGCTGGTCCGTAGTAAAACCGAACATGAGCCACGCGTGTCGGCGGCCGTGGACTTCGGGGCCTGGGAATCAACCCAGGCTGATTTCGCGCACCCGGTGGAGAACTGACCGTGGAAACGGCGCCACGCGAGTTGGTGCTCGAGCGCGCGTCGGGGGAACCGCATTTCGCGCCCTCTTATGTTCCCGTCGAGAGTGCCGCCTTCATCCGTTTGGATCCCCCGGCTCGGGTCCGCCTCAGCCTATCCGTTTGGACCCTCCGGCTCGGGTCCGCCTCAGCCTGCAGCGGCGAGCCGCTACCAATCTGCGACGCCATGTCCTGCGCGCCGTGCGGCGGTTCACGGTCTTGGTCGTCGCGGACCTGGCCTCGTTCTATGTGATGCGCGAGCTGGTCCGCGCGGTGCGGGACACCGGCGTGCTTGGGGCCGCCGTGGCGACGCGCATTCAGGAGGTCGTTCCCTCCGGGATTCTCAGCGGATGGCAATACGCCGCGGCGCTGTTCGTCGCGCTGTTTCTCACCGGGAATTATGGTTTCGCAGACCAACGCCGCGATGCCCGTCGCTTGTTCATCGCGTGCGCGTTGGCGACAGCGCTGCCCTTGTGGATGACTCTTTGGACGAGGGGGCTCGAGCCGGTGCTGCTGCAGTTCGCGCTGGTGACCGGGTTGGTGTGGGTGGGGTTGTTGCTGGAGCGGCGGACCATCAATCTGCTCGTAATGCGGGTGCAGCCAGCCGAACGTGACCGCTTGGACGTGCTTTTCGTGGGGCCGGGGGCCGACTGCATCGACGCGATGCGCGCACCGGCGTTCAGCGCGAGTATGGAGTACCGAGCGATCGGCTTCGTGGACACGCAAGGGAGCGCGGTGCCCGGCGCACTGGGTGATTTGAGCGAGTTGGCCTCGGTACTCGCCACGTCGGGCGCACGGGCGGTGGTGATCTCGGGTTATCTGAGCGAGCAGCAGTTCAGGGACGTGGTGGACGCCGCCCTGGCAGGTGGATGCCAGGTGCTATCGGTGCCGCGCTCGGTCCAGATTGCTGGCGTGCATCCAACGACGGTGTGGCGCGGCGGTCAAGCACTGGTCGAGCTGACTCGCCCGACCCTCAAAGGGTCGCATCTGCTTCTGAAGCGGATAGTAGACGTGATAGGCGCCGCCGTGGCACTGGTGCTGCTCTCTCCCGTGCTTGGCCTCGTGGCCCTTGCCGTAAAGCTGGAATCCCGGGGTTCGGCGATCTTCGGGCATCGACGCGTTGGACTCAACGGACACAGTTTCGACTGCTACAAGTTTCGCTCGATGCACCCGGATGCCGAGCAGCGGCTGCGGTCCGACCCCGCCCTTTACGCTGAGTACGTGTCGAACGACTTCAAGCTGCCGGAGGATCGCGATCCACGCCTTACCAGGGTTGGGCGGTTCTTGCGGAGGACGAGCCTCGATGAGCTGCCGCAACTGATCAACGTGTTGAAGGGCGAGATGTCGCTGGTGGGTCCGCGCCCCATCGTGCCGGAGGAGATCGATGTCTACGGGCATGGCGCCCCGGTCTTCCTGTCGCTCAAGCCGGGAATGACGGGGGCGTGGCAGACGAACGGGCGTAGCGATGTCGGCTACCCGCTGCGCGCGGACATCGAGCTTGAATACGTGCGGAGCTGGTCGCTCGCTCGAGATCTTTGGATTCTCGTCAAGACTTTTCCCGCAGTACTCGCCCGTCGCGGCGCGCATTGATCCAAGGTTAGCTTGCCGTAGCGATGGCATCGAGCACAACCACGCGTTCGATCGACTTCGGGGCATTACGGGTCCTGATCGCCCATGATTGGATAGTGGCCTGGGCGGGGTCGGAACGCTGTGTCGAACAGCTGCTCGAGGTGTTTCCGCAAGCCGACTTAGTCGTGGGCGTGCTCGCGGATTCAATGCGAGACTTCAACGCGGTGACGCGCCGAGCGCGGGAGACGTGGCTGAGCAGGATTCCGGGAGCGCGGGCCCATCATCGCTGGTTCCTCCCGCTCGAGGGTCTCGCGTTCCGGACGGTGGATACCCGCCGCTACGACCTCGTGATCTCGAGCTCGCATGCCTTTGCGAAAATGATTCCCCGACCGAAGAACGGCGTTCACCTCTGTTACTGTTACTCCCCCCCCCGCTACCTCTGGGACTTGAGAACCACATACCACGACCACGCCCCGACGATCGAGTCGCTGGTCCTCAAGTGGGCCGGGGGGCCGTTGCGCTGGTGGGACAAGCGCGCCGCGCGCGGCGTTGATCACTTCGTGGGGATTTCCCAGGTGGCGGCGGATCGGATTCGCCGCTCGTACGGGCGCTCTGCTGCCGTGGTCTATCCGCCGGTGAGCGGCAAGCTAGGGGGGTCGGCCCCCGGGTCATCCCGAGATGAGTTCCTGTTGTGCCTCGGCCGGCTCGTAGCATACAAGCGGGTAGACCTGGCGATCGCCGCGGCGCAGCGCTTAGGGCTGCGCCTGGTCGTGGCTGGCGATGGGCCCGAGCGAGCCCGACTAGAGCGGCTGGGCGGGCCGGGCACCCAGTTTCTGGGCCATGTGAGCGAGGCTCAGGCCGGCTCGCTCCTCTCGCGCTGTCGCCTCTTTCTCTTTTGTGGGGAGGAGGACTTCGGAATCACACCGCTTGAGGCAAATGCCCACGGGGCGCCCGTAGTTTATTTGCGGCGGGGTGGGGCAGCCGAAACCATGCGACCCAGGGTCACGGGTATTCCGTTTGACGAACCGTCGCCCAACGCTGTCGCCGAGGCAATAGGCACCGCCTGTGGCACTACTTGGTCGGCGGAGCTGCTAAGGGCGAACGCGGCGAGGTACTCTCCGCAACAATTCCGAGAGGGAATCGCGGCTGTATTGAGGCGAGTCTTCGGCAAGAATCGGCGTGGAGGTGAGCGAGTTGGGTGACGGGCTAAATCAGCCGCACGGTGGGACCCTAGTCGACCTCGTCGTCGACGGCTCAACAGCCGCGGAATTGAAAGCGGCGGCACGGGACTTTCCATCGTGGGCGCTGACGCCGCGTCAGCTCTGCGACCTTGAACTACTGGCGACAGGCGCATTCTCCCCGTTGCGCGGCTTTCTGTCGCAGCGTGACTACAACGCTGTGTGCGAGTCAGTGCGTCTCAGCTCGGGTCTGTTATGGCCGATCCCTATTACGCTGGATATTCCCGAGCTGCTAGCGACGTCGTTACGCCCCCAACAGCATCTCAACCTGTGTGACGGCGAGGGTTTGCCGCTCGCGGTGTTGGAGGTGGCGGACGTCTGGCGGCCGGACGTGCAACGCGAGGCAGAGGCTGTTTTCGGTACCACCAACCCTGATCATCCCGGAGTGGCGCAGTTATTACACGGAACGCATCCCTTCTACGTCGGTGGCACCCTTCGCGTCCTGCAACTGCCCAACCGGTACGACTTTCGCTCCTTACGACTGACCCCGCACGACGTTCGGGCCGACTTCTCTCGCATGGGGTGGCGGCGCATCGTTGGGTTCCAGACGAGGAATCCGATGCATCGTGCGCATCACGAGGTCACGCTTCGTGCAGCGAACACTGCAGAAGCGACGCTGCTGCTCCATCCAGTGGTGGGACAAACCATGCCGGGAGATGTTGACCACTACACGCGGGTGCGCTGTTATAAGGCCATTCTACCGAGGTATTCCACAGGGACAGTCAAGCTCGCGTTACTGCCCCTTGCGATGCGAATGGCCGGTCCACGCGAGGCATTGTGGCATGGTCTCATTCGAAAGAACTTTGGCTGCACGCACTTCATCGTGGGGCGCGATCACGCAAGCCCGGGCAAAGATTCGCGTGGAGTCCAGTTCTATGGACGCTATGACGCGCAGCAGTTGTTTCGCCGTCACGAGACTGAGATGGGGATCTCCCTGGTTGCGTTCGATCGCTTGCTCTATGTGCCCAAACTCGATCGGTATGTGGCTGAGGGGGACGTCCCACCCGGGACAGAGGGTTTGACGATTTCCGGAACGGAGCTCCGACAACGGTTAGCGGCGGGACGCGAGATTCCTGAGTGGTTCACCTTTCCTGAAGTCGCACAGGAGCTGCGCCGCAGTCATCCGCAACGGGCTCGACAGGGAGTGACGGTGTTGTTCACGGGTCTTCCCGGAGCAGGGAAGTCGACTATTGCGAATATATTGGCCGCCAAATTGCAGGAGAGGGGCGGACGCGTGGTGACATTGCTCGACGGTGACGTGGTGCGCAAACATCTGTCTTCGGATTTGGGTTTCTCCAAGGCTGATCGCGATACGAATGTTCGGCGGATCGGGTTCGTAGCGGCTGAGGTTACGAGGCACGGAGGGGTCGCGCTGTGCGCGCCCATCGCACCCTATGACAGTATGCGCAAGGAGCTTCGTGCAGCAATCACATTCCTCGGGGGCTTCGTCCTCGTCTACGTCGTCGCTCCGCTTGAAGTTTGTGAAGCACGCGATCCGAAGGGATTATACGCCAAGGCGCGCGCCGGCCGCGTTGCTAGCTTCACGGGCTTGTCCGACCCGTATGAACCTCCCGATGATGCGGATGTCGTTGTGGACACCACCATCCTCGCACCAGAGGAGGCCGCGGAACGGGTGTGGGACCACTTGGAGCGGGAGGGTTACGTCCCCCCCGCACAGGAGTCATGAAACCGAATTTTCTGTTCATTGGTCCGGACAAGACTGGCTCTAAGTGGCTTCATGAGATCTTGCTCCGACATCCCGACAGCTACGTACCGGTCATCGCCGACCCGTACTTCTTTGACCGCTACTACGCGCGAGGTATTGAGTGGTACACGAGCTTGTTCCGTGCCGCCCCTGCCCGCGCGGTGGCAGTAGGCGAATTGTCCCATGATTACATATTCTCGGCAGTGGCTGCCGACCGCATCGCCCGAGACCTTCCCGGTGTGCGGTTGCTCACCTGCCTACGAGAGCCGGTAGAGCGAAGCTTCTCTCAGTACCTGTCGATGGTGCGGGCCGGCATGACGCGAGAACCGTTCGAGCGGGCGATCGACACGATTCCTGCCCTCATTGAGAATAGTCAATACGCGACCCACCTTGAGACCTACTTCGCCCGCTTTCCGCGTAACCAGGTGAAGGTGTTGTTCTACGATCGTTTGGTTGCGGCTCCGCGGGCCTTCGCGGCGGAGGTATTCGAGTTTCTGGGGCTCCGGTTCGTGGACGAGTTGCGGTATGACCAGCCCGTGAACCCGGCCGGCCGACCTCGGATCTACCATTTTGCTCGCCTTGTGCACCGTGTTGCCTGGCTTATGCGTGACGTGGGCTTCGCCCGCCTGGTTGGCGCGGTGAAGCGCAGCTTCATCCGATCCCTCGTGTATCGCCCCTATCGCAGGGAGGAGCGACCGGCAATAGCCCTCGCAACGCGGCGTGCCTTGCTTGAGCGCTTCGAGCCGGAGTTGAAGCGATTGGAACGGATGCTCGGTGTACAACTAGATCCCTGGCGGCGGGGTGAGAACCTGTGCAAGGCTGGAGTGATGTCTATCACATGATTTCCCTACTCAGCGGGTCCAGCCCAATGCGTCGACGAGATCGCCGACAACGTGCGACTGAAGCAGGTTCATTCGATTACCTGACTTCGGATATGCCAGCGCGCACACCAGAATG
>WNFR01026322.1_pt1 | contig 12785 bp, 4 predicted proteins | sample 5400221 | NCBI WGS metagenome assembly WNFR01 (sample SAMN13153357, study PRJNA577476) | soil metagenome | isolation source: 40 cm soil under Madrone tree | place: USA:California | collected 2016-06-14
CCCGCCGTCTCGACGACCTCCGCGAGCGCCTGAACTCCCGCGAACTAGAAGCCGACTTCGACGCCGCCAACGAACTCTACAAACTCCTCCGCTCCCTCTAGTTTCGTAAACTCTCCGTTAATAATTCTTCATCTTCCCAGCAAATCTCTCGCCCCTGCGTTACCCTCCACAAGTCGCCAACGTCCAACCCCACAATGCCCCCAGACATAACCGTCTTAGACCTCTCCGCCTACGTCGGCCTAACCGCCGTAGGCGCCATCACCCTCAACATGCTGCTCGGCACCCTGATGATCTTCCGCTACAGCCCGGTCCGCCAATGGCCGCATCGCCGCTTCAATTATTTCCGCCTGCACAATTTTTCCGGATACGCTGCGCTCTCCCTCGCCATCCTCCATCCCATAGTTCTCCTCTTCGACAAATCCGCAAAATTCCGCATCCTCGATCTCCTCTACCCCGTCCACTCCCCCAGCCAGCCCCTCGAAAACACCATCGGCGCCATCGCCCTCTACAGCATCGCCATAGTAGTGGTCACCTCCTACGCCCGCATCCGCCTCGGCCGCCGCCTCTGGAAATCTTTCCACTTCACCGTCTACATCGCCGCCGCCGCCCTCTTCTGGCACAGCCTCTTCACCGACCCCGCCCTAAGAAATTCCCCAGTAGACTGGTTCGACGGCGGCAAACTCTTCGTGGAATTCTGCCTCATCCTGATTGCCGTCCTCGCCATCCTCCGCTCCCGCCACTCGATACAGAAATCCCGCATCGCACCTCATTAGCCTGCCGCGTCCTTCTGCCCCGGCGCAGAACATGGAGCGATTTTGGCACGACCACCGTTGCGCTGTTGCTTTTGCACCTGCAAGGGTCATAATGAGCGCATTCAAGGATGGGTCGAAATCGTATGGAATGCCCGGTCTGTGCGACGCGCAACTCTGCATCTGCATCTGAATGCAAAAAGTGCCACACGTCGTTCGCCAGTTCAGTCGCTCAAGAAACCCTAAATGAAGGCGGTGTTCCCGAGGATTGGACGGTTGCAGGCAGCTCCAAGATCTCCGCTGCTGCGGCCGAGTCCGACACTCTCGACATTGGGACCGTGCTGGCCGGGCGATATGAACTTCTCAAGCTGATCGGTCAAGGAGGGATGGGCGCCGTCTACAAGGCGCGCGACAAGGAACTCGACCGCGTTGTTGCCCTCAAGCTCATCCGCCCGGAACTAGCCAAGAATCCAGAAGTGCTTCGCCGCTTCAAGCAAGAGTTAATTCTCGCCCGTCAGGTCACGCATAAAAACGTCATTAGGATTTTCGATCTTGGGCAATCCGATGGCATCAAGTTCATCACCATGGATTTCGTGGAAGGGCAGGACCTGCGTTCCCTTCTACTCGAAAAAAGCAAGCTTGCACCCGAGCAAGCTGCTCGTATCATGCTGCAAATCTGCCGGGCTCTGGAAGCCGCCCACGCTGAGGGTGTGATTCACCGCGATTTGAAGCCGCAGAACATTATGCTGGATGCCAGTGGGCGCATCTTAGTAATGGATTTCGGCATCGCGCGCTCGGCCTACCTTCCGGGAATGACGCAGACTGGAGCGCTGATCGGCACGCCCGAATACATGTCTCCGGAGCAAGGGCGCGGCGAGCCTCTCACCGAACGTTCCGATCTCTTTTCCATGGGGATCATTTTCTACGAGCTGCTAACCGGCAAGTCTCCCTATCATTCGGACACTCCTCTCGCGACGTTGTGGAAACGCATGACCGAGAAAGTCACGCCTCCTATGGTTCTCGATCCCACCCTGCCGCAGGCACTGAGCGACATTGTGGTGAAAGCTCTCGAGATCGAGCCCAAAAATAGATTCGCCAGCGCCCGGGAAATGGCGCAACAGCTGGAAGTCTGGCTCGGACCTTCGGCAGGAGGCGAGACGATCTTTCTTCCTGCGCCGCGAATTAAACCGTATTGGAAGTGGGCGTCGGCGGCGCTTGGAGTCTTGCTCGTAACGTCGGTGATTGCGTTTCGACTGAGGGGTCCGGCCAAGCCGAAAGCTGCTCACGCGCCGGTGAGCGTTCTCGTGGCGGACTTTACGAACCACACGGGTGACCCGATCTTCGAAGATACGTTGGAGCCGATGTTTAACGTCGCGCTGGAAGGAGCCAGCTTCGTCAATGCCTACAGCCGCGGAAATGCCCGCAAGCTTGCCGGCCAACTTCAGCATCCCACTGACAAACTCGACGAGCAATCGAGTCGGCTGGTTGCGGTCAGCCAAGCTGACAAACTCGACGAGCAATCGAGTCGGCTGGTTGCGGTCAGCCAAGGCATCGGCGCGGTTGTCACCGGCGAGGTTAGCCGGCGCGGCGACAAATACAGCCTCTCGGCAACAGCATTAGACGCGGTAAGCGGAAATGTTATCGTCCAAACAGAGATCACTGCGGCGAATAAAGATGAGGTTCTCCTCACTCTCCCAAAGCTGGCCGCTCCCATCCGCAAGGCTCTGGGTGACACCACGCCAGAATCAGTTCAGATCGAGAAGGCTCGCGGAGCGCTTACAGCATCGTCGTTGGAGGCCGTCCACCAGTATGGCGTCGGGATAGACCAGTTGAACGCGGGGAATATGGAGGAAGCCGTGCGATCCTTTTCCAATGCCGTAGCATTGGACCCGAACTTCGCCCGCGCGTACGGCAGTATGGCTGCGGCATACGGAAACCTGGGCAAAACACAGGATGCCGAAAACGACGTGAAGCTGGCGATGCAACACGTGGATCGGCTGACCGACCGGGAACGCTACCGGATGCGCGGTGCTTATTACTACACCATCGAGAATTGGCCGAAATGCGTTGAGGAACTCGGTGAGCTCGTCAACCGATTCCCCGCCGACAATTTCGGACAGATCGATCTCGCCGGTTGCTATCTAGGTTTGCGCAACATCCCCAAAGCGGTCGCGGCCGCGCGACGCGCAGTCGAAATCGTCCCGAAGGGCGTCCTGCAGCGGACCATTCTGTCGTTCTACAGTTCCTACGCGGGGGACTTCCACACCGGCGAGCAGGAGGCGCAGGCGGCTCTAGCACTGAACCCGACCTCGGAAGTGAGCTATATGGCTCTGGCGGAGGCCCAGCTCGGACAGGGCCGCTTGTCGCAAGCCGCCGAAACCTATCACAAAGTCGAGCGGCTCAGCGCGGCAGGCGCTTCCATGGCGGCTTCGGGTCTCGCAGATGTAGCTTCCTTTGAAGGCCGGTACGGGGATGCGGTACGAATCCTTGAGCGCGGCGCCGCCGCCGATCTGGCTGCTAAGAACCCTGACAACGCCGCCGAGAAGTTTGCTGGTCTCGCTCATATACAGCTCTTGCGCGGACAGAAGGGACCGGCTGTTGCCAGCGCAACCAAGGCCTCGACTATGAGTCAGGTCGTACCAGTCAGGGTCCTGGCGGCGCAAACGTTTGTCGAGGCTGGAGAAATCGCCAAAGCGCAAAACCTCGCCTCCGGCCTAGCCTCAGAGTTGCTACCCGAGCCTCAGGCCTTTGCCAAAATAATTGAAGGCGATTTGCTTCGGAAGCGCGGAGACGCACCCGCGGCAGTCAAAACATTAACAGATGCGAACAACCTACTGGACACATGGCTCGGTCACTACGAGCTTGGCCGTGCCTATCTGGACGCGGGGCTCTTCGTTGAGGCCGATTCCGAGTTTGACCGATGTGTCACGCGGCGCGGCGAAGCCCTCGAACTCTTCATGGATAATGTCCCCACTTTCGCCTATTTTCCGCACGTCTATTACCTCCAGGGACGTGCGCGAGAAGGGCTCAAGAGCCCCGGGTTCGCGGAATCTTACCGCGCTTATCTGAGCATCCGCGGCCAAGCCAGCGAAGATCCTCTGCTTCCGGAAATCCACAGGCGACTGGGTCAATAAGACTCCATCAAACGCAGCTAACTCAAGCGATCAGTAATGCCCGGCAAATGGGTGGTGTTCTCCTGGGATGCACGTTAGCACATCGGCCGTTGCTCGCCGCCGGACTTCCACGGGATGCAACGAAATTCGCTGTGCTTGAGCTCTGCCGCCCGAACTTGTCCCTATGGGGTCGCGGACACTTGCTGTGAATATGGACTCTCTACGCTGTTTGTGCCGACCGCAGTCACAACGTAGTAGTACGCCTGCCCAAAGATGACGGTGGTATCCGTGAAATTAAGGCTAGTTGTGGGCGCGGATGTGAGCTTACCGTACGGGCCACCCGACGCGGTTGCCCGATACACGTTGTAGCCCGTCAGATTGTTGCTCGCACTGGCATTCCAAGAAACCACTACGGATACCGGTGGGGCCTGTGCACTTCCATGGACTGCCGTGCTCAAGTTTGTAGGTGGCTGCGGTGCTGGCAGATCGTACCATGCCACATCGTTCGGGAACGTCAGCAGATTACCGTTAGGAATGGTGGTCACAGTGGACGGAGGAACCGCTTTTTGCACTTGCGCGGTCTGGTCCAAAGTCACAAACAACGTTGTGCCCTGGCTCGGGTTGGTCATACCGCTGATGTTGCAGCACAGCGCATTTGTCGTGCCGACATCAGGAGCCACCGCCGAGCTCGTCGTGGTCGTGATTGTGATTTTATAGATTGTTTGCATACTCGAGTCCGCAACGTCGATGCTGCCATCGGAGAACGTAGCAACACCACCGACCGAAGCGATTCCGAAGGTTGCCGTGCCTGCATGAGTCTCAGTGACGCCGTTCGGGTTGTTCACGACGAGCGTCGTGCCTGTGCAGCTCACAACGGTGAATGGGCTGTTTATTGGGCTGTTGTTTCCGTTGTTCGTAAATCCGCTGATCGCAACAGGGGAACCCACGGGCAAGGGAGGCGAAAAGGTCCCTGTGTAAGCGGCGGTCTGAGAGGTGGCCGTACCTGAATCATCGGTAGAGGACACGTCTGAATTGTTGAAGTTGGCCTCAAACTGCATGCCTGATAAGCCAGCCGATAGCACCGTCAAGGTTTGCCCATTCAGGTAAGTGCCAGTAGTTAGGCCGTTAATCTGAACCATCGTGCCTGCCGCGAACGTGTTCGTGGCTTGGAAGGTTACGACATTGTTGGCGATCGCAAAGGACGTAATATCGGCTGACGCGTTGACTGCGGTCAGCATATCCGTGAGACCCGCATTCGTTGTCGTGTTATAGAGAACGGCAGGGGTGCCCGACGCATTGATCCGGTCCACCTCAATAACCCCCGAGGCACCGTTGACCTTGTCGCTGGCAACGATCAGATTCCCGTTGGTGTCAAACGCCATACGTACGTGCATGACGGACGAAGCAGGCAATGACGCGAATGCATTCGCGCCCACCCGCTTACCAGTGGAGTCGAATTTGTAGATCGCATCTGCTTGGTTGTCTCCGACGTATACGTTCCCCGAAGCATCTACCGCCACTGCAACTGGGTTCTGGAGAGGAGCGCCAGAGACGAAAGAATTGTTAACTATGCCGAACTGGGTAACCTGAGTGACCCCTGGCGTCCCACTTCCGGCCACGCGGGCGACGGCTGCATAGATATTGCCGCTGCTGGCGTCCACGGCCACTCCGCTTGGCTGTCCTGTTGAAATGGTGGCAATGGTGCCCGTAGCTGTCCCGGACTGCGTAACCCGCAAGAGTGTACCGCCTGGGGACACGGCCGGGCCTCCGTCCACAACAACTAGGTCCCCAAACAGCGCGTCAGCCACATTCAGTGTGAGCGTTTGCGTCGCGGTATTATTCGCCGAGTCGGTGACTCGCACTGTAAAGGTGTTGGTACCAGGAGTGGTCGGTGTGCCGGAGATTAGGCCGGAAACTCCGTCGTTAGCTACACTCAGCGAAATGCCAGGCGGGAGCGGTGAACCGGAGTTGACGCAGGTTGAAACGGAGACGACGCACCATGTAAATGGATTTCCGATCCTGCTTACGCCACCGTCTTGAAAAAGTATACTGCTATAGGGGCTTCCCACAACTCCATTTTGGAGGGAAGTGGTGGTGATTTGTGGATTGTCGGTGTCGGTTACGTCAATCGAGAGCTGCGTTGCACCCGAAGTCATCTGAGTTTGGCCGCTGTCCAAGGTCAGCTGGAACGTATAGGAACCCGCGCAGAACCCGTCCGTGTCCCACTTAAACGTGAAATGGCCATTGCTGGCGTCGGGGAACGTGCTCGCGCCGCTCTGCAGCGTTGGATTTCCATTCAGGAGTATTCGGGTCTGACCGCTTGCGCAGGTACCGGGAACGGGACCGATCGCAAAGAGCGTGTTTGCACCCTTGTTGCTCACGAAGCCGTTGGCGGTGTTGAAGTTGTAATCGTCCTGTAGGGTCCATGTTATGGGAACGATGCTCCCATGGAGCGCACTGCCATCCGGTGACAAGAACACACTTAACGTGTAGCAGCCCGTTAGCTTTCCATTGCCCAATGGATTACTTCCAGTACTAACGATATTCGAAGGAGTGCTCTCCTGCCCTTGTGCTCGCTCGGGCGGAGGCGTTGTAAAAGTGCCGGCAAGGACCGACGTCACGAAATACGCGTAGACGTTGGGGGGGTTGCAGGCTCCGACGACACTATTATCCTTGTAGCTGGTAGTCGTTCCGTCCACCGAAGCAAGGAAGTTAAACGGGCCCGTATCTCCGTTCTGGGACTTGTAGACGTTGTACGCACCGATCTGCCCGAACGTCGGCGGCATCCAGTTAAGAGTGACAAACCGAGGCGAGTCATTCTCAGTTGCCGTAAGGTTCCTGGGAGAACGGGTGACAGAGTTGGCCGTCTCGAAATCAATCTCCTCGTTCTTGCCGGGGCCACCCCCCAAATGGCCGGGGCCACCCCCCAAATGGCCGGGGCCACCCCCCAAATGGCCGGGGCCACCCCCCAAATGGCCCGCGCCCGAAATGTCACTGCCGGAGGCGCCGATTTGACGCAGGTCAATGTTCGCCCAGTCGTTGTACCCGCGGAATCCGAGTGCACTCGTATCGATCGTGCCGTCGAAATTGATGTCCAGAGGCGCCGGCCAAAAAGCAGGTATAGGCTGATTTAAATGCGGATACATAATGGGAGTGACGTCAGTATTAAAGAACATCGGCGAGCCGTCGCAGTGATGCCTGGCCTTACTTCCAACTAAAGGTGGCGTGGTGTCGTACCAAGTCGTCGTTGGGAACGCAATACCCGAAGTCGATAAGATTGACACTGAGTTTTCGTGTAGGGCGTTTAGCTGCTGGCTCGAGAAGTCCAGAACGTCGCTATTTGGCCCCAACAAGTCCGATTGGAACATGTAGTTCATCACGCTCTGGAAGTTAGATTTGCAGTTGGCATCGAGTGTGGGGCGTATGCCCCAGCTCATGCATGAACGTGCCCGCTTGCACCGTCTCCTTCTGTCCGTCCGATACAGGCGATGAGGCAGGCGATGAACCATTGAACGCTGGATTCCCCCAGAGACCCAGCGTTACCAGCGTGTCTGCACCTCCAATATCGGAAAACCCGGATCCTGTGCTGGCCTGCCCGGAAGTAACGGTAAGGTTTGGGTCGGTGAATTGGGTATAAGGCCCCTGAGGGCTTCCCAGATTGGGGACGAATATTGTGAAATAGAAGGGAGATCTATTGGTGTGAGCGCAGGCGCGGCTTGGGGCGACTAGGGCGCAGCCGGGCGTTTCGTTTTGCGCCGCTATCGCCGACCGCACGAAACCGTTTACGGTGAACGTCGAATTAGTCGGGACGCTCGCAATCGTCGCGTTCTCGATGTTGAACACGCCGCTTCCGTTCGTCGTATTCTGAACCGTAACGAGATCGCCGGAGAAGGGAGCCGGCCCGCTAACTTGCGTGAAAGTGTACGTCGCGATGCCTTGAGCCATACTCGTCCCCGTGATGTTCAAAACGCCTGCTGGGGGGCTGACACCGTTGACCAAGTAGGTTCCGTTTAGATTGGGATTTGTGATCGCATCGGCGATCGTAACCCGGCCATTGCCACCCGTGGAATCCACAACAAGCCCGTGGGGCGCGGAAGTGGTGAACGTGACCGTGTTGTTCAAGGCCGCGACGCTGGCCAGGCTTCCGCCTTGGAGACCCCAATTCGCCCTCCCTATCGCATGGGCAAACAACGCATAGTGATAGCTGTCCTTTCGTCCGTATTGGAAACGCCGTATGCAGGGTCCAGAGCTCTGCCCCGACATCCCAGCAAGAGGAGCGCTTTCACACGAGGTCTCGTCCGTATAATTCAGCGGCTGGTTCTTGAGGAACTCAAAACCAGCTTTCCATCCAACCACGCCCGGTTGATTGGGGAATGGCGTCCGGCCGTTTGTCGCAACATTCGCGCAGAGCGGGTTGTTGGAATTGTCCACACACGTTTGCTCTTGAATAGCGTGCACGGGTTGGGTAGTGCCCGATGGGTTGAATGGATTGATGTGAAGGTGGATGCCGTGCAAGTTCGCAGAGAACGCGCTGGTCATCATGACGTCAGCGCCCGTCAGGCGCGGGTCAAACGAATAATTACCACCTGACATATCACATGAGTCATCACTGGTTTTTCTGCTGCACATATAATCGAGTTGAACGAACACGTCCTTGTGCGGGTTATCTACCGTCCCGAGTACTGCTCCAGGGAGATCCACCCACGAAGCGTCTCCGACCTTGCAGACGCCTTCACTCACTGAGGCATCGCAGTATCCAGGCGCCCCAGTCGGGTTATTCGCGGAAATAGGCGGTGTCTTCCAAACGTCCAGAATGCCATCCACGTCAGTGTTCTGAACCGTGGTGCTGAAAATGATGGCTGCCGTGTCCACGCACCCCTGCTTAACGTCGTTGACCACTGTTGTCGCCGAAGCAGGATTCGCCAAGACTGGATTTGGCTTAATCGGATTGGGAGGATTGGTAATCGCGGAACTCGGCCCGAAGATCCAGCTCGGATTGTCCCAGTGTCCGCCAGGATACCAGCCGGGGAATGGTGGCTGGGTTCCATAGAGTGAGGGAAGCGACACGCTATTCAGAGATACGGTTTCTTTTAGACTGCCTGTGCCGCCGGACACGATGTAAGTCAGTTTAGACACGGGATTTGCCGCAGCTTGATAGAACCCCTGAACGGTTTGCATCGTGGTTAGCGAGGTAGTGGCAGGGGCATAGGTGCCGTCGTAAATGACGATCGAGTTCAACGGAAAATTTGGCGAGAGGACCCGATAGATGATGACAAGGGTCGCACCTATAGTATTAGGCGTCCCGCTCGCGTTGGATCCAGAGCCACTGCTGTTGGCCTGGCTTGGGAGGCGCACTTCGTATGAACCGTTAGCCTGGACGTTTCCGTTCGCATCTTGCGGCAAGAAGGCGCGGACTTCGGCGCGATACGTTACCAACTGCTTCGAGGAAGTGATGTTGCAGCCGCTAGCATCCCAATTCACTGGAACGTTGGGGTTGCTGAGAGGCATTCCCTGGATTGAATATCCGGTCTTTGGTCCGCCATTAAGCGGCCTGAAAAATCCACTCTGGCCTGATCCCGCCTGGCCGGGCATTCTACCGATCGTCTCGATCGTCTGCCAGTAAAGCAAGGCGGCGACGATCTGGGCACCCTGAGGAACTGAGTTCGTTCCTTTAACACCGGGATTCGCGTCAGCCCCGATCGAGATTGTTCCCGTGGAGAAGCCGCCGGATCCCTTGCCAATCAGGCTGACGCCGCCAACCGCATAATCACCGGTAACAAAAAAATTGTTGGCGAAGTTCAGCGGTGGAAGATTCGGCGGTGCGGCACTCGATTGCGCCGCAGCCGTCTGCGCAAACCCAAACATCAACAGTAACCCGAGTGCAATCGCCGCGGACATGACTCGATGTCCCCAACCAACGCTACACAGTCTCAATGTGCTGGTTTGCATAGCAGACCTCTCTCGCTACGAATTTTGGCAGGCAGGTGTCGACGCTCAGTTCGCCACCGCAGGTGTGTTCCAGAAAAATAAACGTCGAACATGGTAGGGCGACCTTCGGCAATTTCCATTTCAGGAAGCGAACACTGAGGGGACGTGCGATGCCACCGCCACAAACCGCTCTCAGGCCAGCGTAAAGGTAGTTGCCGTGCTACGAACTTGGGGACGTTCCGTGATGGTGCGCGGACGATACTACCATTCCCACATTGCGTCAAGCATCAGCCCAGCGCGCCAACAATCCCGCTCGCCCGCGTCGCGACGCAACCTCTTCTCCGCATCCGCCCCTCCGCGCCATGCAGCGAAGCGTGGCGAAACGTAGCGGCAGTCTTCAGACCGCCCGCCCGAGCGAGTCCCGCAGGCTACCGCGACTAAGGGCGCGCTCCTTCATAACGGCAAAGAAAACGGGTACGAGAATCAGGACATGAATCGTCGACGTGATCATCCCACCCACGATCGGAGCGGCGATTGGCTTCATCACATCCGCGCCCACGCCCGTCTCCCAAAGGATTGGGACAAGGCTCGCAAGTACAACGCATACTGTCATCAGTTTGGGTCGCAGGCGGTGAACCGCCCCTTCGATGACCGCTGCCTCGATGTCTTCATGCTTCAACGGCACTCCCGTCGCAAGACGTCGGTTCAGTGCTTCATGAAGATAAACAACCATGACTACACCAGTCTCAACGGCGATCCCAAACAAGGCGATGTACCCGACCCACACGGCCACACTAAAGTTGTATCCGAGGAGCTTTTGTAAGATGAGCCCGCCGGTAAGCGCGTAGATCGTCGGAAAAATGAGCACAGCGGCTTCGGTAACAGAGTGAAACACCATATAGAGCAGCAGAAAGATAACAAAGAATACGATCGGCAGGATCAGCTGAAGGCGCTCTTTCGCTCTCAACTCGAACTCATATTCGCCTGACCATTTGTACGTAAACCCTGGTCGAAGTGAGAGTTTTTGCTTTAGCAAGTTGCCCGCGTGCGCGACGAAGCTACCGTAGTCTTTCGTGTTCAAATCGATATAGACGTACCCGGTCAGCGCGCCGTCCTCATCGCGGATCATGGAAGGTCCCCGAGAGAACGAGACCTTCGCGACTTCGGAGATTGGAATCTGCGCGCCAGAAGGCGTGCCAATCAACACCCGGCGCAACTCTTCCACGTTGTCCCTAAAGTCGCGGTTGTACCGGACATTCACCGGGTACCGCTCGCGGCCCTCTACGTTTTCGGCGACCATCTCGCCGCCGATTCCCGAAGTAACTGCCTGCTGCACGTCAGCGATCGTCAACCCGTAGCGAGCCGCTTCTGCCCGGCTCACTTCGATGTTGAGATAAAAACCTTGCGAAACGCGTTCGGCAAAAATGGAACGCGTTTCAGGAATCGCTGAGAGGATCTGCTGTACCTGCGCGCCAACTTGCTGGATGCCCTCCAGGTTTGGCCCTTGAATCTTCAAACCAAGTGGCGTTTTGATTCCCGTTAACTCCATATCGAGGCGATTCTCGACTGGCATAGTCCAAGTGTTGGAAAGGCCGGGAAACTGGAGTTTCGCGTCCATTTCCTGAATGAGCTTTTCGTAAGTCATTCCAGACCGCCACTGACTGCGCGGCTTGAGCATGATCGTCGTGTCGTACATATCGAGGGGAGCGTTATCGGTCGCGCTGTCGGATCGCCCGATGGAACCGAAGACGGTCTCAACTTCCGGGAACGTGCGAATGATCCTGTCCTGTTCTTGGAGCAATTGGGACGCTTGCCCGATGGAGATCCCCGGCAAGGCCGTCGGCATGTAGAGCGCCGAGCCTTCAAAGAGCGGCGGCATGAATTGACTGCCGATGTGAAGGGCGAGTGGAAGCGTGACGATCAGAAAGAGCAGATTGAGCAGCAAGGTGGTTTTGCGGAAACGCAGGCAAAGGCGCAGGACCGGTAAATAAAGAGCCTGTGTGATCCTTGAAATCGGATTCCGCGATTCAGGTATCAGCCGCCCCCGGACGAACAAGATCATGAGCACTGGCACAAGACTGATAGCCAGGACCGACGAGAACCCAACTGCCAGCGTCTTGGTCCACGCCAGGGGACGAAACATGCGTCCTTCCTGCGCTTCCAATAGGAAGACGGGCAAAAAGGAAACTACGATGATCACTAGCGAAAAGAAGATGGCGGGACCAACTTGCTTCGCTGAGTCCAACAGAATTTTCCGCCTCTGCGGCTCGGGAAGAGGTTCGGATTCGCTAGATTGACGCTCGGAAAGCTGACGATATCCGTTTTCGACCATCACAATGGCAGCGTCCACCAAGACCCCAATCGCTAGGGCCAAACCGCCAAGCGACATGATGTTTGATGTGACGTGGAGGTAGTACATCGGAATGAAGGCTGCGACTACGGCGATCGGTAGAGTCAAGATCGGAATTAGCGCCGAACGGAAGTGGAACAAGAAGATAACGATAACGACGCTGACGATGATTGCTTCTTCAATCAAGTCCCGTTGCAAGGTTTCGATGGATGCGTGAATGAGTCCTGAGCGGTCGTAACCTGCAACGACTTCGACGCCCATGGGCAGAGAAGGCTGAATGTCCAAAAGCTTCTGCTTGATGCCATTGATGACGTTCAGAGCATTCATCCCGTCGCGCATCACGACAATCCCACCAACGGTTTCGCCTTCGCCTTGCCATTCGGCCACACCTTCGCGTATGTCCGGCCCGAAGGTAACTGTCCCGAGATTTCGGACGAGGACCGGCGTACCGCTCTTGGTCGCAACGGGCACGTTTTCCAGGTCGCTCAGTGAACGCAGATAGCCGAGTCCACGAACCATGTATTCAGCCCCACCCATTTCAAGAAGGCGTCCACCAACTTCGTTCGTACTTGCTCGAACTTTTTCGATGACCGTCGAGAGAGGGATTCCGTAACCTCGAAGTTTGTCGGGGTCCACGTTGACCTG
>WNFR01005661.1_pt1 | contig 12784 bp, 13 predicted proteins | sample 5400221 | NCBI WGS metagenome assembly WNFR01 (sample SAMN13153357, study PRJNA577476) | soil metagenome | isolation source: 40 cm soil under Madrone tree | place: USA:California | collected 2016-06-14
CGACCGTATGGTCAGCCCTCTGACGGGGTATCGCGGCTGCGAATTCAGGGGCCTGCGACGTACTTACTTTGGGAGATGTCGTAGGTCTCGTCGGCGCGCTCCACCTGCAGCGCCAGGGTCCGAATGCCCCGGTTGGTGCTTTTACTATGATTCGTCATTCGTGAGGGACCACGAGCGCGGCTCCGGGTTGGAAATGCTGACGTCGAGCTAATGTGGCGCGGCCTTCCAGTCGATGGCGCCGCCGGCCGCGCGCCGTTCGAGCATGAATACTGATCGCGGTGCAGGCCGGCAGACGACAACGGCGTGACGTACTTTCGAGTCCTGTCCCGATCCGTGCTTTTCAAGATGCTCGGGAGCATTATCGTGGTCGGGCAAACATCCTGAAGTTCCCGGGTATCGAAATGCGACTTGCGCACGTAGGTACTTTCCGCATATGACTGCTATTCCTGGCGCGGGGGGTGTTCCATGAGGGACCGGGTGCCGATCGTGTACATCGTCGACGACGACGAGGTGACCCGTAGATACTTCGACGCAGTGTTGTCCTCGGCAAATGTGGGGTGCTGCCGGGTGGAGTCCGCCGCGGCGTTTCTCGAAATGTACGATCCCGAGCAACCCGGCTGCCTGCTGCTCGATGTTCAGATGCCCGGAATGACCGGTCCAGAACTGCAACATGAGCTCAATCTGCGGGGCGCGATCATTCCGGTGATCTTCATCAGCAGTCATGCCGGGGTCCCGACGGCCGTCGAGGCGATGCTGCACGGCGCGTTTGACTTTCTTCAGAAGCCGGTGTCCCACGAGACGCTGCTGGCCCGCGTACGCAACGCTCTCGAGTACGACGCTGGCAATCGCGCTGCCTTGCACGAACGCGATCACATAACCAAACGGTTCGACGCGCTCACGACACGCGAACGCGATGTATTCGCATTGCTCATCGCGGGGCATGCAAACAAGGTCATGGCCAGCGAATTGGGCTTGAGCGAACGCACCGTCGAGGTCTATCGCGCACGTATCATGAAAAAGACCGCCGCGCGCTCGCTCGCGCAGCTCGTGCGCATGGCGATGGAGATGCAGTTCATGTCTCCCTCGTCGCAGCGGACCAATTCGACGCGAGCCAACCGAAAATGATCGTTTGGCGGTACGATAGGTCCGCGCCCGCAGCGGACGCGTGGAACGCAAGCATTGGCGGTCATGGCACGCAAGACCCCCGTCCCGCCGAGCTGGCCCCGCCGCCAACATGAATCCCGCACCGCCCGCCCGGCTCCTGATAGTGGATGATGAGAGCGCACAGGTCGTCGCGCTGTGCCGCACCCTGGCGTTCGAGGGCTATGCGACAACCGGTGCGGGTTCCGGACCGGAAGCGCTCTCCGCGCTGCGCACGGCGGCCGCCGATCGTGCCGGCGCCTTCGACGTTCTCATTACCGACCTCATGATGCCGGATATGGACGGCATCGCGCTGCTGCGCGCGGCACAGGAGACCGACCCTGACCTGGTGAGCCTCGTCATGACGGGTCATGGGACGATCGACACGGCGGTCGAGGCTATGAAGAGTGGCGCCCTCGACTACATCCTCAAGCCGTTCAACCTCCGGACGATCATACCGGTGCTGTCGCGCGCACTGGCGGTGCGGCGCCTGCGCCTCGAGAACGGCGCGCTCCTGCAGCGCCTGGCGAATCGCACCACCGAGCTCGAGGCGGCGAATCGTGAGCTGCAGAGGGCAAACAAGGAGCTCGAAGCGTTCACGTACTCGGTATCGCACGATTTGCGCCAGCCTCTCAACGGAATGATTGGCTTCACTGAATTCCTGGTTAGCGAGAAGCCGGGACCGTTGAACGCCGGGCAACGGGAGTTTCTCGCCAACATTCACCGCGGCGGACAGCAACTGCTGCGCCTCACGGACGACCTGCTGAACTTCTCACGCCTCGGCCAGCAGCCGCTCTCGCGCGAGACTGTGAGTGTCGCGACCATGGTCCAGGAAATTCTCCATCAATTGCGAGACGCAGAGCCGCATCGTAATGTCGAGCTGCGCATCAGCGCACTGCCGGATGCCCGGGCGGACCCCGCACTCCTGCGGCAAGTGTTGGTGAATCTGCTGTCCAACGCGTTCAAGTTCACCCGTCGGGTGCCCAATGCGGTGATCGAAGTCGCCGGACGACAGCAGGAGGGTGAATGCACCTACAACATCCGCGACAACGGCGCCGGATTTGATATGCGCAAAGCGCAGCGCATGTTCGCGATCTTTCAAAGGTTGCACAGCGACCGGGACTTCGAGGGAAACGGCGTCGGGCTTTCGATCGCACAGCGCATCGTCGAACGTCACGGTGGCCGAATCTGGGCCGAAGCCGCCGTGGGGCAGGGAGCTAAATTCACCTTCACGTTGCCAGGGTGAGCACCCTGGACAGCGCGCAGCACGCCGCACCCGAAGAGGACCTATGAAGCTGGCTGTCGACCTTATCGGCTGGACCGGTGCCGTCCTGATTCTTGGAGCGTACGCGCTCCTATCGGCGGGCAGGCTCAAAGCGGGCTCCCTGGCCTATCACCTCATGAACATCCTCGGGGCCGTCGGGTTCGTCGTGAACAGCGGGTGGAATGGTGCCTTGCCCTCTGCGGCCCTGAACGTGATCTGGATAGGGATCGGAACGTATGCGCTGTTGCAACGCAGCCGGCGCCACGGCAGAGTTGAACTGGAGGCCGAATGAACGCGGCATGACACGCTCGCTAGCACTTTCGTGTCACGGGGGCCGGCAATGAAAAACTTCTCATCGAGCCGACTGGGCGTGGGCGTACTGGCTCTCGCGGGGGTCGTGGCAGCATCGTCCGCGCAATCTCCCCTGCGACCGAGGGCCCAGCGCCAGAACCCAACACCGGGCGTGGCGCATCTGATCGCCTTCGGCAGCCGCAGCCCGGCGCAGCAACGCAGTGCGAGCGCCCGCAAGCTTGACGGCGCGCTGGCGGATCTCGTGCGCCACGCATACCTCATCCGTCCCGGCCAGGCGCTTGCGGATCTGCATGCGCTCAATCCGGCCGCCCGCTTCGTGCAGCCGGTGGGCGGAGTCCCCATGGTGGCGGTCGATGCCATCACCCGCGGCGACCCGCAACGGTTGAAGGATGCGCTCGTGGCCCTCGGGCTGCAGCACCCCTCGGTGTACGCCAATGACGTGGGCGGCTGGCTGCCGGTGAGCGCGATCGAGGCGGCCGCGGCGCGCGCCGAGGTTCATGCCATGCGCGCCGCGATCTCGCGTACACGCGCCGGCAAGATCACGTCCCAGGGAGATTTCGCCCAGGGCAGCAGCGCGCTGCGCACCGCTTATCCGACGCTCACGGGCTCGGGAGTCACGGTCGGAATCCTCTCCGACAGCTACAACTGCTATGCCGTGTACGCCGCCAGCGGCACGCCCCCCGCATCAGGGCCCAACGGCTACGCCTCGAACGGCTTTCTTGCCGATGCGGCCACAGACGCGGCCAGCGGCGATCTGCCCGCGAGCGTGAACGTGCTGGAGGAAGCGCCGTGTCCAAGCTACGGAGCCCCCTATTTTTTGCCCTTCTCGGACGAGGGCCGCGCCATGCTGCAGGTGGTTCACGACGTCGCCCCGGGGGCGAGTCTGGCTTTCCATACCGCGTCGGTTACCGAGGCCGACTTCGCCAACGGGATCACTGCGCTCGCGAGAGCGGGCGCCAAGGTCATCGCCGACGATGTCGGTTATCTCGATGAACCGTTTTTCCAGGACGGTATCGTCGCGCAGGCGATCGATGCGGTGGAAGCGCAGGGGGTGGCGTACTTCTCCGCAGCGGGCAACGACGGCACGCTCGCCTACGACAATACCTCGCCGAGCTTCAACACTCTCTCCACTTCGGCTCCGAACACCGGCGAAATGCTGCTGAACTTCGACACCACCGGCATGACAAACAACCCATCGCTGCCGCTGACCATCCCGGCGGGACTGGTTCCCGGGGAATTCATCGCCATCGTGGTGGAATGGGACCAGCCGTACGTGACCGGCGCGTCCGGCAGTGGCGGGGCGACCAGTAATATCGATCTGTGCGTGACCGGAGTGAGCGGCACCGACGAGATCTTCGATCTCAGGGGCGACCTCAACGTGGCCTGCACGGGGGCGAACGCGACCGGAGTGGATCCGGTGCAGGTCCTCATCATCGGCAACCTCGCCAACGCGAGCGGCAACAGTGCCCAGGAGACGCTGAATGTGCAGATCGGCCTGGCGTCCGCAAGCGCCGCACCGGGACGAATCAAGGTCGCAGTACAGGCGAACGGTGCACCGGTCACGATCAACTCCTTCTACTCTCCAGGTCCGACGCTGCAGGGACATCCGGGCGCGGCCGGTGCGGCCGCGGTAGGTGCGGCGTATTTCCTGCACACGCCGCGCTGCGGTATCACGCCGGCGGTGCTCGCGTCCTATTCCTCGCAAGGCGGCTCGCCGATCCTGTTCGACGCTACCGGCATGAAGCTCACCACCCCGGTGGTGCGGCAGAAGCCGGACTTCGTCGGGCCCGACGGCGTCAACAACACCTTCCTGGGAGTCGTTCTTTCCAGCAACGGCTCGGGAGTCGCCGAGTGCCAGAATGACCTGAGCTTACCGAGTTTCTTCGGCACCTCGGCGGCGACGCCGCATGCCGCGGGCGTCGCCGCGCTAATGCTGCAGTCGAACGGGTCCGTTATGCCGGCGCAGATCTACGGCGCGCTGCGCACGAGTGCCGCGGCCATGACCGCTGCGCCGCCGGATTTCCTCAGCGGCTACGGTTTCATCCAGGCCGATGCCGCACTCGCCTTGCAGGCGCCCACTGCGCCCACGCTCACCCTGGGCGCACCCTCAATTGTCGCCGGCGGCTCGACGAGCCTTACTTGGTCTGGCATCAACGTCACAGCCTGCACGGCTTCCGGAAGCTGGAGCGGTGCACAGGCAGTCAGCGGCACCACCACCGTCATGCCCGCGACGGCGGGCGACTACACCTACACGCTCACCTGCAACAACGCGCAGGGTTCTGCGGCGGCTGCGGCCAAGCTCACCGTGATGCCCGCGCCGCCCTCCTCCGGCGGTGGCGGTGGCGGTCTCGATGTGGTGGCGCTGCTGGCACTGGCGGGCCTCGCCTGCGCGCGGCGGGTGCACACCGGCCGGAGAGCTCGCTAGCTTTTCAGCGCCACCAGGGCCGCCAGCAAGGCCTCACCGTTCGGCGTGCCAAATCCCGTGCACGGATCCCAGCCGATCGCTGCCTTATAGGCGCCGTTATTGCCTTCAGTGATGTCGTGAAAGGCGCGGGTGCCGATCTGGTAGAGCGCAGCATGCACATCCCCGAGCGGCCTGCCGAGTTTCTGGTTGCAGCGCGCGATCAGGGCGGCCCACAGCGGCGCCACGGCGCTGGTACCACCGATGACTTCGCTCGCGCCGTCCACCAGCACCTGGTAGCCGGTGAGCGGGTCGGCATTGCCGGCCACATCCGGAACGCCGCGCCCCGCGCTGCCGTTGGGCGCCTTGGGTACCGCGATACCTTGTTGCCAGGTGGGCAGAGGGAACACGGTACTGACGCCCCCGCCGGTAGCGCCTTCATTGGCGCTCGTCTCATTCCACACGACTTCGCTCACGATCGATGCACCGCTCGCGGTGAGCTTGGTGCCGCCACATGCCAGTACATTCGGGCTCGAGGCGGGAAAGTCGACGTGCGGCTGGCCGTCGCTCTCGCCATCGCCCGAGCCGCTGTCGCCGGCGGCGGCCGTCACGGTGACGCCGAGCGCGGCCGCGTCCTCGAGCGCAGTCTGCATCGCATCGCGGGAGGTCCCGTCCAGCTGTCCTCCGGACCGCCCCAGCTGATCGACATCACGCAGGGTTTGCGTGCCGCATCGTGTGCGGCTTGCGAAATGGCCTCGTAGAAACCCTGGTCGGTGTTGGGTGCAAAGTACACCACGATGTTCGCGCCGGGGGCGAGTGCGCCGATGACCTCGATGTCGAGCATCACTTCACCGTCGGCATCGCCGCCGGGCTGGTTCGCGCCGCCCGCAACGGCGACTGCCGTGACCGTGGGAGCCCGTGCGATCCCAAGACTCTTGAAGTACTGCGCGAGATCGCTCGTGGTGAGGCCCCCGCCCAGCTCGATGATGGCGACGGTCTCGCCACTACCGTCCGCTCCGGCGGGGAAGCTGTACAGCTGCCCCAGTTGGATCGGCGTGTAGGTGACGATCGGCGCCGCCCTGGGTTTGCGGGAGCGCACCCGAGCCACCGGTCGCCGATCCAGGCCCAGCACGGCGAGCGCCTCCGGCGGCAGGGTCGGTGCTTGATCGCAGCCGACGAACGGTCCGCGTCCATCGCTGAACTGGTAGCTGCCGAGCGTCACGCCGAATGCGCGCTCCAAACGCGTGCGGGGTAGCGCGCAGATGCAGCACGCGGCGATGCGCTTCAGCGCCGATCTCGCTCAGTCCATGTTGGCCGGCGAAGCGGCGCAGACTGTCGAGGTCCGCCGGCTCGGCGCCACAGTGCCGGCCGAATTCGCCGCGCTGCCAGCGCGGTGCACGCGGCCAGGATGCGGCGTCAGGAGCCTTGCCCTGGCGACGACGTAACACCAGGGTGATATCCAGCGGCGCGGTCCCCTGGTGCAGACCGAGGTATTTCATGCCCGCCGGTGTGGTCCAGTGCGAGGCGCTCGCGCGCGCTGAACTCTGACCCATGACGCGACTCCTTGCGTGGTGGACTCCTTGCGTGATGCCAAGTCTATCTCGGGCACCGGCGCCGGGTGATCGGCGGCGATCCGTTCCCGTCAACCCCACGCCCGCCCCTGCGTTGCCTGGCATGGGCGGGCGCCATCCGTTAGGCTCAAGATGCTCTCGCTCGAGGTCACGCTCATGCTCAAGCACCTGATCCGCACCTGTGTCATCGTTTCCGGCGTCGCCGCGCTGCTGGCGTCGTGCGCCCTGTACGTGAGGTCGGACGTCAACCACGCCCTCATTGGGACCGTGCACTGCCACACCTTCGCCTGGGCGGGTGCGTTCCACGGCGACAGTCCGCTGCGCAGCGGCATCGCGAATCCGTTGAATGAGAACCGCTTGCGCACTGCCATCGCCACACATCTGGGAGCGGGTGGCATTCAGCCGACGGCCTCCGGCGCCGACTGCCTGGTGGGTTACGGCATCGGCTCGAACACGGTCGTGGAAGACGGCTATCCCTACGGTTGGGGCTGGGGCTGGGATCCCTACCTCTACCACGAAGGGATCATTGCGGTGGATCTGTACGACGCGAAGAGCCGTCAGCCTCTGTGGCACGCGTCCGTAGAACAGAGTCTCTACGGCCTGACCGGTGCGGAAGCCGAGAAGAGGATCGACGCGGCGGTAGCCGCGATTTTCACCAAGTACCCCGCCGGTTGAGCCGCTGGCGCAGCTTCCTCGCCCGCCAGGTTTCTTGTCCCGCGACCATACGCGGGGCAAGATCCGGCGGTGGCCAGTCGCTTCAGCCTGGGCTTGGTGTTTCTCAACGTGCTGCTCGAGCAGCTGGGGCTGCCCTTGCCCGCAGTCCCGACGCTGGTGGTCGCGGGCGCCCTGGCCGCCGATCACAAATTGCCCGCGGCGGCCCTGTACGCGCTCGCCGTTGCAGCCTGCGTGATCTCCGACACCGCCTGGTACCTCGCGGGCCGGATCTACGGCGGGCGCGTCATGAATCTGTTGTGCCGCATTTCCCTGACGCCGGACTCGTGCGTGAGTGAGACCCAGACGAGCTTCGAGCGCTGGGGCGCGAAGGCCCTGATCTTCGCCAAGTTCGTCCCCGGCCTGGCGATGATGGCGCCACCACTCGCCGGCGCCGTGGGCATGCGCTTCGTGCGATTCTCCGCCTTCAGCACGCTCGGTGGGAGTTTGTGGGTGGGCTCGGCGCTGCTCGCAGGCGTGCTGCTCAAGTCGCAGATCGAGCGCTTGCTGCCGCAGGCGGCTGGCATAGGCGGTGCGGCGCTCCTCATCATTCTCCTGCTGCTCGGCGCCTACATCTTCTTCAAATGGTGGGAGCGCCAGCGCTTCTACCGCGCGCTGCGCATGGCGCGCATCAGCGTCGGGGAACTGCATGATCAGCTGAGTCGCGACCCCGCGCCTGTGGTCGTCGACGTTCGCTCGCCGACGGCCCTGGCGCTGGAATTGCGCCGCGTACCGGGTGCCCTGCACGTACCGGTGCAGGAGGTCGAGCGTCATCTGGGCAGATTCGCGCGTGACCGCGAGATCATTCTGTACTGCACCTGCCCGAACGAAGCCTCCGCTGCGCAGGCGGCGAAGCTGCTGATGAACAACGGCTTCAGCCGCGTGCGGCCGCTGCAGGGCGGGCTGGCTGCCTGGATTGACGCCGGGTACGCGGTCGAGGACATCCCGGCGGCCAGCACGGAGCTGCCTGCACTGACCCCCGCGCCGACACCGTAGGGCGGGAATTCACAGGCGGGCGTGCTGAGCCGCCTCGTCACTCTCGGCGTAGCGGCTGCCGGCGGCGGCCGCCGCGGGGCGCGGCGCTGCCTCCAGGCGCTCGCGAATCTCGGCCCACAGCGCGCCATAGATGCGTGCCGGGTCGCTCCTGGGAGCGCACGCGGGCAGGGGCGCGCGGCGCACGCTCATGCGCTCGATCTCGCTCGAGTACGGCACCTCGGTGGCGAGCATGGTTGGGAACTGCTCGCGCGCACTCGCGATCAGCTCCTGGTGCAGCGCTCTGCGCCGGTCGACCATCGAGAAGAACGGCAGCAGCGTGAGATCGCTCCACCCCTCCCCGACAACGAAGTCCCGCAGCTGGATGAGCATGCGAACCGACAACGGCGTCGGCACGAGCGGCACGATCGCCACGTCCGCCGCGCGCAGCACATTCTCCGACAGCAGCGATATGCCGGACGGACAATCCAGGAACAAGGCGGCGTAGATCTCTCGCAGCGGCCGGCTCATCCTCAGCAGCCGCTCGGTCGGATGGCGGCGCGCGGCGAGGTGCACCGCGAAGTTACGGTAGGAAAAATCCGCCGGCAGCAGGTCGAGCCCCGGATAGCCGGTGGCGAGAATCAACTCCGGCAACTCGCGTTTGCCGGCCAGCAGCTTCTTCGCCGAAGCGTGCTCCTGGCGCTCGCCGCGCAGCGCATAAGTCGCACCGCCCTGCGAATCGAGGTCCCACAACAGCGTGGTCCAGCCGCCGATGGCGCACAGGTAGGAGAGATTGACCGCCGTGGTGGTCTTGCCGACACCGCCCTTGATATTGGTGACCGCGATGATCTTCACGGCGCGAGCATACGCCCGCGCGGATACAAAGCGGAAAAGGCCCGCGACGGCGTGCGGGCGCGGTGCGGGCTTAGCTGCCTCGGACGAAGCGCTTGTGCACCAGTACGCCCAGGTGGCCCACCAGCAGCAGCATTGCGGCGATCATCGATGACACGATCAATTCCATGAATGCAAGGTCCTTTCGAGTCTGTCGGGCACGCAGTCTACGCATCTATTGTTGCCCGTGAGTGACCGAGCCCACGTAATGGCGGCGCCTGACGCGTATTTCAATGCTCCGCGGCCCTTTGTGGGCACCCGTGCCTCACCCCTTCGGGAGAGGCCGGTCCACAGTCAGCTGATGGAACCGGGCTTGCGCAGCATCTTGCCGATGTCGGCGACATGGGCCTCTTCGGCGGCAATCTGCGCGCGCGCGTATTCTTCGAGCATGATATTGCGGTCGGCGACCGCCGCCAGGAGATTGCGGTACTCGGCGAGTCCTTCCTGCTCGTGCGTGAGCGCCTCGCGCAGAATCTCATCGACGTTGTGCTTGTGCGTCTCCAACAGCGGGCCGATCTTCAGGGACGGGTGACCTGCGAGATTGGTGATGTGCTCGCCGGCTTTGACCGCGTGCGCCTGGGACTCGTCCGCCTGGGCGAGCAGCCAGGCGACGATCGGGATGCGGTTGTGGCCGAAGATCATGAAACTGTAGTGCAGATAGCGCACCAGTCCCGCGAGCTCGAGCTCGAGAATGCGGTTGAGGGTGGCGACCACCTTGATGGTTTCAGCGCTGCTGAGTTCAGAGGCCATGAGGATCTCCGCGAAGGCGTGCGCGCCGATGTTAAGCCATGCACAGGTGTATGGTACATGGACACGCGGATCCGCCGGGAGCGCACATCATGAGCGGCTTTTACGATATTGCGGTACCTGGGATTGACGGGACCGAGGACTTGTTGGCAGCGCTGCGCGGCAAGGTAACGCTGGCGGTGAATGTCGCCAGTCGCTGTGGCCTGACGCCGCAGTATGCCGGGCTCGAGCAGCTGCACCGTGAGCTGCGGGAGGAGAACTTCACCGTAGTGGGTTTCCCGTGCAACCAGTTCGCCGCCCAGGAACCGGGGAGCGAAGCGGAAATCGCCGCGTTCTGCCGCGACAAGTACGACGTGAGCTTCCCGCTGAGCGCGAAACTCGAGGTGAACGGCCCCAACCGCCATCCGCTGTACCGCTTCCTCACCTCCGAGGACCGCGGTATCGCCGGCGAGATCAGCTGGAACTTCGAGAAATTCCTGATCGGCCGCGACGGCCGGGTTCTGAAGCGCTACCCGCCCGAGACCAAACCCCAGGACAGCGGGCTCATGCAGGACATCGCCGAGGCGCTGTAGCGCTTCCGTCATGCCCGACTTCGACTTCGCCATTCTCGGCGCCGGCGCGATGGGCTCGATCGTCGGAGGCCACCTGGCGCGCGCCGGTCACTCGGTCGCGATGCTGGCGCGCGGTGAGCGCGCGCAGCAGCTCGAGCGGCACGGGCTCACCATCAAGGGGCTGGCGGCCTTCACAACGCCGGTCTCCCTGCGCGAGGCCGCGGCCCTCAAGAGCGCCGGCGCGCTGATCGTCGCCATGAAGACGCCCGCTACCGCCGAGGCGCTCGCCGCGCTGCGGCATGCCGACTTCGGGGTCACGCTGTCGATTCAGAACGGGCCGCTGAAGAACGAGTTGCTCGCGCAGGCGTTCGGCAAGGAGCGCGTGCTGGGCGCGCTCGCCGACACCAGCGGCGAGCTGCTGGCGGATGGGACGGTGCTGTTCACACGCAACGTGAACATACTGCTGGGCGAGCTGAGCGGCGGTGACAGTGCGCGCGCGCAACTCCTGGCACGCACGCTCGACACCTCAGGCCTGCGCGCCGCCGCTACCCCCGAGATCCTGACACTCGAATGGTCGAAGTTCTGTGCCTGGGCCGGACTCATGGCCTTGTCGGTCACCACGCGTGCGCTCACCTGGAAGTATCTGCTGGACCCGGACTGCGCTCTGGTGCTCGCGCGGCTGGTGCGCGAGATGGGGGTGCTGGCGCGCACACTCGGCATAGGTCTGAGTGACCGCTCGATCCTGCCGGTCGCGAGCATGTGCGCCGGCCCGGAAGGTGAGGCGCTAGCGGCCATCTTGAAGGCCGGGCGCGAATTTCGGGCGAATGCGCCGGGCCACCGCATGTCCTCGCTCCAGGACCTGGAGGCGGGCCGTCCGCTCGAAGTGAACGAAACCCTCGGCTACGCGAGCGCCAAGGCCCGCGAGCTCGCACTCACGCTGCCCCTGCTCGAGGGTTTTGCGCTGCTCATCGCCGGTCTTGACCGTGCGCGGCGCGACGCGCTGGCCGCGGGAGCGGCCTAGGAGCCGCCCGCGAGCCCGCGATACTCCAGCAACGGGGCGATCTCGGGCGCGCGCCCGTAGAAGTTGCGAAACAGCACCTGCGGGTCCTCGCTGCGCCCGCGCGACAGCACCTGCGTGCGCAGGTAATCGCCGTTCGCGCGCGTAAGTCCCCCGTGGGTGTGGAACCACTGACCGGTGTCACGGGCCAACACCTCGCTCCACAGGTAGGCGTAGTAGCCGGCCGAATAACCACCCTCGAAAATGTGCGAGAAGTACGTCGAGTGATAACGGGGCGGCACCGGGGGGTAGTCGAGGCCGCTGTCCTTGAGCGCGGCCTGCTCGAACGCGCGCACCTCGGTGGCGCCGGGCGCCTGGGCGGCGCTGATCTGGTGCCAGGCCTGATCGAGCAGCGCCGCAGCGAGGTACTCGGTAGTGGCATAGCCCTGGTTGAACTTCTGCGCCGCCAGCACCTTCTCGAGGAGCTCGGCCGGCATCGGCTCGCCGCTCTGGTAGTGGCGGGCGTAATGCGCGACCACGCTCGGCTCGCGCGCCCACATCTCGTTGTACTGCGAGGGGTACTCGACGAAGTCGCGCGGCACCGCCGTGCCGGCGAGCTTCGCGTAACGCACCCTCGACAGCATGCCGTGCAGGGCGTGACCGAACTCGTGGTACATCGCCGTGACTTCATCGAAGCTGAGCAGCACCGGCTGGCCGGCCTGCGGCTTGGAGATGTTCAGGTGATTGGCCACCACCGGCTTGTGATTCAGCAGCCGCGACTGCGTCACGTAGGACACCATCCACGCCCCGCCCTGCTTGTTGTCGCGTGCGAAGTAGTCGGCGAGGAACAGCGCCAGCGGCTGGCCGTCGGCGTCGGATACCTCGAACACCCGCACATCCGGCTGGTAGACGGGCAGGTCCCGGCGTTCCTTGAAACTCAGGCCATACAGCTGGTGCGCGGCGTAGAACACACCGTCCAGCAGCACGTGATCGAGCTCGAAGTACGGCGCGACGCTTGCCTGATCGAAATCGTAGCGTGCCTTGCGCACCTGCTGCGCATAGAACGACCAGTCCCAGGGCTGCAGGGTAAAGGACGGCGTGCCGCTCGCCTGCGCCTGCGTGTCGATCAGCTTCTGGATGTCGGCGGCTTCGGCGCGCGCGCGCGCGAGCGCCGCCGGGGCCACCTGGCTGATCATGTCGCGCACCGCGGCCGGGTTGCCGGCCGAC
>WNFR01005663.1_pt1 | contig 12782 bp, 9 predicted proteins | sample 5400221 | NCBI WGS metagenome assembly WNFR01 (sample SAMN13153357, study PRJNA577476) | soil metagenome | isolation source: 40 cm soil under Madrone tree | place: USA:California | collected 2016-06-14
GGGCGTTGTAGCGCAGGGCTGCAGGGAGGCAGATGCCGTTGAGCGTTCCGTGCGGCAGCCCGTAGCGGCCGCCAACGACCTGCGCGAGCGCATGGCCGAGCGCCAGCATCGAGCCCCCGAGCGCCGCGCCTGCATGACAGGCGCCGCGGAGCAGCTCCGTCCGTGCGTCGCGATCGTCCGGCGCTGCAACGACGCGCGGCAGCCACTGCGCGATCAGCCGAGCGCCCTCGAGTGCGTCCGTGTCCGCGCGCTCGTTGTGTCCGTGCGCGTACAGCGCCTCGGCGCAATGCGCGAGCGCGTTCATCGACGTGCCGACGGTGGGCTCGCGCGGCAGCCCGACGGTGAGCCCGACGTCGTAGACGATTCCCTCGGGTCGTGCACCCGCGCCGCCGCCGCGCATCTTGCGCTCCGGATCGCGCACGCCGTAGTACGTCGTCCACTCCGCGCCGGCGTAGGTCGTCGGCACCGAGACGAGAGGCAGGTCGGCGGCGGCGGAGACCGCCTTGCCGAGATCGATCGCGCTGCCGCCGCCGAGCGCGACGACGCTGTCGCCGCCGCGCGCCACCGCCGCGGCGTCGTCGACGCGATGCGATGGGACCTCAGTCCAATGCGCGTGCCGTGCGATCGGCAGCTCGAGCGCATCCCAACGCGGGCCGGCGACGAGCAGGGGCGAGCTGACACCGATCTCGTCGAGCACCTCGGGCAGTGTCTCGAGGCCCCAGCGGACGATCACGCGAGCCGCGACCTCGCGTGCGCGACGAACGCCTGCGCGACCCGCGTCTCGGCGCGCCCGACCGAGCGCACGAGCGAGATCTCCCGCGACGGCTCGAGCCCCTCGACCCGCGCCACCGCGACCGTGCCGGCTGCGAGATCCGACTCGATCGCCGAGCGCGAGATGAACGTCACGCCGTAGCCCGCGAGCACGGCGCTGCGCGCCGATTCCTGCAGGCCGAGCTCGAGCTGCACGTCGAGATCGCGAAGGCGCACACCGACTGCGCGCAGCTCTTCCTCGATCACCTGCCGCACGCCGGCGCCCTCCTGCATCAACACGAGCGGCTCGGACTTCAGCTCGTCGAGCGTGACGGTTCGGTCCGCAAAGCGGTGGCCGCGCGGAACGGCCAGCACGACCTCGTCGCGGAAGAACGGCTCGAACACGACGCCGCGGTGCCGGCGCGACGCGCCGACGACGCCGAGCTCCAGCTCGCGGCGCGCCACCTGCTCGACGACGTGCTGCGTGTCGGCAACCGTGAGCGCGACGTGCACCCCCGGGTGGAGCCGCTGGAACTCGGCGAGCACGACCGGCAGCACGATGCCGCCGGGCCCCGTCGACGCGCCGATCTCGAGGCGGCCGGTCAGCTCGCCCTCGGCGTCGTCGCCGAGGTCCGCGAGCAATTGCTCCTCGAGTGCGAGCAACCGCTGCGCACTCCGATACAGGCGTTGGCCCGCCTCAGTCGGCTCGACACGCCGGCCGGACCGGTCGAGCAGCTGCAACCCGACGCGCTTCTCGAGCGAGCGGATCTGCAGGCTCACTGCGGGCTGCGTGACGCCGAGCTGCTCCGCCGCCTGCGAGAAGCTCCGTCGCTCGACGACCGCGCAGAACGCGGCCAGCTGACGCGTGTCCATAAGCAATCATTATGCACGGGCTGCCCAGGCGACCGTCTAGCATCATCGGGGTGCCCGAGACGAAGGCTCCGGGGATCGAGGACACGCTCGTCCGCGGCTACCGGCAGCTAGCGCTCGAGACTCCCGCCCGACGGCGCGACCTGGTGCTCCGCGGGCTCGACGTCGTCCTCGCTTCCGTCTTCCTCGTCTGCGCGCTGCCGGTCGCGATCCCGATCGCGCTGATCATCCTCGTGACGAGCGGACGGCCGGTCTTCTATCGCGGCGAGCGCGTCGGACTCGGCGGGCGCGTCTTCACGATGCTGAAGTTCCGGACGCTCACCGCCGACGCGGAAACGCGCCTCGGCCCCTATCTCGGCGAGGAGCTCGTGCGCCGCACGGAGGACGAGTTCACGTCGATCGGCAAATGGCTCAAGGCAGCGCAGCTCGACGAGCTGCCGCAGTTCGTCAACGTGCTGCTCGGCGACATGAGCCTCGTCGGCCCGCGCCCGATCCGCCCCGTGTTCTTCGAGGAGCTCGCGCACGAGCTGCCCGCGTACTGGCAACGACTGATCGTGCGCCCCGGCCTGACCGGGCTCGCACAGGTTCGGCGCGGCTACGAGACGTCGATGGCCGAGAAGCTCGCGCACGATCTCGAATGGATCGCCGACCGGTCGGTGCGCCTCTATCTGCGCACCGTGTTCGCGACCGGCTGGCGCGTGCTGAGACAGTCCGTGCAAGGACTAGTCCGGCCCGAGAGCCGAGGTCCGTAGAGTAGGAACGCATGTGCGGGATCTGCGGAATCGCGTCGCCGTCGGGTCCACCCGATCCCGAACGCCTCGCGACGATGAGCAGGACGCTCATCCATCGCGGCCCTGACAGCGGCGGCGAGTACTACGACGGGCCGGTCGCGCTTGCGGCGCGCCGCCTGTCGATCATCGACCTCGCCGGCGGCGACCAGCCGATCACCAGCGAGGACGGGTCGTGCACCGTCGTGCAGAACGGCGAGATCTACAACTTCCCCGACCTGCGCCGCGAGCTCGAGCGCCAGGGGCACACCTTCCGCACTCGTTGCGACACCGAGATCCATCTCCACCTCTACGAGGAGCACGGCCCCGACTTTGCGCGCCGGCTGCGCGGGATGTTCGCGGTTGCGATCTGGGACTCCCACCGACGGCGACTCGTGCTTGCCCGCGACCGCTACGGGATCAAGCCTCTGTACTACCGCCACGTGGGCGGCGCGCTGGAGTTCGCCTCGGAGCTGCGCGCGCTGCCGCGCGGCGAGGTCGACCTCGACGCGCTCGAGGCGTTCCTCGCGTTCAACTCGATCCCGGCGCCGTACTCGATCTTCCGCGAGATCCGCAAGCTTCCCGCCGGCCACGTGCTCGTCTGGCAGGAGGACGGGCACGTGCAGATCGAGCGCTACGCGCGCCCCGGCCCGGTGCCGGTCGACGAGCTGCGCACGGACGAGGAGGCCGAGCTGCTCGAGGAGTTGCGAGCGCGCCTGCGCGACTCGGTACGCGCGCACCTGCTCGCCGATGTGCCCGTCGGCGTGCTGCTCTCCGGCGGCGTCGACTCCGCCGCGCTCACGGCGCTCGCCGCGCAGGAGAGCCGAGAGCCCGTGCACACGTTCACGATCGGCTTCGCGGAACGCAGCTTCGACGAGCGCGCCGATGCACGCCGCGTCGCCGAGCTCTACGGGACGAATCATCACGAACTGCTCGTGCAGCCGGACCCGACGCTGCTCCTGCCCGCGCTCGCCGAGGCATTCGACGAGCCGTTCGCGGACTCGTCCGCGTTACCGACGTACCTCGTGTCGCAGCTCGCGGCAGAACACGTGAAAGTCGCGCTGTCGGGCGAGGGCGGAGACGAGCTGTTCGGCGGCTACTACACGTATGCGGCCGACCTCCTCGCCGACAGGCTCGGCCCACTGGCGCAGCTCGCCCGGCCGCTGATCGAAATGCTGCCGACGTCGACGAGCAAGGCGAGCTTCGACTACAAGGCGAAGCGCTTCGTACGCGCGGCGCACCTGCCGCCCCTCGAGCGCCACCACGGCTGGAAGGAGATCTTCTCTGCGGAGGCGCGCACCGAGCTGACCGGTCGCAGCGCGCCGTTTGACCCCGTCGACGTCTACCGGCGCCGCTACGACGAGACCGAAGGCGCCGACCCGCTCGCGCGGCTCCAGGACGTCGACTTCGGGATCTACCTCGTGGACGACCTGCTCGTGAAGACCGACCGCGCCTCGATGGCGCACTCGCTGGAGGCGCGCGTCCCGTTCCTCGACCCGCTCGTGACGAGCTTCGCATTCGGCCTGCCGACGCAGCACAAGGTGCGCGGGCTCTCGAAGAAGGTGCTGCTGCGCAAGGCGGTCGCTCCGCTCCTGCCGCGGGAGATCGTGCACGGGCGCAAGCGCGGCTTCTCGATTCCCGCGGCGGCGTGGCTGCGCGGCGAGCTCGAGCCGTTCGCGCGCGAGACGCTGTCGGCCGAGACGCTCACCCGCCAGGGGTTCTTCCTGCCGGAGACCGTTTCGCGGCTGATCGGCGAGCACGTCGCAGGCATCGAGGACCGCAGCCGCCAGCTGTGGGGGCTGCTCTCGTTCACGCTCTGGTACGAGCGGCACGTGGAGCAGGAGCCGCCGCTCGTGCATTCGGCGCGGATGGACGCGCTCGTCGCGTGACCGAGCTGCCTCCCTTCGAGCTGGGGTACCCGCGCACCGAATTGCGCCGGCAGCTCGTCGACGCCGTACTCGCCGGCGAGAAGACGGCGACGTCCGCCCTCCTGGCCGACTTCGTCGCGGAGCATGAGCCTGTCCCGAAGCCAGGCGCGCGGTTCGTGCTCCACGACTACGACGACGTGGCCGTCGGGATCGTCGAGATCACGGAGGCGCGAATCGTTCCCGCGTCCGAGATCGACGTCGCGTTCGCGCGCGACGAGGGGGAGGGCTTCGAGTCGGTCGACGACTGGCACGAGGCGCACGAGAGGTTCTTCGAGCAGTCGATCGCGCCCGAGACCGAGATCGTGGCCTTACGCTTCCGCCTCGTGGGGGAGAGCTGATGCGCGTGTGGATCGACATGACGGCGAGCGCGCACGTGCTCGTCTTCCGGCCGCTGATCGAGCTGATGCGCGGCCGCGGCGACGACGTGCAGATCACTGCCCGCGACTACGCACAGACGTTACAGCTCCTCGAGCTGCACGATCTGTCGGCCGAGGTGATCGGCCGCCACGGTGGACGTTCGCGCTTCAAGAAGGCGCGGCAGATGACGCACCGGCTCGGCGCGCTGAAGAAGTGGGCGAAGGGCCGGGACTTCGACATCGCGATGGCCCACGGCTCGCACGAGCTCACGCTGACCGCGCGCAGGCTCGGGATTCCAAGCTCGGACACGTTCGACTACGAGTTCGCGACGCTGCAGCACCAGCTCGGCTGCCGCGCGGCGACGAAGGTCGTCGTACCGGACTCGATTCCGCCGGAGCGTCTGGAGCCGTACGGCGTGCGCCCGCCGAAGCTGGTGCAGTACCCGGGGCTGAAGGAGGAGTACTACCTCGCCGACTTCGAGCCCGACCGTTCGCTGCTCGCACGCTTCGGCGTCGAGCCCGAGCGCGTGCTCGTCATTCTGCGGCCACCGCCCGATGTCTCCCTCTACCACCGGCATTCGAACCCGCTCTTCCCGATGACGCTGGATCACCTCGGCCGGCTCGAGAACGTGCATGCGTTCGTCCTGCCGCGCACCGAGGATCAGCGCGAGTACGTACGCAGTCTCGACCTACCGTCGGTGATCCTCCCCGAGGAAGCCGTTGATGCGCAGAGCCTGATCGCGCTCGCCGATCTCGTCGTCTCCGCGGGCGGCACGATGAACCGCGAGGCCGCGGCGCTCGGCGTGCCCGTCTACACGACGTACGGCGGCAGGCTCGGCGGTGTCGACGAAGCGCTGATCCGCGACGGGCGGCTCAAGCCGCTGACCGATCCGCGCGCGCTCGACCTGCGCAAGCGCGACGCCGCCGCGACGAGCGCAGTGCGCCGCGACCCGGCGCTGATGCTCGACTTGCTGCTCTCCGCGCTGGGGTAAGAGCGAAAGACAACCCCCGCTCCCCGGTTGTGAGGCAACCAGGCAGCTAACGGAAGTGGCGGCTTCGCCGCCTATCTCTTAAGCGGCGACGCCGGCGAGCGCCTCGAGCAGCTCCGGGCCGAAGCGCTCGAGCTTCGCCGGCCCAATGCCCGGCACGGCGGCGAGCTCTGCGATCGTGCGCGGCGCCAGCCGCACGAGCTCCGCGAGCGTGCGGTCGTTGAAGACGACGTACGCCGGCACCTCCTCTGCGCGCGCACGCGCGAGCCGCCATTCCTTCAGCGCGGCGACCGCCGGCGTGACTTCGAGCTTCTCCTTGATGGAGAGCGGCGCGGCACTTGCGCGCACGCCGAGCTCGTCGAGGAACCGGCTCGCCTTGCCCGACCACGTCACAAGCAGGTGCCGCTTCGCGCGAGTGAGGCCGACGTAGAGCAGTCGCCGCTCGTCCTCGAGCTCCTCGCCGCGGGCGCGCCGCGTCGGAAGCTCGCCCTCCTCGAGCCGCGGGATGTAGACCGCTTCGAACTCGAGGCCTTTCGCGCGATGCAGCGTCAGCAGGTGCACGCCGCGGCCGGCGCTCGCACCGAAGCGCTCCTGGAGGCTCGCCGCGAAGCCGGAGACCGTCCGCTCGCCGTCGTCGAATTGCTCGGCCAGGCGCACGAGCCGCGCGAGATCCGCCTGACGCGTCTGTTCGCGCTCGCCGAGCTTCTCCGGCACGGTCGCGAGCAGCCCCTGCGCGTCTGCGGCGGAGCGCACCGTCGCCGCCACGTCCGTCGAGCCGCCGTCACGCAGAGCCTTGAGGAGCTGACGGGCAGCATCGCGCGCGAGCAGCGATGCGCCCTGGAAGGGGATGCCGGCGTCGTGGAAGGCCTCCTCGAAGTCGGCCGCGCGCGCGTTGGTCCGCACGAGCACCGCCTGCTCCTCGAGCGGCACGCCCTCCTGCGTCAGCGCGCGAACGCGCTCGGTCACCGCGCGCGCCTGCTCGTCCGGATCGAGGCAGCGGCGCAGCTCGGGGTGCGGCCCGGACGCGACCGTCGCGCGCAGCGTCTTCTCGGAGCCGCCGAGGCGGGGCACGAGCCGGTTCGCGAGCTCGAGCACCTCCGGCGTGGAGCGGTAGTTCTGCTCGAGCCGCACGATGTGCGCCTGCGGAAACCGCTGCGGCAGCGCGAGCAGCCATTGCGGGCTCGCGCCGGTGAACCCGTAGATCGACTGGTAATCGTCGCCGACGACGCACACGTCATCGCGCGGCCCGAGCCAGAGGTCGAGCAGGGTCTGCTGGAGCAGGTTCACGTCCTGATACTCGTCGACCGTGAACGCGCGCCAGTGCTCGCGGACGGCGGCGAGCGACGCCTCGTCCTCCTCCAGCATGAGGATCGAACGGCCGAGCAGATCCTCGAAGTCGATCGCGCCCGCCTCCGCCTTCTTGCGCTCGTACTCGCGGAAGACACGGTGAGCGAGATCGGGCGGGATCGGCGGCTCGTGATCGCCGAGACCGGCGAGATACGTGCCCGGCTCGAGGCGGCGGTTCTTCGCCCACTCGATCTCCGTCGCAAGGTCCCCCGCCGGCCGGAACTTGTACGGCATCGGGAGGCCGTTGCCGATGCGCCGCAGCAGCAGCGCCTTCGTCGCGAGGATCCGTCCCGGATCGCCGCGGAAGCGTCGTAGCAGCGCGAGCGCGGCCGAGTGGAACGTCGAGGCGCGCACGCCTTCGACCCCGAGCGCGTGGAGCCGGCCGCGCAGTTCCCCCGCCGCCTTGTCCGTGAACGTGACCGCGACAATCGCCGAGGGCTCGACTGCGCCGCTCGCCACCTGCAACGCGATGCGGCGGGTGATCGTCGTCGTTTTGCCGGTTCCCGCCCCGGCGAGGATGCAGACAGGCCCGCGCGTCGCCTCCGCGGCGGCGCGCTGCTCCACGTTCAATCCTCCGAGAATCCGCTCGGCGTCCACCGCGCCACCGTACCCGGGGCGTCGGTCGGCTTCGCGCCGCCCGGTACGCGGCTTCGTTACGGAAGCTGTACGCCGGGCGCGGGCTGCGCGTCGGCCGAGGACTGCTCGAGCGGGACAAGCGTCTCGCGCTTCGGCTCGCGCACGATGGAGCCGAGCTTCGCGACCACCTCGAGCGTGTCGCCCTCGTCGGCGAGGCGCGAGAGCTGCTCGAGCTGCTCGTGGAGCCACGCTTCGTCGATCGGCGGCCGGCTCAACCGCATGATCTTCGGGTGCGCAGTCGCGCCCACCGATTCGTCGTCGCCCCACAGCGTCTCATGCAGCTTTTCGCCCGGACGCGAGCCGACGAACTTCACGGCGATGTCGCGCAATCCGCTCTCCGGATCGTTCGGCAACCGCGGCACCTTTCCGGAGAGGCGGATCATGTTGCACGCGAGGTCGACGATCTTCACCGGCTCCCCCATGTCGAGCACGAAAATCTGGCCGCGGCCGCCGATCGCGCCTGCCTGCACGACGAGCGACACCGCCTCCGGAATGGTCATGAAGTAGCGCGTCATCTCCGGGTGCGTGACCGTCACCGGTCCGCCCTTTTCGATCTGCTTGCGGAACGTCGGGATGACGCTGCCTGACGAGTTCAGGACGTTGCCGAAGCGCACGCCGACGAAGCGCGTCGGCACGTCGCGCCGGTGCCCGAGCGACTCGACGATCCACTCGCAGATCGCCTTCGACTGGCCCATCACCGTCTGCGGCCGCACCGCCTTGTCTGTCGAGATCAGCACGAAGCGTTCGACCTCGAATTCCGCGGCCAGCTCGCTCACGACCTTCGTCGCGACGACGTTGTTGCGCACGGACGCGAGCGGATGCGTGTTCATCAGCGGCACGTGCTTGTACGCCGCAGCGTGGAAGACGATCGTCGGCTTGTACTTCTCGAACACCTCGCGCCGCATCGCGCGCGCATCCTTCACGTCGATCAGCTTCGGCACGGCGGCGGTGAAGTCGCGCTCGTCCACGAGCTCGCGTTCGATCTCGAACAGCGGCGTCTCCGCATTGTCGACGAGGATCAGCCGGGCCGGGCCGACGCGCGCGATCTGGCGACAGAGCTCCGATCCGATCGATCCGCCGGCACCCGTGACGAGCACGGTGTGCCCCTCGAGATATGAGGCGACCTGCTTGAAGTCGACCTCGACCTGCTCGCGGCCGAGCACGTCCTCGACCTGTACCGGGCGGATCTGCCCGGCGAGGCCGACATCGCCGGAGATCAGCTCGTACAGGCCCGGCAGCGTCTTCACGGGCACGTTCTCGGTCTGCGCGGCCTCGACCACGCGGCGGCGCGTCTCACCTGAGGCGGACGGGATCGCGATCAAGAGCTCGTCCGGTTTGTACTCGCGCACGATGCGCGGCAGCTCGTCCATCGTCCCCAGCACGCGCACGCCGAGGATCCTCGTCTTGCGCTTGCGGACGTCGTCGTCGACGAAGCCGATCGGCGAGTACGAGAGCATGCGCGAGCGCTGCATCTCCTGCACGATCAGCCGCCCCGCATCGCCGGCGCCGACGACGATCACCTCTTTGCCACGCGCGACGACGCCGGAGCTCGGACGCTCCATCAACGTGCGCGCTGCGAGCCGTGCTCCGGCGACGAGCGCGAGCGTGATCAGCAGATCGAGCACCGCGACCGAGCGCGGCAGGCGGACGTTGTGCACGGGCGAGACGAAGTAGACCGTGACGTACGCGATGATCGACGCGACGAACACGCCGCGGGCCGCGCTCCACATGTCGCGCACGGAGACGTACCGCCACCAGCGCCGGTGGAAGCCGAACGCGAGGAACACGACCAGCTTGATCGCGATGACGAGCGGGAGCGTGCGTCGCAGCAGCGTGTCGTAGTAGACGGGCAGTCCGTGGTCGAAGCGCAGCTCGAACGCGAGCACCCAGGAGACGGCGATGATCGCCGCATCCGTCAGCACCTGCAGCAGCCTGTGCCGCCCGATGCCGCTCATCTCATGCGCCGGCGGCGACGCCGACCGCGGTGCGGACGACGTCGACGACCCGCTCCTGCGCCTCGACCGGGATCCCCGGCCAGAGCGGAACGGAGAAGTTGACCTCAGCGACGGCTTCCGTCTCGGGCAGCGAGCCCGGCTCGTACCCGAGGAAGCGCAGAGCAGGTTGGAGATGCAACGGCGTCGTGTAGTACGTCGCGGAACCGATCCCCGTCTCGGTCAGAGCGGCGCGGATCCTGTCGCGCTCGGGCGAGCGGCAGACGAAGAGGTGGTAGATGTGGCCGGGCTCGTCGACCGGCAGCTCGACGAGCTCGCCGAGTCCGAGCTCGGCGTAGCGCGCCGCCGCCTCGCGCCGGCCGCGGTTCCAGCCGTCGAGCTGCTCGAGGAAGACGCGGAGCATCGCGGCCTGGAGCTCGTCGAGGCGCGAGTTGTAGCCGACGAAGTCGAACTCCGTCTTGTCGCGCGAGCCGTGGAACGCGAGCATGCGCACGCGCTCGGCGAGCGCTTCGTCGCTCGTCGCCACGAGGCCGCCGTCGCCGAGGCAGAAGAGGTTCTTCGTCGGGAAGAAGCTGTACGTCGAGACCGCGCCGACCTGCGCGACGCCCGGCGCGCCGAATGCCTGCGCGGCATCCTCGATCAGCGGCACGCCGAGTGCCGCGAGCTCGTCCATCGCCGCGGGACGCCCGAAGAGATGCACGGGCATGATCGCACGCGTCCGAGCAGTGATCTTCGCGGCGACGTCCTCCGGATCGAGGTTGAGCGTGACCGGGTCGATGTCGGCGAACACGGGCGTCGCCCCACGCCTCGCGATCGACTCCGCGGTCGCGTAGAACGTGAACGCGGGGCAGATCACCTCGTCGCCGGGCCCGATCTCCATCGCATCGAGCACGAGCACCAGCGCATCGGTGCCGTTCGCGACGCCGATCGTCTGCGAGACGCCGAGGAAGGCGGCTGCCTCCTCCTGGAACGCGTAGTAGTGCGGGCCGCGGATGAACTGCCCGCTGCCGAGCACGTCGCGGAACCGCGCCTCGAGCTCTGGGATCAGCGGCGCAAACTGCGCCTTGACGTCAACGAGCGGAATCTGCACGGCGACTCACTCTAGCGGCCTCGACCCACCGGTAGAGGAGATACGCCGCGAGCAGGAGAACGCCTGCAACGACGGCGTATTCGGCGTACTTGAAATCGTGATTGAAGCGCTCGTAGCTCCGGCCGAGCCCGTAGCCCGCGCCGGCGATTCCGAAGGCCCACACGGCCGAGCCGACCAGCGTGAACAGGCTGTACGGCGCGAGCGGCATCTCGAACACGCCGGCGGGGATCGAGACGAAGGAGCGGACGACCGGCGTGACGCGCCCGAGCAGCACCCCGAGGTTGCCCCACTTGGCGAACCAGCGCTCGGCGCGGTCGAGCCGCTCGGGCGTCAGGTGGAACCAGCGCCCGCGGCGCTCGAGCAGCGGCCGGCCGCCGTAGCGGCCGATCCCCCAGCCGATCAGCGCACCGGCGAAGTAGCCGAGCGTGCCGGCGAGCGCGAGTGCGACATAGGCAGGGATCCCCCAGCCGAGCCCGATCCCGAAGACCGAGACGTGGTGCGCCGAGGCGAGCACCCCGGCTGCGACCGCTCCGGCGTACAGCATCACGATCTCGCTCGCGGCCGGGAAGACCGCATCGACGAGCATCAGGCCGAAGACGGCGTAGACGCCGTGCGACCCGACCTGAGACGTGAAGCTCGAGGAAATGCTCGCGAGCACTCCGGCGAGTCTATTGTCGGCGCGCGAGGAACGGCGCGATGAGCGACGCAGCTCCGATCGTGTTCGTCGCGACGACGCGCAACTGGTAGGCGCCGGTGAACGCGAGCGCGCCCGTCCAGGTACGGCCGTTCCAGAGCACCTTCTGCGCTCCTGGACCGAGCTGCCGGTCGAGCACGGTGGCGATCACGATGCCGCTCCGTGTCTCGACGGTGACGGTGACGCGCGCCGGATGCGCGAGCGTGAACGTCGCCGCGACGACCCCGCGCGCCTTCGGCCGGAGCTGTGCCTCCGCCGGCACCGACTGCAGCGAGCCGATCGTGTCGTTGAGCGCAAACTGCCGCTCGGCGGTGCTCGCGATGCCGCGGTCGTCGACGGCGGTGACGCTGAGCTTCCAGCTCCCCTCGGCCGCAGGCGCGTTGGAAACCGTCTGCCCGTTCCACGCGAGCGTGTGTGTGCCCGGCTGCTCGGCGTCCTGCGCGAGCGTGATCGTCGACCTGTCGGGACCGACGAGGGTCGCCGTCACCTGCGACGCACGGAGAAGCCGGTAGGTGAACGTCTGCGTGTCGTCGACGCCGTCACCGTTCGGCGACACGACGGCCGCCGCAGGCGGCGCCGCGTACACGCCGGTGTACGAGAGGAGCAGCGCATCGGAGACCGGTTGTTCGGCCACGCCCGACGGGCGCGTGAGCAGCGAGCCGTCGAAGGCCATCGCGGCCGGGTCGCCGCTGCCGAGCCCCATGGCGGTGACGGCACCGAGCCGCGCGAGCGCGGCGGCGAGCTCGTAGCTCGTCATGCCGGCGCTGTACGCGAGGCTTCCGCCTTCGACCGTGACGAGCAAGATGCGCCCGTCCGAGAGCTGCGCGACGGCGCTGCGCGCACTCCGCGTGTTGAGAACGGAGTCGCCGAACACCTCATTCGCGCGGAACACCGGCTTGCCGGCAGCGACGAGCAGCGGCCCGCCGCCGATTGCAGCGGTCATCTTGCTCCAGTCGGGCGTCAGCGTGAGCCGGATCTGCACGGTCGTGCCCGCCGGAGCCTCGGCACTGAGGTGCGGAGCCTGCGCGCCGCGGGAGACGAGCACCGCGCCGCCCGGCGGGATCGCGGCCCCGCCCTGGGGGGAGACGGACGAGACGGCGCCGCTGACGATCTGGTTCGGCACCGTCGGCGGCAGCGAGCCGATCACGTCTTCGACGATGCCGCTCTCGGCAGGAGTCGTCGGCCCCCACGCAGACGTGTAGAGCGTGGTGTGCCCTGCGACCGGCGTGCTGTTGAGGTCGAGCTGGCGGCGCTGGTCGGTGCCGCGCCACGTGCCGTCGAAGCGGATGCGCGCGACCGTCAGCGTGCCGTCGGACGCGATGCCGAGACTCGAGCGCCCACTCGCGGGCGCAGAGTCGAGGGCGCCTGCGCGCATGAGGATGCCCGAGGGAGAGCCCGGATTC
>WNFR01005672.1_pt1 | contig 12777 bp, 5 predicted proteins | sample 5400221 | NCBI WGS metagenome assembly WNFR01 (sample SAMN13153357, study PRJNA577476) | soil metagenome | isolation source: 40 cm soil under Madrone tree | place: USA:California | collected 2016-06-14
ATCGGAGGACGCCGCCGCGGTAGCAGCGCGGTTTACTCTGGAAGTCTTCGCCATGAAAATCGTCCGTGCCATGGAACTGCTCACCATTCTAAACCACTGTCATCGCCATCGGGGATTCGTCTACCAACACGCCCGCTTCAGCCCCGACCAGAAAAGCATCGAAGTGAATGTGCGACCGCGGGAGGGCTCGGCAGCGGTCTGCTCGGGGTGCCATCAGCCGGCACCAGGTTACGATCGTCTTCCCGAGCGCTGCTTCGAGTTCATTCCGCTGTGGGGCTTTCTGGTTTTCCTGCTGTACCGCATGCGGCGCGTCGACTGCCGGAATTGTGGCGTGGTGGTCGAGGAGGTTCCCTGGAGTGATGGTAAGCACCAGTCGACCAGAGCCTATATGCTGTTTCTGGCCCGCTGGGCGCGGAAGCTCTCGTGGAAGGAAACCGCCGAGGCCTTCCACACCTCCTGGGACCAGGTGTACGACGCCGTCGAGTATGTGGTCGGCTGGGGCCTGGAGCATCGCACGCTGCAGTCGATCCGCGCCATTGGTGTGGATGAAATCCAGTATGCCAAAGGCCACAAATACCTGACGCTGGTTTACCAGATCGACCAGGGGCTCACCCGCTTGCTGTGGATCGGCAAGGAACGCACCGTCGAATCCTTCCAGGGTTTCTTCACCGTCCTCGGAGAGCCACTCGCTGCGCAGATCGAGTTTGTCTGCTCGGACATGTGGCAGCCTTACCTGGACGTGATCCGCCAGAAATGTTCCCAGGCGCTGCACATCCTCGATCGTTTCCACATCGTCGCCAAGATGAATCAAGCGTTGGATGATGTCCGCGCCGCGGAGTCGCGCAAGATGGCCCAGGACGGCCATCAACCACTACTGAAGAAGACGCGCTGGTGCGTGCTCAAGCGCAAAGAGAATCTCACCTCGCAGCAGAAGTTTCGTCTGCGAGATCTACTCCGCTACAATCTCCAGACCGTCCGTGCCTATCTCCTCAAAGAAGATTTTCAGCAGTTCTGGGAATACAACTCGCCCACCTGGGCCGGCATGTTTCTGGATTTTTGGTGCCAGCAAACCATGCGATCCCGCATCGCGCCGATGAAGAAGATCGCCCGAACGTTGCGCGCTCACCGCGAGCTGCTGCTCAACTATTTCAAGGCCAGAAAGCAGATTTCCAGCGGTGTGGTCGAGGGACTGAACAACAAAGCGAAAGTCACCATGAGAAGATCCTATGGCTTTCGTACCTTTCGCATCCTGGAACTCGCGCTCTATCACTCACTTGGCAAACTACCTGAGCCGGAGCTTACCCATGAATTCTTCTGACGAGTCACCGTGTCAAAGGCCAGCTAACCAATACGCTGAACAACTTAGAGAGCGACGGGGACCGCCTAAGCACGCCGAAATACGTGTAAGACGAAGTTTCAACGGTACGGAGAGCGGTACGGAGTTTCCTGTCCGTTGTTTATACGCTCTATGCGAAACGGGATGATTGGGTTTCCCATCAACAAAGATGAAGGGCTTCACTCAAAGTGACCGAGATGCCTGGCTGTTCACCAAGACTTTCAATGGCTGGAGCTCTTTTCTTCCTAGCTATTTGTGTCGACACAACTTGCATCGTAGCTTGCAACAGCCGCCAAGCGTCCCAAGCTGTGCGCACTGATAATTCTGCATCTTCTCCAAGCGCATACCCACTGCCAGTTGACCTCGATCGTGTTGGCAAATATCCAAGTGCGACAAAATCTGGTGCGGGATACTTCTATGATGACGTTCTCGAATACCGTGTGTGGTTTTATCCCAAGGGCGGCGGTGACGATCAGTACAAAGCATTTGCACAATATGAGCAGGCTCTCGCTTTCTCCAAGTCCACTCCGGATTCGCAAGAACCCTTGGTTCTTGTTCGCCAACGTCGATGGATCGATGAACCGGAGCCTGGTCATTACATCCCGAGAAGCGGTGAGCGGATAACAGAGTGGGATGTGCGGTGGCTGACTGAAAGCAAGCGCAACGCTGATAGCATCTCGGATTTCATGAAACACCCTCGACCGGAACGGCACTAGTACCGCTCCACAACTTCCGCCATAGCCTCGCGACCTTTCTTATCAACAAGGGCAAAGACGTTAAGACAATTCAGGGATTGCTGCGTCATGCGAAGGCGAGCACGACTCTTGACCTCTATTCCCAAGCGATTGACGCGTCTAAGCCGGAGGGTCAGAAGGACATGGCTCTAGCAATCACAAGCAATCAGGCACACGTTGGATAAAGTCCGCATACGGGCGCCGATGGCTACTTTAGCTTTGCGTACTCGGCCTTGGCCTGTTTTAGGATTGGGATGTCCGGGTCTGCGTCTTTCCATAGGGCGAGGAAGTCCTGATAGGCGGCTTTGGCCTTTGCGGTGTCGCCCTGTATGGCATAGGCGCGGGCAAGTTGCAGACGGGCCAGTGCGCCCCAGGGAAAGTTCACCACCAGTCCACGATGATCGATAAACTTCTGAAACTCCGCTGCCGCCGCGCTGCCGTCGCGCAGCATCAGATAGGCTTCTCCACGCACATAAACCGGGCATAGAAATATCGTGAGGTTGCTGGTGGCTTGACCGAGTTCGATGGCACTCACATCCTTCAATAATTCGATGGCCTTGTTCGGGTCTTTTCGCTCCAGAGCGACAGCGGCCCGAATGGTCGGCAACCAATACCTCTGCGCTTGAGTGTCCAGCGGGTAGGTCTTGTCGAGTTCGGCGGCCAGCTTCTCCGCCCCTGTCGTATCGCCTGCGCGAGCCAGGGCCAGCGCAGCCACTACCCGCACATCGCGGTTCGGGGCAAGCTTCAACGCGGCATTCGCCTCGGTGCGTGCTTGCTCGCGGTTTCCCGATCCCGCTTCGCGCAACGCAGCCGCTGCTTGATAGGCCGCCGCACTCTCTTTGGCGTCGTTGTGCTGAGCGGAATCCATGGCCCGGCGGGTCAGTTCGTGCGCGTTTTTCAGTCTACCGTGCCAACTCTCGGTATCCGCTTGTGCGGCTAGCAGCAAGTCTTCCGTACCCGGCTTGCCCATCGCGGCTGAGGCCAATTGCGCCATCTTGGGCGCGTCGTCCTTCAGGAGTGCCACCTGGTAACGGTACGAGAGCAGAGTCTCGTTCTCCAGCTTGCGCTCTTCAGCCTGCTTGTACACCGCCTCCGCCTCATCCAGCCGGTTTAGGTTTGTATATGAGTTACCGAGGTTCACGTAGCTGAATACGTCATTCGGTTCCAGACGAAGCGCCTCGCGTGCTTCCGCAAGAGCCTTTTCGGAGTCGCCCAAGCTGCCATAAATGAATCCCAAGTCAATATAAGGCACTTCGTCTCGTGGGTAGGTCTGTTTCCAGAGCTCAAAAGTTTGCCCGGCCTTCTCCAGTTCGCCGGTTGCGAGGAGGTAGTAGAATCCCTCGATGGAGAACCGTTCCCGCTCGCTCACCTTTTCCCGCAGGCTATAAGAGTTGCGCGCATACTCCGCCGCCCGGTCGAGCTGACTCAAATTACTGTAAGACCTGGCGAGAGCGCGGTAGGCCATGCCAAATTTCGGGTCGAGTTCAACAGCTCGTTTAAAAAACGGCAGCGAGGCGGTGCTCCCTTTTGCAAGTTCGGCCTTCTCCCCCAAACTGTAGGCTTTCAAGGCTTCGAGCGAGGAAGTAGTCGCTTGCTCGACGGGAGTGGCATACTTCTGCACGGAACTGAGCGACTCACCGAGTTTGCCGCGTAGGCTGACCGCCGCCGCATCCAGTGCCTTGAGTACCGCTTCCTTGCCCGCCGCTTGCTCTTGCGCTTCCGCCAGCAGGTCCCCGGTTTCGCAGTTCACTGCCTTCAAACCAATCACAAACTGGCTCCCGATACCTGCGATTGAGCCGGTCAGCATTGCTTTGCTGCCGGTGCGCTGGCAGACTTCGCGCGCTACCACCGAGGTCAAGCGGTCGCCGGCGGGGCGACCCATCAGCTTTAGAGTCTGATTCACCTTGTTGTCGGAAACCAGCTCGAGAAATGGCGATTGCTCGAGCTGCACCGACAGCCCTTGTTTCAGCGTGTCATCGAATACGGCGTCGCCGGTCTTGTTGTCGAAATCGGCCAGAACGATGGTGTCCTTCTCGGTCAACTTTGTCGCCGCCGGCGAGCGCAAACGGAAATAAAGAAATCCGCCAATCACAGCGACCAGAATCGCTGCGGCCGGAATCAGAATTTTCCACGGTGTGCCACTGGTTGCGGCTCCGCCGGCAACTGCAGCGTTGCTGGTGGAAGACTTGCGGACCGCGCCAGTAGCCGACGAATCAGAAATCGGACGGGTAAAGCGTTCGGTGGGATCTTGCACGGCGCCAACGGATCCGGAACTGGCAGACGGGTTGCGCCCGGAATCCGTGTCGCGTTTCAAACGCATCAGTTCGGAACGCATTTCCGTTGCGCCCTGATAGCGGAGATCGCGGTCTTTTTCGAGCGCCCGGTTGATGATGTCGTCGAGTTTGGTAGGAAGCTTTGGGTTGAGGCGCAGCGCCGGAAGAGGTGCGCGATTCATGATGCCGTCGTAGATTACACCGGTGCTTTCGCCGGTGAAAGGCAGGGCGCCGGTGGCCATTTCGTAAAGAACGACGCCAAAGGAAAAGAGATCCGTGCGGCTGTCGAGCGGTTTGGCGCGGACTTGCTCGGGAGACATGTATGACACGGTGCCGAGCGTGGAACCGGGGCTGGTGAGATGCGCCATGCTGGCACCTTCGGTAGCGTCTTCGATGGCGGTGGGTTGTCCGGAAGGCGCTCCGGCCAGAGTGAGCTTGGCCAAACCGAAGTCCAAGATTTTGGCGTGGCCGCGCTCGGTGATGAAGATGTTTGCCGGCTTGATGTCGCGGTGCACGATGCCTTTGGCGTGCGCGGCGTCCAGCGCATCGGCAAGTTCAATCGCAAAGGGGAGCAAGACTTCAATCTCGATGGGATTGCCGTTGATGCGGTGCTTGAGCGTCTGCCCATCGAGGTATTCCATGGCGATGAAACGCTTGCCGTCGTGTTCGCCAATTTCGTAGATGGTGCAGATGTTCGGGTGATTTAGAGCAGAAGCGGCGCGGGCTTCGCGGCGAAATCGTTCCAGGGCCTGCGCGTCTTGCGCCAGATCATCGGGCAGAAATTTCAGGGCGACGAAGCGGCCCAGCTCGGTATCTTCCGCTTTATAGACAACACCCATCCCACCGCCCCCAAGCTTCTCGACGATGAGGTAATGGGAAATGCTCTGGCCAATCAGCGAGTCGGGGGCGGGCATGTGCGCCACATATTAAGTTGAGGACAGAGGGCAAGTCAACGAAGAGGGCCTTTGCCAACCCAATTTACAGGTGAAGAATTACAGGTGAAGTTTTCTAGTGGTTTTTCCTAAGTGATTGAAAACGATGGTAGGCTCGTGGGGACTCGAACCCCAGACCTCTACCGTGTCAAAGGCCAGCTAACCAATACGCTGAACAACTTAGCAAACGACCGGGACCGCCAAACTACGCCGAAATACGTGTAAGACGAAGTTTCAACGGTACGGAGAGCGGTACGGAGTTTCCTGGCCGTTGTTTCGTTTTTCCTGTCACACACAGCTCCCATTATTAACGCTTTACTTCTCTCTGAACACGCGTATGGTTCGCGAGTTCCATGCAGGGAACCAAAAATGAAAAAGAAATCCAAGCGATCTAACAAGGCGACTGAAAGTTCGGAGCGGACTCGGTTCGCGAGGAAACCTGTGAATGAAACGAACACGGCTCCGAACCGGAACTATCCGCCGGGCGATCAGCCACCCGGTCCACAAAGTCAACGGCCACACCAGTTACCCGCAGCAAGACCGCTCGCGCGCACATAGCCGAGGGCACGCGGCTCGTCGTAATCGGATATCTCTGGTAACCCACATGGAGTCCCCGCTTTTGCGGAAGAGGTGTACCATCGGCGACGGAGTTTTGCACGCTTCTATGATGCACGCAATTCAGTCTCAACAAGAATCGGCTCTCACCGGCCACAGATTCTTTTTGCTCTTCGTTTTTCTCTTGGCGACACTCATTCTATTTCCCTATGCCGAAGCCAGCCACTTCGGTTCCTACGCATTTCGCGTTATCGGAAGCGTCGCCATTTTAGTTAGCGTGTATGCAGCCAACGTCCACCGGAGCTTGCTCATCTTCGCCATCGTGCTTGCGATTCCGGCCTTATTCGAACGCGCCGTGCTCCCCAAAGTCAATTCGCACTCATTTTTCATATTCAACATTTTCCTAACTCTTGTTTTTGACGTAGTGATTGTCGTGGTTATTTTCCGCCACGTGCTAGCTGCGGAACAACCAACATCGGAAACCATCTTTGGAGCCCTCTGCATTTATCTGCTGGTGGGCTTCACTTTTGCCAGTGTCTACGGGATGGTAGCCGCGTTCCAGCCAAACGCCTTTTATCTGGATCCGCATACTAACCTACATAACGTTCCCGACCGCTTCGATCTCATTTACTATAGTTTCGGCACCATGACTTCGCTCGGCGCCGCTGGGATTACCGCTGTCTCGGCTCAAGCACGTTCCTTTTCTATCCTCGAAGCTATCCTGGGCGTCTTGTACCTTGCCGTCCTGATCGCAGGATTGATAGGAGCATACCGCCCCAAGGTCAGCGCGTGAGCATGGTATGCCGGAATGCTCGCGGCCTGATGAATTGGCAACGCCCACCATACACCGAGCGAAAATCGCTCAACCAAGAGTGCGGATGGAAGGATGGCGACAGAGGCGGCCCGGCTCGAATGCACGGAATCCATAGGAAGGAAAGAGAAAACAGAAAGAGAAAAACACTCTTGACGCATACCGGCCTTCTCATGGAAGGAGTTGCAGGACTTAGAATGGTTTCGCCTTCCGAAGTTGGTCCGATCTTTGTCTGAAAGACTGCAACAAGAATTGCATTGTATGAGTAAAGACTTGGGCCTTGTAAGCAGTTTGCTGGTTTGCTGCTAGCGCGGTCCGGACGGTATAGACCGGGCCCGAGTCTGGCTTGTCGCTGAAGCCTGCAGATACTGATTGCTGGTCCAATTCTGGTCCAGTCCGTGCTGTAATATTGCAGCTGCATCTTCGTACTCGGAGGCCCGCATGGCGCGGGTTTTGAGGATATTGTTCACCCATACGGGTTGCCCAAAAGATTCGCCGTCAGCCCAGACACCTGCGATAACTTCCACTTTGTTAGGTAGAGGGCTTCCGGCAATGGGAGAGAGAGGACGTAAGATCGTCCCACCCGGTTCGATGGGAGGGTCGCCTTGCACTATCGCATCCCAGACTATCTTTGATCTCCCTCTGCCTTGCGACGAAAAGGATAGTTCGAAGACTCAAGCTGTTACGGTCTTACCAGTGAAATTCGTGACCGCGCAACTTGGTCCTTTTTCGCCGGTGACACGAATCTCGATTTTAAATTTAGGTCGTTCTGGGGGCGTCGATGGTCCCTGAGCTCCTGATGAGAAAAGCATTCCCCCTCCGAGGACGCAAAAAAGCCGTGGCAAGCATCTTCATCGAAATCTCCAATAACGGGCCAATCTGCATGCTTCCGGGGTCATTTCTAACATCAAAGTGCGGCTATTTGTAACAGAGTTTGGGCAGCCCGATTGTCACCATGGAACGACCGGCTCCGATTCGCAGCGCGTGGGTTACGCTGTGAGTCGGTAAGACCAAAACGCAGAGCCACAAGCGAAAGGAGCCGGTCAGTGAAAAGAATAAAATTTGTTGGTTTGAATGTCCACGCAGACATAGCTCTTGCCCACTCCCGAAGAAGGTACGGGGAAAGTTTTGAACTTGACCGATTAAACCGAGCTATAGGCGAGGCTAAGGACCACGAGCGTCATGTCGTCACTTTGCGGTGCACCGGAGGCGAAGGCGTTGGCGGCGCCCATGATGCGCGCCGTGATTTCTTGCGCGGGCAGGCCGAGCGTTTCTCGCGCCGAATCGATCAGGCGCTTCTCGCCCCATTCTTCAAGTGTAGGGTTCATGGCTTCACTGATTCCGTCGGTGTACAGCACGACCACGTCACCGGGCACGAGCGTTATCTCGGCTTGTTCGTATTGGCATTCCATTAGGAGGCCCACTACTGGCCCACCCTTCTTATCGAGTCGCTCCAGAAGGCCATCGTGTCCGTCAGAACTATCGAGGCCATTCTCGGCGTTATAGCGGAAAACCATCGGCGGATTGTGGCCGGCGTTGACATACGTGAATCGGCGAGAGGCAGGATCGTATTGGGCGTAAAAAAGTGTGGCGTAACGATCCTCCGCTGAGGAGTCGTAAAGCATCTGATTGAGTCTGCCGATCATCCCGCCAATGTCGTTGCCGGCGCGGGCAGCTTCTGCGCGCAACGACGCTTGCAGACTGGCCATCATCAGAGCCGCAGCGATGCCTTTCCCGGACACATCCCCAAGAGCGATGCCGAGCATGCCGTCCGGCAGCGCCAGAAAGTCGTAATAATCGCCGCCTACACCCAGTGCTGTGCGGCAGTGCCCGCAATAATCCAATCCCGGTACATACGGCAATCTTTGCGGGAAAAGGCGCTCCTGCACCTCGCGTGCGATTTCCAGTTCGCGATTCATTTTTTCGCGGCGTCCAACTTCCTCGGCGACCGCGGTGGTGAGTTGCGCATTCGCAAGAGCGAGTCCCGTTTGCGTGGCAACGGATTTCAGGAGCCGCAGATCGGTCCCAGAATAGGGCTCCTCAGAACGCTTTTCCCCGAGACTCACCACTCCCAGCAGTTTGTCTTTTACAGAGAGAGAGAGAAGCAACCGTGGTTCGAGCGCGGCGAGGTTGAGTCTTTCCGCATGGGGCAGCGAGGAATTCACCCACGAATCTTCGTCGTCGAAATACGCGAGAGAGGGTTCGGGATCCTTGCGGAGATGTTCGATGACCTCGGACCTATCAGACAACTCCATTTGCGGCACACCGGCATAGCCGATGGCATAGGCGGGCCGGTAGAAGGCGCCTTCCTGGAGCAGGACTGCGATACGAGGAACATGCAGAGATTCGGCGATCCTGGTAGCGACGCGCTCCAGCATGGGCCGGGTCTCCACCATCGAGCGTACTTCATCGCTGAGGCTCGCTAGAATCTGCTCCGCATCGTAGGCGTCGCGAAAGAAGCGACGGTCAATCCATTTGCGCAGATGATCGGCAGCACGTCGCACCATAAGAACGAGAAAGACGCCGGCGGCGATCATGGACATCTTCTGTGTCCGGCTGCCGTGCGACATCGTCAGCGTAGTGGCAATGAATAAGACAGCGACTGTCAGAATCACTTGCAAGATGCGAATTCCGCTACTGGCCAATGCATAGCGCAATCCTTGGCGAACAACGACGCGTACGTCCAAAGCGCGCTGCACAACAATGACGTAGGCCAGGGTTATGGGGAAAAGGAGGAGTAGGGTGAGCGAGGTCAGCACCAGCCATTCTGGAAAGATCTGTTCGAGTTCGCCGCCTTTGATCTGCGCAATTGCGATCAAAATAAAAGTCGGGGTCATCGATATGATTGTGCCGGCATACAGAAGGCGCAGTCGCCGTTTCGAATCCGGCGAAACAGCAGTGCTGGACTTGAAAGCGATGCTGGCAAAAAAGCTGCCGATCGCAATAACACCCAGCCAGAACGGCAGGGATCCGAGGTGGCGCCAGAAAGCCGCCAACGCGGCAACCTTGGCGTAGTTCTCAACTTCACCGATGCGGATAACAATGGAGACAAGCCCATCGATGATCAGGAGCGGGGCCAGAACATATTTCGCCAACCGGACCAACGTCTGAGCCCTATCTGGCGGAAACGGTTGCGGGAAATACAACCCGAAAAACAGCATGCACAGCGGCCAAGCCTGATTGCAGGAGAAACGATACAATTCGGCCAAATCGCGGATGCCGGGTCCCCAGCTTTCAGAGTAAGCGGTGAAAAGGTTACCGAGGCCCAGCAAAACACCGATCAGCAGCCAGACGGACATATCTCGCGGCCGAACAAAGGCCACCCAGAATCCCAGCAATATGCTGAAAAACGGCAAAACGACCTTAAGCGTGAGGACGGCGCCGAGTGCCAGTCCTTTAACGTCTGAAGCAGGACGGAGGAAAATCGTTGCAGTTTTCGAATCCTGTGAACCCGGTGTCTGGGACATGATTCGCAGAGCATCACCAGGCTTCGCCGCGGCCATAGCTTCACCGAATACAGCGAGTCCGGTGAAGGCCCGGCCGTTTACCGCCGTGAGTACGTCTTCGTCGTGGACACCGGCCTGGCGGCCCTCTGGGCGGATAAACACCGCTTTCGGTTCCCCGCGAACGTAGCCAGGTACGAACGGCCATGCCGCAGCGCCGCGATCCAGGAATCCAGGAAACGACGCAATGGTGGCACGAACTTGATAAGCGCATGCTGCGAAAAACAGCAGCCCAAGAACGACGTACTGAGCAACTGGCGGCTTCTTCTCATTCATAATGCTTTAAACATTTGTCTTGCCTTGAACGATGCGAGTGATGATTCGAACCGAGCAAATATAGCACGCGTGCGAGGGGGGGCGCCGTCAGGTCAGAGGACTCTGACGCTGAGGTTCCAGCAGATTGTACTGGTGCACGATTCAATGTGGGTGCTGAGCGTCGCTTTTCCTGCGCCGAGGTCTTGCACAAACAGCGGTGCGGTGCAACCAGTTGGCGCCCAGGAGGGATTTTTTTTTTTCGTTTCACGGCCACATGACGTTGCCATCTACCAATGGCGCTCACGCGTAACGGCTGATGGTTCAGGGTCGATGGTCGGCGCGCGGTGCTATTCTGGGTCGAATTGAGGGATCGAATGTAACAAGGACACTGCGTTTGGCAATTTGCCAGCTCTCAACGCCGGGTTAACGCCGATCGCGGACAAGCGGAATCCCGTTGCGAAAGCGGGCTGGGTAAATGGACGGGAATCCGACCGTTCCGCACCCGCATGATCCGCTCACTCACTTTTTAGCCAGATACTCGCCGGGAACATCATCCTGCGACACCTCATGCGTGCGAACTTCCCCCCTCGTCAGGTCCCCGGCGTCTTCCACGCCCTTCACCACGTCGGCCTCGAACGCGTTCCCTTCCTCGAGCAACTCGTCACACTCTCCGAATCCGCACCTTGAACATTGGACAAGCCCTGCAAATCTCCCGATTGGTCACCCGACCGCACCCTCTGTCCCTCCGGGCGAATGCCACTGTATCCACACTTATTCAAGGGAGTCCAGACAGGGCGACCGTTAGCCCTGCCGAGGATTTGGGGTTACGATTACCGGCATGGACCTGAGTTGGTGTCGCCCCGAGTTTGAATCGCATGCTTCTCACCCGGATGAAAAAGACGGCTCCCGAACGATGCTGGTGTGGCGAGGTAAAAGACCGTTTTCCTGCTACTTAGAATTTCGATCCAAAAACAAAAAAACCATTGGACTTTTCTGATGCTGGGGTGGAAATCAAGTTCTGTCCATGGTGCGGGAACAACCTGAATCAACTGTATGGGTCTCGCCTAGCTGGCTCCTCGTCGCAGCCCTGAGCCGCAGTGTCTGTTCTGGAAGCTGCGGCCTGCGCCTTTAATTTAACTCAACAATTCGAGAAATGCGTTGAAACACAAATTAAAACGTTTCAGCGGTACGGAGAGCGGTACGGAGCGGCTAAAAACAGGGTGGCGAAAACGTGGTTAAGTCCATCGCAATCAAATGGTAGGCTCGTGGGGACTCGAACCCCAGACCTCTACCGTGTCAAAGGCCAGCTAACCAATACGCTGAACAACATAGAGAGCGACGGGGACCGCCTAAGCACACCGAAGTACGTGTAAGACAAAGTCTCAACGGTACCGAGAACGGTACGGAGTTTCCTGGCCGTTGTTTATACGCTCTATGCGAACCCCGACGATTGGGTTTTTCCATCCACAAAGATGAAGGGCAGAACACCGCTGAGCGCAAGCACGATGGCAAAGAATAAAATTCGCCCAGCCGCGATTAAGGTCGGCATCCTGCTTGAGCCTGGTCAGCAATTCGGCTTTCACAACTTCCGCCACAGCCTCGCGACCTTCCTTATCAACAAGGGCAAAGACGTAAAGACAATTCAAGGACTGCTTCGTCACGCTAAGTCGTCCACAACTCTTGACCTGTATTCGCAAGCGATTGATGCGTCAAAGCTGGCGGCCCAGAGAGACATAGCCCTCGCAATCACGAGCAATCAGTTCGCAGGCGCTCAACGGGCATCCTCAAGGGGAATGTTTCCCTGTCCTGGAAGCGATCGCTCCACGCATTCCGGAAATGTTTGCCATTTTCGTGTCAGCGAAAAGCGCGGTCCACCGCGTGGGATTCGCCCTAGAGAATCGTCGAGCTAAAGGCGGGCCGAAGTGCGCAAAGGCAAGCAACTGGTCCCAATGGCGGCAATGGAACTTCAGCTGTTGCGCTATTTGGTGCGCCACCGCGACCGAGTGAACCCACGCGAGGAGATGCGTGAAGTGTGGGTTCGATTCGAGCCACCATGCGATAGCTCCCGGATGGTTGGGATTACTTCCCACTTGCTCGTCATCCGGAACACAAATACGCTCCAGCGAGGAAATTGAGCACTTATTCTCGCCTTCAGAGACGGAATTGAGTTTAGCAAATTAGCGCAGGAAATAGTGTTCGAATAGGCCAGTCTTCGGGAGACTTTACCTCAAACGGTCGTCTTTCCATAACCAGAAAGGGCGAACCACGTCGCCCCCTCGTTGACTCTCGTTGGCCACCACTCTGAACAATCTCTCCCACTCACTTGAAGCGAGTCGCGACGCTAGTGGCGCAGCCCCTCACAATCACGTTACCGTTGG
>WNFR01005673.1_pt1 | contig 12777 bp, 9 predicted proteins | sample 5400221 | NCBI WGS metagenome assembly WNFR01 (sample SAMN13153357, study PRJNA577476) | soil metagenome | isolation source: 40 cm soil under Madrone tree | place: USA:California | collected 2016-06-14
CGATCACCGATCACCGATCACCGATCACCGATCACCGATCACCGATCACCGATCACCGATCACCGATCACCGATCACCGATCACTGTCCCACCAACTCCATCGTCCCCTTAAACTTCGGGGTCTCCTCTTCAATCCCGAAATTTGCCGCGTATAAGGATTCGATTCGATCCATCTCGTCTTGAGTCAGTGCTGGCGTGTCAGGCGCCGAGGCGAATTCGGTGAGCTGCTTTTCATCGTAGATGTTTGGCAAAGTCGACGCAACCTTCGGGTCCCGGAGCAGCCATTGCAGCGCCGCCTGCCCAAGAGTTCGCTCAGCACTCTCCAAAAACCGCAATTGCTCAACCTTCTTAACACCATTGAGCAACCAGCTGCGCGGACGGTGATTGCGATGATCATTGGGCGGAAATTGTGTTTCGGCCGTGTAGTGCCCTTCCAACATCCCGGATGAATGGGTGACGCGGATCAGGAACATCGTATCGCGGCTGGCCTCGGTAGCGGCTTCCTGAATCGCTCTGCCCGGGTATTGTTCCAAAATGTTGTAAATATGCTGGATACTGGTCGGATTCCTGCGCTGAACACAATATACGCCCTCGTACATCCAACCAATTGCAGGTCCGAGTGCCGCCCCGAAATAGCGTATCTTCCCTGACTGCTGAAGACCCATCAACGCTCCCCAAACCGAATCGTCGTCGACTTGTTCCATTCTGATGTTGTGCAGCTGCAGGAGGTCGATCCGATCAGTCCGTAGTCTGGTCAAAGCCGCGTCCGTTGCTCTGCGGATCGCCTCCGGAGAAAAGTCCTGGGGTATTTCTCGCTGTCCTCTTCTTTCGTTCCCGTGATGCACAAAATCGTAGCCAACCTTGGTGGCGATGACAATTTGATCGCGTTGCGTCGGGAACGCCTCAGCAATCAACTCCTCGCTCAACCCATTTCCGTAGGTATCGGCTGCATCAAACAGCGTTACTCCAAGATCAAACGCGCGGTGCATGAGCGCTGTCGCCTCAGACCTGGTGAAGTTGCCCCACCATCCGGTAGACAGCGTCCAGAGACCAAAACCAATTTCGCTTACTGCCAGGTTGGTGTTGCCGTAAGTACGATATTTCATGGCGCAACTGACATTATTGTGTAGCGCTTCCCGAATAGCAAATGGCCGATAGCGACGGCGCGCCATTAGCGCCGCACGGCTTGTTTCTTGCTGCTATTCGAGGTCATCGCGAAGCGTTTGGCTATCGGCTATCGGCTATTGGCTGTTCGCGAAGCGCTTTTCGAGCTTGCTTGTTTCTGAATCAGTGAGTGATGTACCGATTTCGAACCCGACAATAGGGGGAACTGGACAAAAAGAGTAGGAGAACCTATCCATGCAATCTGTTCGGACTTTTAATGTGTCGCCTCGGCTTCCCGCGGTGCTGGAACCGCTTAATGATCTGGCTCGGAACCTCTGGTGGACTTGGGAGCCCGACGCCCGCAAGCTTTTCCGGGATCTGAACCCGACGCTATGGGACCAAACCAATCACAATCCCATCCGCATGCTGCAACTTTCCAAGCAGGGCCGGCTCGAGGAAATTGGGTCCGACGAAGATTACCTGCGCAGAATGCGTCACGTCCACGATCGGTTCCAAGCGTACATGAATCGGACCGATACCTATGGGAAGCAGCGTGCCGGTGCGCCATGTATCGCTTACTTTTCTGCGGAATTCGGTTTTCACGAGTCGGTACCGAATTACTCGGGCGGTCTAGGGATTCTTTCGGGTGATCATTGCAAATCGGCCAGCGATCTCGACCTGAATTTTTATGCAGTCACATTGCTGTACCGGCACGGCTATTTTAAGCAACAGATCGGCAAGGATGGCTGGCAGGAAGCGGTCAGTCTGAACCAAAATTTTCACCACTTGCCAGTGCGTGACGCGCGAGTCGGTGATCAGAGCGTGTTTGTAACCGTCGATATTCTCGGACGCGATATTACCGCCAAGGTGTGGGAGCTCCAGATCGGTCGAATCAAATTGTTCCTGCTGGATACCGACATACAGCAGAATTCGCCCGAAGACCGCTTAATCACCGAACAACTCTACGGTGGCGACTTCGAGATGCGTATCCGCCAGGAAATCGTTCTCGGGATCGGGGGAGTTCGCGCTCTGGATGCCATGGACATCAAGCCGGACGTCTTTCACATGAACGAAGGACACTCGGCATTTCTGTCGCTGGAAAGGATTCGGCGATATGTCCAGGAAAAGGGCATGAATTATTATCCGGCGCTGCAAATCGTAGCGGCCTCGAACGTTTTCACGACTCATACCCCGGTTCCTGCCGGCAACGACGCTTTTTCCCCTGAGCTGATCGGACGCTATCTCGGCAAATACGCGCACGATTTTGGCCTCAGCTTCGATGATTTATTCGCGTTAGGACAGCCAATGCTCAATCCGCCTTCCTTGTTTAGCATGACCATTTTGGCCCTGCGAACGACCCGGCGTGCGAACGGCGTAAGCAAGTTACACGGCGAAGTCAGTAAGAGCCTGTGGCAAGACGTTTGGGCTGGGGTCCCCTTACAAGAGGTGCCAATCACCAGTATCACCAACGGCATTCATACCAAGACTTGGACGGCGCCGGAGTTTCATCAGCTATACGAAAAATACTTGGGCCCAGATTGGGCCGACCATCTGACCGATGTCGAGTATTGGCGCGGCGTGATCGATATACCGGACGAGGTCCTTTGGGAGACTCATCAGCTCCTCAAGAATCGATTGATCGAATTCGTTCGCGAGCGACTACGGACCCAACGCGTCCGCATCGGCGAATCGCCTGAACAATTACGCAAGATCAACAGCGTACTTAATCCGGACGTATTGACCATCGGTTTTGCTCGACGGTTTGCGACCTATAAGAGAGGTACGCTCCTCTTTTCCAATAAGGAGCGACTGCTCCGCCTCATTCAGAATGCTGAACGGCCGGTGCAGTTCATTTTTGCCGGCAAATCGCACCCGAAAGATGAGGGGGGCAAAAAGATCATCCAGGAAGTCTACAATGCCTCGCGCGAAGCGGGCTTCGAGCATGCGGTGGTTTTCGTTGAAGACTACGACACTTACATCGGTCGCCGCTTATACCAGGGGGTTGACGTCTGGCTTAACAATCCGCTCCGTCCGCTCGAGGCCAGTGGAACCAGCGGAATGAAGCTTCCACCGAATGGCGGCTTGAATTTCAGCGTTCTCGACGGGTGGTGGTGCGAGGGTTACAACGGTAAAAACGGATGGCCAATCGGGCCGGAAATTTCGGGCGGTAGCGTCGAATTTCAAAATGAAGTCGACATCGATAGTTTGTTCAACATTTTGGAGAACCAGATCGTCCCTCTCTATTACGCGAAACCGGACGGTCGTTTGCCGCTGGCTTGGTTACAATTGATGCGGGAATCGATGCGCAGCGTGACCCCTGTGTTCAATACGCATCGGATGGTGAAAGAATACAATGAACGGCTCTACGAGCCGGCGGCGAAAGCGATTCAAGCCCTGAGCGCCAACAGTTTTAGGGCTGCCATCGAATTGGCTAAATGGAAAGAAAAAACCCGCGCCGATTGGGGTAAGATCCGTATCGAAGAGGTGAATGCTTCCCCCTCCGAGATTGGCGATCTCTTTGTCGGTGAAACGTTACAGATCGAAGCGAAAGTATTTCTAGGTCCGGTTGACCCCTCTCATGTTCGGGTGCAGGCTTATATTGGTAAGAGCAACGATGGATCGCTCAGCGAACCGTTTACAATTGATCTTCAAGAGATAGAAAAAGGCGCTACGCCCGGGCAATTCACATTTAAGGGAGTCATCAAAGCTACTGAGAGCGGAAGTTATGGATTTAATGTTCGCGTTATCCCCACCCATCCCTACTTGAATCAAGGACATGAGCTGCGCCTCATCACCTGGGCGAGTTAAAGGCCTGAAACCAGAATCGAGAATTTGGGCGAGAAAGTTATCACTAAGCACTTTTCACTAATCGGTAGAGCAGCAGCAGATCCGATCAAACGGCGACCCCTGGGTGCTCAAATTGGTTTGCATCACAAGTCTGTGACCTTCTCGACCTACCGCCAGCGATTAGCGATTGCCCATTAGTGATTACTTCATCGCATCCGCGGCCCTTGGTTCTTTTGCATTTCGCCGTTACCGCCGATGGCAAAGTTTCCACGAGCAAACACACGTCGGCTCGTTTTACGTCCGCCCATGATAAGCAACGGTTGCTGAAGGTAAGAGCGCTGGCCGATGCTATTTTGGTGGGCCGCGGGACGTTGGAGACAGATCGCATGTCAATGGATTTACCCAACCAGCGCTTGCGCGAACGGCGAATCAAAGAAGGTAAATCCGAATGTCCGCTCCGAGTAATTCTTACCGCATCCGGGAATATCTCAATATCACTAAGTGTCTTTGAGAAGGGAGACGCTCCAATAGTGATCTACTCGACCGAAAGAATGGCGCCGGCCCAGCGACGCTTACTCAGCGAGCATGCGGCCGTCCATGTCTCCGGCAGCGACGATCTCGATCTTGTCTGGTTACTCTGGCATTTATATGAACATTATCGGGTACGATCTCTGGTCTGCGAGGGAGGACCTACCCTCGTGAAGGCTTTGGCCGAGGCCGACGTCATCGACGAAATATACCTGACGATAGCCGCGAAAATTTTTGGCGGTTCGGCTGCACCCGGCTTGACTGGATTGCCCGGAGAATTTCTCCCCGCTAGTCGCCAATTTCAATTGATCGATATCGATCGCGGAGAAAATGAATGCTATCTCCGGTACCGAAGGAAGCCCTGATCGCATGCACCAAGTCAACTCGATCATTATGCGCGCGCCAAAAGAGCGCATATTTGAAACCGCCGCCGATCTTGAAAAATGGCCAACCTTCCTGCCTCATTACCGTTTCATCCGGTATTACGAACGAGGGGTTGAACGCAATATCGTCAGGATGGCAGCGCGCCGTGATTTCATCCCTATTTCTTGGGTCTCAGAAGAAATTATCGATCGGAGCAAGCTCGAAGTTCGCTTTCGGCATCTCAAGGCTTGGACGAAAGGCATGGAGGTCGTATGGACTTTCGCGGAAACCGAAGGAGGCATCCTTGTGTCAATCCTTCACGATCTTCGCTTTCGCGTCCCGACTCTCGCACCTTTGGCTGAGCCCATAATCGGCGATTTCTTCATTGGCTATATCGCCAATCAAACTCTCAAGCACATGAAAACGCACGTGGAACGCGCATGAGACGCGTCGTCATTACGGGATTAGGGCCGATTACCGCCATCGGCGTGGGTAAGAAGGCTTTTTGGGAAGGACTCACGAACGGCAAATCTGGAATTGGACCTGTGACACGATTTGATCCCAGCCTGTTTAACGCCCGCAGCGCGGCCGAAATCAATGATTGGGAACCGGAAGAATTCTTTCCGTCGCAGCGGCTGAAGCGGTTGGATCGGTATGCGCAATTTGCCGTCGGTTCGGCCAAACTCGCTCTGGAAGACAGCGGCCTTTCATTCTCTCCAGAAGATCCGCAATCGCGAGTAGGCGTCAGCTTCGGAACCGCTTTAGGCGGTGTATCCAATGCGGAAAAGCAACATGTCTCCTTCGTTCACAGTGGCCCAAAATCGGTCCATCAGACGATCGCCCTCCAGGTTTTTGGCGGTTCTGCTCACTGCAACATTGCGATTGAGTTCGGCTTGCGCGGCGTTGGCACCACCAACTCTAACAGCTGCGCCAGTGGCAATGTCGCGATCGGAGAAGGCTACCGCTACATTCGCGACGGATGGGTCGACCTGGTCATCGCCGGCGCTGCAGAAGCGCCTCTGAGTCCCTTATCGTTCGGCGCCTTCGCCTTCATCCGAACCATGAGCCGATGCGACCCGTCAGTCGCATGCCGGCCGTTTGATCGCAATCGGGATGGATTCGTCATGGGTGAAGGCGCGGCCAGCCTGATCCTTGAAGAGTATGAGCACGCGAAAGCACGTGGAGCCCACATTTACGCGGAGGTGGTAGGCTACAGCCTCAACAACGACGCGTATCATATGACCTCGCCTTTACCGTCCGGTGACTCGTGCATCCGGGCCATGGAAGACGCGTTGAAAGCCGCACAAATTAATCCGGAGCAGATCGATTATATCAGCGGACATGCGAGCTCCACCCGACTCAATGACGCGAATGAGTGCGCCTGTGTCAAAAAGGTGTTCGGAAGCGTAGCGACAAAAGTTCCGGTCAGCGGGACGAAGGCCTTCTACGGTCACCCACTTGGAGCTAGTGCCGCGATCGAAGCCGCTGTGTGTGTGTTAGCTATGCAGAACGATTTTGTTCCGCCGACCCTCAACTACGAGACTCCGGATCCAGACTGTGACCTGGATGTCGTACCGAACCAGCCGCGGCAAAAATCGATCAACTACACGCTGAGCAACGCCTTCGGTTTTGGCGGGATCAACTCATGCGTCGTGTTCCGTAAGATTTAAACCGCGAATCGACACTAATGCAAATGAATTCAAGAGCAGTCACTCGTGTCTATTCGCAGCCTGTCCGCCGTAGCTTTTGTTACTCACGGCCTGTTTCACCGCGGCCGACGAAGGCGAGTCCTTTCGTGGTTTCTACGGCAATTGCCAACTCTCTTTAAGACCAAGGTATACCGGCTCCGGCAACTGCACGAGCAACGGGCGTTTTTTCGCATCCAGCCAGTGAACAACAAATTCGAGATCCTCCAGACCCATCGCCGTGCATCCGATGGTCGGGATTCCTTGACCCTGCCAAAGGTGTAAGAATATGCACGACCCGAAGCCGGAGTAAGGCTTCCAATTATGCTCGACAACTACAATCCATCGGTACAAACCATCCGGTCGAAGCATCTGCTCAGCAGCTGACCAGTCAGCCCGATCCACCGTGTCGCGATCCACCACTCGGTTATAGTAAAGCGATCTTGGATCGTAGACGGCATCTGTCGCGGCGGTTATCTGCTGATAAGGAAAATGGATCAGCAGGGCTTGTTTGGCCGAAGCGACGCCCATGCAAGTATTCAATTGGAAAATGCCGGCTGGCGCTCGTCCATCGCCTTCCCTTTTACGTGGATCTCCATCTACGCCAGTTCCATGCAGACCTATACCCCAACCCAACCCACTCCTTCCCACTACGCAGGGGAAATTCCGTCGTACTGTCATCCATCGTCCAGTCCGGTTCCGTTCGAATAGCTGGATCCGCCCGCTGATCGATTTCCACGTCGGCGTCAGAACCAGGATCATCTCTTTGCATTCGGCCAATTCCATACGGGGTATGAGCAATCGGTAAGGCAGGTCTCCGCCTAGAATGCATCCGAGCGGAAGGAGCGTCAGGACAAAACCGATGAGCTTATATCCCATATGCCGTGTTCCGTATTCTGCATTTCGACTTCCATCTCGCTGCGTGCCTGGTTGCGAATTCGATAACGATCTAGTACGGTCAACGGCCTGCCATGAAAAGTTTTTCGCTCTGGCTTTTGCTGCGTGCTGTTCTCGTCGTCATGAATACCGGTTGCACGCCTAACGATTCTGCCGGCGACGACAACTCTGCGGCTCTGCACTCAATCGGATCAACGACCGATGAGAGCAACGACTACCATCCGATTCGCAGCCCAGGCTGGGATGACAATAGAGGTTCGCGCTGACCGAGGGCCCGGGCGCAACAGGAGGTCGCAAAGATCTCAAAGAGGGGGACTCAGGCTCAGATCGCGGTTCTCGCATCCCTCGAAAGATACGGCCAATTGATCCTATGTCCGGAACAAGTACCACCTTCTTTGAGATCTCCGTGAGCTCCTGTTGGAAACTCTGTCTTCGCGCGCTTTTGTAGAACTTGTTGCCTTAGTGTTTGGCCTCGACTCAACGGAGTCGCCCAAACCCATCGTTGCGATTTCTGCGTCAACGATATCTCCCGACCTTGTAACGAAAATGTTACATGTTCGTCGTTACGCTGAAAAGGTCCCTAGCGTAAACAGGACGTTGCTGACGAAATCGGTCGCCTGAAGAAGTTCGCTGTTTTTCCCTACATTGACGATACCGCCATGTTTGCACTGAGCTGGGTTTTTCGATCTGGGAGACGCGCATCAACTTGTCGATCAGTTTCTGTCAGCAATTCCGTTCGAAAAAAACAAAAAGAAATATATGCGCTTAACTCGGAAATTTTGCCTGGCCGCCCTATTGGTGGCCGCGGCATCTGTCCATCCCACCATTGCGGGAGAAGACGATCACAGTAACGATACTGCTTACCCCATCAATCACGTGGTAGTGATCTTTCAGGAAAACGTCTCCTTTGATCACTATTTTGCGACCTATCCATTCGCGGAGAACCCACCCGGCGAACCGGCTTTCCACGCTAAAAAAGACACTCCAAGCGTCAATGGCCTGAACGAAGCTTTGCTAACAAAAAATCCTAATTCGCTCCAACCGCAGCGAATCGATCGGTCGCACATGAATACCGCTGACCAGGATCATAATTATCAAGCTGAGCAAGAAGCTTTTGATCACGGTCTCATGGACAAATTTGTCGAGTTCACCGGCACACCGCAAGGAACCGGACCAAGTAAGGTCATGGATTATTTCGACGGCAATACGGTGACGGCGCTGTGGCACTATGCCCAGCATTTCGCGCTGAATGATAACTCGTATGGTACGACGTTTGGTCCATCGACCCCTGGAGCGCTGAACCTCATTTCTGGTAACACACACGGAGCTACCCCAACCGACTTGGCAGGCACGACGGTTCAGGGGACGGTAATCGGCGATGCCGATCCTACGGGTGACATCGCGTCAAGTGGTACGACCATACAGCTCTCCGGAAAAAACGTCGGTGATTTGCTGAACGCAAAGGGCCTAACTTGGGGCTTTTTCGAAGGGGGTTTTGACAAGCCTAACGCATCCCATATTGGAAGCGACGGCAACCCCAAAACCGATTACATCCCACATCATGAGCCCTTCCAGTATTATCCGCCAACTGCGAATCCGAGCCACCTTCCCCCTACCTCTGTGGATGCGATCGGCAAAACGGATCAAGCCAACCACCAATACGACATCACCCGTTTCTGGGAGGCGCTGCATGCCCACAAATTGCCCGCAGTTTCATTCTTGAAAGCGCCGGCTTTTCAAGATGGACATGCCGGTTATTCTGATCCGTTGTTGGAGCAACAGTTTTTGGTCACTACGATTAATGAGCTCCAGAAATCGCCCGAGTGGAACCATATTGCGATCATCATTGCCTATGATGATTCTGACGGCTGGTACGATCACGTCATGTCCCCGATCGTCAATCAATCGCAAACACAGGACGACGTATTCACGGGCTCAGGCGCTACCGGCACAAACGCTCCTCTAGGTGGTTTTCAGGGTCGAGCTGGATATGGTCCGCGGCTGCCGCTCCTGGTGATTTCCCCGTTCGCAAAAGAGAACTTCGTTGATCACACCATTACGGATCAGTCCTCGATCCTACAGTTCATTGAAGACAATTGGAAATTGGGGACGCTTGGCGGCGGCTCTTTCGATGCACTGGCGGGGTCACTGCTCAATATGTTTGATTTCGATCATCGGAATGAACCCGATCGTCGCCTTTTCCTGGACCCGAATACAGGCGAGCCTAACGGATTCTAAAGGTTTGCTTTAAAAGTCTGCGTTTTTGTTGGCGGCACGCATGCAGCGTGCCGCCTCGCATTTTCAAAGATAGTTGCAGAAGCGCACCCTAGCCGCGGATGGATGGCATTAGTGTTACAAAATCGCTACAGTCTAGCACTTATTTGTTTTGATCGTCGCGGTTGAGGTAATGGTACTGAGAGCCGAAACCACACTCCTTTCGCCGATGAACTTTTTCTCACCGTTTGAACCGTGCCCCCGTCAACGTTTTCAGAATCGTAACGCCGCGCTGATTTTTGCCGCGATGGTTTTGTTTGCTGGCGCAGCGCTTGGCCGCAACGTCATCATTTTCGTTGCAGACGGACTTCGCAATGGCTCGGTGAATCGGAGCGATGCCCCTACGTTGTACACGCTGCGCCAACTCGGAGTCGATTTCCAGAACAGCCATGCACTTTTCCCGACATTTACGACGCCCAACGCTTCCGCGATTGCGACTGGCCATTATCTGGGCGATACCGGTGACTTCAGTAACACCCTCTACGTGGGGTTCCCCATCCCGCACCGAAATGGAATCCAAGTCGCAAATACCGAAACACCATTTATTGAAAACGACGCGGTGCTTGGTTGTATTGACGAACACTTCCTTTGTAATTTTCTGGACGAAGAGACCTTGCTGGCGCTTGCCCGCAAGCACGGGTTCGCGACCGCCGCAATCGGCAAGCTTGGTCCAACGCTGATTCAAGACATCGCCGCAGGGTGCGCAAAAAATGCTTCGGTTCCGATCCCTGAGACGGTCATTATCGACGATACGACCGGCAAAGATGGTGGTATCCCACTCGATCCAAAAATCGCCACGGAACTCAAAGATGCAGGACTCGATGTGATCGCTCCTGATCGCGCCAACGGGTATCCAAAAACTCAGGGGGATAACGGCAGCCCGGGCAACAGCGACAAGCCGGGAACGTTGTCGCCGAATTTGAAACAGCAACAATTCTTCGCTGATGCACTCACCAAAGCAGTTCTACCGAGTTTCCTCAAATCGGGCAAATCGTTCGTTGTCGTTTTCTGGAGTCGAGATCCGGACGGCACCCAACATAACCAGGGCGACAGCCTCAACCAGCTGCGACCCGGTATCAACGGTCCCACTTCCGTGGCATCCATCAAAAACGCTGACGCAAATCTCAAGCAAATTCTTAATTTCATTCGCAGTACCCCTGAGCTGGCAGCAGAGACCGACCTATTCGTCACTTCCGATCACGGTTTCTCCACCATCAGCAAACACGAACTCGATGCCGATGGAAAAGACCTGGTCAAGAGCTACGCGGCTTCGCACATCTACAAGGACACCAGCGGACGCCAGGAGGTCCCAACCGGATTTTTGCCGCCTGGGTTCGTTGCCATCGATCTCGCGCACTTTCTGAATCTGCCGCTATTCGACCCCGACAAGATCGTCAGCATCGATGACAAAAAGAGCTATAAACCCGTGAACCCGGAATCCCCAAACAGCGACACGTCTGAGCAGCGACCGGCATCCGGGGACGGTTTGATTGGTGGTACGGGTGCTTTGACGCCGGCTGACGCGAAAGTAGTCGTTGCAGCGAACGGCGGCTCCGATTTGGTCTATCTACCGACCAAGGATCCGCAGTTGCTCGAAAAGATGGTCGAGTTTCTCGCTGCGCAAGATTATGTGAGCGGGCTGTTTATCGATCCAGATTACGGCCCCATCAAAGGCGCCTTAACTCTCGATGACATCAACTTGAAAGGGATCGGCGTGTTACCCACTCCCGCCTTGGTCATCAATTTCCGGAGCTTCGCTACCGAATCTGCCAATCCACTGATGAACGCGGTTACTCTCTGCGACACTGCCTTGCAGCAAGGACAAGGGATGCATGGCAGCTTCAATCGAGCCGACACGCTTAACTGCATGATCGCTTTCGGTCCGGACTTTAAGGAACACTTTGCCGATCCGGCACCGGTCAGCAACGTCGATTTGGCCAAAACATTCGCACACATTTTGAAGCTGGAGCTTCCTGTCCATGGCCGCCTCGAAGGTCGCATTCTGAGCGAAGCGTTGAAGGGCGGACCTGAAAACGTCGCGTTCGAAACAAAATCGATAAAGTCAGAGCCGGCGGGTAACGGTCAAGTAACGAAGTTGAATTACCAGCTCGTCGGAAAAACAAAATACTTCGATGCGGCAGGATTTCCCGGCAGATCGGTGGGGCTCGATGCAACGCGCGCCAACGAACATCAATGAACAAGAGCGAACGTCAACGAACGACAACGAAACGCCGACAATCGACACAACACTTTAACGCAAGGTGTTCCGATTTCGCGAAATACGCCGGCCCAGGTGCCGGCGGATACCCAATTTCAAGTCACCCTTACTCGGTTCAAAAGGATCACTAACTGAACATCTGTCGCCACTCTCTATTGTCCTTGACGACGTCTTCCTTTTCGTGTGCCTCGAAGGACCTCAATTCTTTGGCCGACGCGCAAACGTAAAGCTTGCCCTTGTAAATCACAAAGTTATTTGGATCGATGTCCGCGAGCCTGCCTTTGAGTAGACTATACGCGCAGTACCCGCCATATTGAGGGGCATACTTGGCCGGGTTCTTTTCGAATTCGGCTTTGTTCGCCGCCGACGCGAACAAATAAGTCGCACCCTGGTAAGTGCTCTTGTAAGCGGTGTTGCCCTGTAGGGGCCTCTTCTGTTTGAAATAAGCTACTGCGTCGTATCCGTGAAGAATGACTCCGGTTTGATCAACATTAACCTTGGATTTCGCTGACTGCTTCTTCGGTCTTGCGGTCTGGACCTGAGCTAAAAGGAGCCGATCTTTCCCCGCGCTAGTTGACGTGGAATCCAGCCCTTGACCATCGGACGCACTCGCTACGCGTGGCATAGCGACAATGAAGGCTGCGAGGCAGGTGGCAGCCAGCGAGATTTGAATCTTTTTCATACTCGACGTTCGAATTGGTGTTCGCGCTTATAACGTCTTCGTCTAGTGAGGTTGTTAGATTTGTAGTTAAGCTAAGGTTTATATTTGGGTATTTCCGCCATTTACCCGGTTCTCCGGTTTTCAGTACGGTTCGAACTGACACCCTGCTCCCGCCTCATTCTGGCGGACAACTTCTGCTAGCCTTATGGGCCGTTCGGCGAATAGGTCTATTTCACACCACGCGCTACTAAGCTGGCGCG
>WNFR01005676.1_pt1 | contig 12775 bp, 9 predicted proteins | sample 5400221 | NCBI WGS metagenome assembly WNFR01 (sample SAMN13153357, study PRJNA577476) | soil metagenome | isolation source: 40 cm soil under Madrone tree | place: USA:California | collected 2016-06-14
CGCGCCGCGCCTCGATGACGGGCATGCTCATCCGCGCTTCAGCTCCGGATTGGGATTGGTCAGCTTCGCCAGGTACGTCGTACGCGGGCGGGTGTTGAGCTCGCCGAGGAGCGCGTAGTTGCGGCGATCCTTCTTGAGCAGCGCGACGCGCGCCTGCGGGTCGTTCTGATCGCCGAAGACGATCGCGCTCGCGGGACACGCTTGCGCGCACGCCGGCACGACCTCGCCGTCGCGGACGCGCCGGTCCTCCTTCTCGGCCTTGATCTTCGCGTACTGGATGCGCTGGATGCAGTAGGTGCACTTCTCCATGACGCCGCGGCTTCGCACCGTGACGTCGGGATTGCGCTGCATCTTCAGGCTCTCCGTCGACCAGTCGGCGTAGAGATAGAAGTTGAAGCGCCGCACCTTGTACGGGCAGTTGTTCGAGCAGTACTTCGTCCCGACGCAGCGGTTGTAGATCATCTGGTTCAAGCCGTCGGCGCTGTGCGTCGTCGCGCCGACCGGGCAGACGACCTCGCACGGCGCGAGCTCGCAGTGCATGCACGGCACCGGCTGGTTGTGGATCGTCGGATTGTCGACAGGACCGTCGTAGTAGCGATCGACGCGGATCCAGTGCATCTCGCGGCCGCGCGCCACCTCGTCCTTGCCGACGACGGGGATGTTGTTCTCCGCCTGACACGCGACGACGCACGCGTTGCACCCGGTGCAGGAGCTCAAATCGATCGCCATCGCCCAGGCGTACCCTTCGTACGGAACCGGTGGGTAGAGCGACGCCTCCGGCTCCTCGGCGCCGCGGTCGCGGATCACCGCGGGGTCGGCGCGGAACTCCTCGAGCGTCGCGGTGCGCACGAGATCGCGTCCCTCCATCCGTTGATGCTCTTGCGTGCACGCGAGCGTGTGGCGCTCGCCGGTCTTCACGACCTCGACGCCGCGCGCGATCCACATCGCGTCCGTCGTCCGCAGCACGTAGGCGTCGAACCCGGCGCCGTTCGCGACGCGGCCGGCGCGCGTGCGGCCGTAGCCGAGGTGGACGGTGACCGCGTCGGCCGCGTGTCCGGGCACGATCCACACCGGCGCGCGCACCGCGCGGCCGCCGAGGCGCAGCTCGACGACGTCCTCGTCCGCGACCCCGAGCCGCTCCGCCGTCGCCGGCGCGAGATGGGCGGCGTTGTCCCAGGTGAGGTGCGTCATCGCCTTCGGCAGCTCTTGCAGCCACGCGTTGTTGGCGAAGCGGCCGTCGAAGACCGTCGGATCCGGACGGAACGTGATCTCGAGCGCGTCCGTCGCCGCGGGCTCGCGCCATGCCGGAATGATCGGTTGGCGACGCGCGCTCGGCACCCGCAGCTTGCCGGCGGTCGCCACGACGAGGCCGTCGTGCAGCGCGCGCTGCCAGAATGCCTCGAAGTCCCCGCTCGTCGATTGCCGCCGCCAGAAATCGCGGACGAGATCGTACGCTGAGCTCGTGCCCTCGCCGCGGCCGGAGCATGCGGCGAGCAGCTCGTGCACGGTCTTGCCGTCGTAGAGCGGCGCGATCAGCGGCTGAATGATCGTGGTCGTGCCGTCGTACGCGCGCACGTCGCTCCACGACTCGAGATAGTGCGCGGCGGGAACGTGCCAGTGGCAGAGCCGCGACGTCTCGTCGTCGTAGAGGCCGAGCCGGATTCGCAGCCCGACCTTCTCGAGCCGCTCGGCGAAGCGCAGATCCGCGGGCGCGGTCACGACCGGATTGGCGTCGATGATCAGCAGCACGTCGACCTTCCCGGCGTCCATGTCGTCGGCGAGCTGATGGAGCGACGGCACCTGCATGCCGGCGCTCATGATCGGCTCCGCATAAACGACGGTGAACCCGACGTTGTCGAGCACCCGATTCATCGCCGCCGCGAGCGCGTGCACCGCGGCCGGCTGGGCGTCGCCGGCGACGACGAGGCACTTGCCGCGATGCGCGGCGAGATCGCGCGCGACTGCCGCGATCCACGTCGCATGCCGCTCGAGACCTTCCGGCGCGCTGACGCCGGGGACGCCGACCGCCGCCGCGACGGCACGCGCCAGCCGCTCGACGTCGCCCGCGCGAAGCGGCAGACGGTGATCGGCGACGCCGCCGGTCACCGTCGGCATCGGCTCGACGACGTAGAGGCGATTCATCGCCGCGCCGGTCTCGCCGTGACGAAGCGCACTGAACTCGCGAACGTCGCGCACCGCGGTCGGGCTGCACGCCAGAAAATCCGCGTCGAGGGCGAGAATCACCTGCGCCGCGCCGATCCGGTAGTGCGGCTCGACCTCGGCGCCGACGGCCGCGCGCAGTCCCGCCGCGGCGCCGTCGCGCGCGAGCGGCTCGTACTGGTGCCAACGTGCGCCCGGATACTCCGTGAGGAGGTCGCGGATCTGTTGGGCCGCCGTCGGCGAGGTGATGGGCTCGGTGAGAATGCGAAGTCCTGCGCCGCGTTTGGCGCGCTGCACTTCCATCGCGGCCCGCAGCGCCTCGCGAAACGCGCTCCACGGGCGGATCTCGCCCGCGCTCGTGATCACCTGCGAGCGGTCGGGATCGTAGAGCCCGAGGATCGACGCCTGTGCGTACACGTCGGTCGCGCCGAGGCTCTGCGGATGCTGCGGGTTGCCCTCGATCTTCGTCGGCCGTCCCATGTGGCTTTCGACGAGCACGCCGAGCGCGCCGCCGGCGAGCGGCATCGCGGTCGCGAAGAAGAGCGGCTCGCCGGGGACGATCCCCTCCTCCGGCGCGCGCGCGTACGGCACGATGTTCTCCGGCGGCTGCCGCGTGCACGCGCTGACGCCTGCCAGCGCGAGCGACGCGCTCATGAGGCGCAAGAATTCACGGCGATTGAAATCGATTTCGCCCCGGCTCGCTGCGCTCACGATGGGCGTCGCCGCCGGGAGTGAATCCCGACGGCTCCCTCGCTCGGCTTCGCCTCGCGTTGCTTGCTCGATCTTACTTCTCATGCCGCCGCTCATCGGTGGCAGGTGTAGCAATCCGTGAGGCGTTGGATTTTGTATTCGCGGACGAGCTCGCGGCCGACGTCGAGCTGATTCGGCGGCGGCTCCCACGCCATATTGAAGACCTCGGAGCGCGGGCGGACGAAGCGCTCGGGGGCGCGGTGGCACTCGAGGCACCATTCCATCTGCAGCGACGCCTCCTGCCACGTGAGGTTCATGCGATCGACGCGGCCGTGACACGACGCGCAGCCGATGCCCTTCTGCACGTGGATGGAATGGTTGAAGTAGACGTAATCGGGCAGGTCGTGCACACGCGCCCAGCGGATCGACGTGTCGGTGCGATAGCTGGCCCGTACTGGCTCGAGCGTCGGGCTCTCGACCCAGATCTGCGCGTGGCAGTTCATGCAGGTCTGCGTCGGCGGCATGCCGGCGGACGCGGTGCGCTCGACGGTCGTATGACAGTAGCGACAGTCGATGCCGAGCTCACCGGCATGATGACGGTGGCTGAATTGGATCGGCTGCGCGCGCGCGACGCCGGCCTCCGTGATGTACGCCGAGCGATTGATCAGCGCGAGCCCGTACGTCGCGCCGGCGATGAAGAAGAGTGCCCCGAAGATGCTGACTTTTGCGAACGTGTTCGTGCTGCGGTGAAACACCTGGGGCACGGCGCTACATGGTACAGCGCGTCACATCGGGAGCAAGCGGTCACGCGGTGAAGAGACGTTGATCAGCGCGACAGCCGAACTAATGTCACGGGCAGCGCGTGTAACCGCTGCACGTCGTGCTGCGGACGCGTCTACGAAATCGTCGCCCAGGCGCGCTCGTGCGAGCGCAGATAGCGGTTCACCTTCACGTTGGCGACGATGTACGCGAGGCTCTCGAGGAGCTGCCCGGGCGGCGGCGGCATGAACCGGCGCAGGATGTTCCGGACCGAGTAGAAGCCCTCGTAGACGTACTTGAAGCCGTCGAGCATCTCGTCCGCGGTCATGCCCGACGGTTTGATCAGCGGCGAGCCGTAGTCGTAACGCGCCCAGTTGCCGTCGAGGATGCGTCCCGCCTTCTCCATCTCGGCGTGGTACTTCGTCCCGGGATAGGGGCACGGGGTGAAGAGCTTCAGGAACGAGATCTTGCTGTCGACGAGAAACTGCAGGGTGCGGCCGAAGGTCTCCGGAGTGTCGCCGTCGAGCCCGACCATGATGAGCGCGATCACCTGGATGCCGCGCGCGCGGAGCTTGGCGATGTCCTCGCGAAAGCGCGGTGCCTGGTTGAAGTCCTTGCGGACGCCCGCGAGGCTCTCCTCGTTGATGCTCTCGAGGCCGATCGACAGGCTGACGCAGCCGCTCCGCGCCGCGAGGTCGAGGAGCTCGGGATCGCGCGCGATGTTGATCGTCGATTGCGACGCCCACTTGACCTTGAGCGGAATCATCGCGCGGAAGAGCTCCTTTGCCTTCTCGGGATGCGCGATCGGGTTGTCGTCGAGGAAGAGGATGCGGTTGCCACCGTGGCGCTGGATCATTCGCAGATCGGCCATGACGTCGTCGACCGGACGCGTTCGGTACGAGCGCTGGTAGTACGTCTGCACCGCGCAGTACTCGCAGGGATGCGGGCAACCGCGCGAGAAGATCACCGGCCAGTGGAAGTACATGCGGTAGAGCGCGCTCGACTTGAAGGCGTCGCGCTTGAGGAGCGGCAAGGTGAGGTAATCGAAGCTCGTCATCCCCGCGAGCGAGCTCCAACCGTCGGCGCGATAGATGCCGCGACTCCGCCCCGCAGCGAGGTCCGTGAGCAGGTCGGCCCACACGCCCTCCGCTTCGCCGGCGACGACGGCATCACAGTGGCGCAGCGACTCCTCCGCCGTGAGCGTCACCCACGTGCCGCCGAGGACGACCTTGCGGCCGCGGCGGCGGAACTCGGCGGCGAGGTCGTAGGCGCGCGCGATCTGCGGTCCCATCGCCGTGATGCCAACGACGTCGCAAGGCGTATCCAAGTCGACGTCGTAGAAGAGCTCGTCGACGAACGAAACCTCGTGCTCCGGCGGCGTGATCGCCTTCAGGTACGGCAGGGTGAGCGCGCTCGTCCAATAGCGCGTCGTCTTGTGGAGCGAACCGTCGGAATTGTAATGCGTCGGCGAAATCAGATGGATCCGCATCCCTTCATCACTTAGATGCGGGTCGCCCCGGACGCAAGACGAGACTGGGCCAATTTGCTTCGCCATACTTCGTTGCTTCGGTCGCCGGGCGTGCTCGGCGTAGCGCTGCTACGCCTGCGCGCCCAGCTCCCTCGCGCCTCGTCTGGCTCGCTTGCCCTCGTAGGGCAACTTGACCCAGTCTCATTCGCACTGATCTTGCTGCGATCGCATCCCAACCGACTTGTCTGCGGCGGGTCGCGCGCATATGTTCCGGCGGCGCATGGCCCCCTCGTCCCACGACTCGACGCTCGTCGCCGATGCTGCGGACACCGAGCGGCAGCGCGTTCGCACAGTCCTCAATCGTTTCATCTTTCGCGGGATGCTCTTTTCGATGGGCTCGATTGCGGTCGTATTGCACCGCGTGCTGCCGTCGAAGACCGTCGCGTGGGAGTTCGCCAAGATCTCGGCGCGCAATTTGGCGCGTGCGTGCGGCGTCCGCGTGCGCGTCCATGGGCTGGAGCATCTCACCGGCCCCGGGCCGTACATCTTCGCGCCGAACCACCAGAGCCACTTCGACATCGCGGCCTTGCTCGGCTATCTGCCGGGTCACAACCGCTTCGTCGCGAAGCGCGAGCTCTTCGCGGAGCCCGTCCTCGGCACGGTGCTGCGGACGATGGGGATGGTCCCCGTCGACCGCGACAACCCGCTCGAGGCGATCCAGCTGCTGAACCACGTGGCGGTCGAGGAGCGGTGCTCGCTCATCATCTTTCCGGAGGGGACGCGCTCGCGCGACGGCGCGCTGCTGCCCTTCAAAAAAGGACCCTTCGCGGCCGCGATCTACATGAAGATTCCGGTCGTCCCGATCGTCTGTCGCGGTACGGCGGCGATCATGCCGAAGGGCGGCTATCTTTCCATCGTTCCGGGCGATTGCGATATTTTCGTCGAGCCCCCCATCCTGACCGCCGACCTCACGTACGACGACCGGACACGCTTGCGCGACGACGTTCGGGCGATCATCGCGGCTCGGCTGGCGGAGCCAACGTCCCCGGCTTGATCGCCGCGCCCCGCTTGAAATCCCGCGCCAACGCTCGCTACTGTAGCGCCGTGACGGCCCGGCCTCTCAGCAGACGGCGCGGCGATACGACCGCGCGATCGCGATGGCTTTCGCTCTGTGCCGCGGCGCTCGTTCTCTCGGCGCCGGCGTACGTGCAGACCCGCCAAGCCGCCGCCGCCGAGCCCGTCCGGCAGATCCCGCTCACGGACACGAGCATTCGCGGGCCGCAAAACGCCGCCGTCACGATCGTCGAGTTCTCCGATTTCCAATGCCCGTATTGCGCGCAGGCGAAGGGGCTCGTCGATCAAGTGCTCGCGGCCTATCCGAAAGACGTCAAATTCGCCTATAAGAATTTCCCACTGCCGATGCACCCGAACGCCGACCCCGCCGCGCGCGCGGCGCTCGCCGCGGGCAAGCAAGGGAAATTCTGGGAGATGCACGACGCGCTCTTCGCACAATCGGGCAATCTCTCACCCGCGGCGATCCGTGCGATCGCCGAGAAGCTGAGCTTGAACGTCTCCAGGTTCGAGGCCGACATGGATTCACCCGCCGTCAAGGAGCAGCTCGACGTCGAGGTGCGACAAGGCAAGGTGGCCGGCGTGCGCGGGACGCCGACCTTCTTCATCAACGGCCGGCTCGCGCAAGCGCGCTCGCTCGCGGGCTTCAAAGCCATCATCGAGGAAGAACTCAAGAACAAGTCGGGCTGAGCGCACAGCGTTCGGCTCCGTCGTTCCACCACAGAACACATAGGAGGATTTTGCTCATGAGAATTCGTACGATCGGTACCGCAGCGTTGGCGCTCGCGCTCGTGGCTCCGGGATGCGCCCAAAAGAGCGACGTCGACGCGGTCCAAGCGACGCAGAAAGAGATCCTGGCGAAGCTCGAGAAGATGGAAAAGGACCAGACGCAGATCCTCGCCAAGGTGAACGCCGGTCCCGCGGCCGCCGCGGCACGTCCGGCCGTCGACCCGAACAAGGTCTACGAGATTCCGATCGCCAACTCGGCCGTGCGCGGCGAGAAGGCCGCCCCCGTGACGGTCACGATGTTCTCCGACTTTCAATGCCCGTTCTGCGCTCAGGCGATCACCATCGTCGACGAGGCGTTGAAGCAGTACAAGCCGACGGAAGTGAAGTTCGTCATGAAGCAGTTCCCGCTACGCCAGATCCACCCGAACGCCGAGCCCGCCGCCGAGGCCGCCCTCGCCGCCGGCAAGCAAGGGAAGTTCTGGGAGATGCACGACGAGCTCTACAAGAACGGCCGCAATCTCTCGCCGGAGACGATCAAAGGCATCGCCGAGAAGATCGGCCTCGACATGAAGAAGTTCGAGGCTGACCGCAGCTCCGACGACGTGAAGAAGCAGATCGACGGCGAGCTCGAGCTCGGTCAGAAGGTGGACGTGCGCGGAACGCCGAGCATCTTCGTGAACGGCAAGGTGCTGCAGAACCGCTCCGTCGACGGCATGAAGACGCAGATCGACGAGGAGCTGAAGAAGGCGAAGGGGTAAGGCCCACGCGGCCGCTCGTCGCTCTCGCCGCCGCCCTGCTGCCGCTCGCCGCCGTCGCGTGCACCACGCACACGGCTACGACGCGGACGCCGGTCACGGCGGGAGCGCCGGCCGGCGGATTCACGCATCACGGATTCGTCGACGGCGAGCTCGTCCTCCGCTTCACGCCGGAGGGCGAGCGCGCTGTCGCTTCGATGAGCGTCAGCCAGGGGTATCTGCGCTTCGGCGTCCCCTCGCTCGATCACCTGAACATCAAGTACCACGCGACCGCGCTCACTCCGGTCCCGGGCGACCGCGGCGCCTACCGCCTCCGCATCGCGCCCGACGCCAACGTGTTCCGCGCCTCCGAGGAGTACGGCCACGAGCCGCTCGTCGCGCGCGCGGAGCCGAACTACTTCATCAGCCTCGATCGGGCGCCAGTTGCGCCGGAAGCCGTCCGCACGGAGCTGCCGCCGCCGAACGCGCCGCAGGACACGGTCCGTATTCCGCGCTCGCGCTAGCGCTCGCACTCGCGTTCGCGTGCTACGCGAAGAGCGTCGTTGCGCGACGGAGCGGGGGATCGGCTCCGCGCGAGGATCGCTCGCGCGGGCTGCCGGACACGGTTTAGATTTTCCGTACTCCAACCCGACCAACTCGAAGTGGCTCGCTCTTTATGCGCGCTGCGCCGATCCCCCGCTCCGTCGCAGCACCGCTTCGCGTAGGACGCGGGCGCTCGTCGACGCGGCGACGGAGGGCGGAACATCGCGCGCGCAGGCGCACGATCGCGTCGCCCGCGACGCGCCGACGCTGCGCACGTCGAACAGCGGCGCTGCTGCGACGGGGTGGCGGGTCGGCGGAGCGCGCATAAGGAGTGAGCCACTTCGAGTTGGTCGGCTCGGAGTACGGAAGATCTAAACCGTGTCCGGTGCCCTGCGCGAACGATCCTCGCGCGGAGCCGAGCCGCCACCCCGTCGCGCAACGACGCTCTTCCACGCGCGCGCCGTCGACGCCGCGCGCGTCGACGCGGCCGCGCGTCAGCGCCGCGCCGCGCGTAGGCGCGGCGCGCGGTCGAGCGCGCTGCGGCGCTCGCCGTCGAGGACGACGTACGCCGGGCGATACGCCGGCCCACGCCGCCACCAGAACCAGGCGCCGCCGAGCGTCAGCGCCTCGGCGGCCCAGAAGCCGAGCGCGGCCGAGATGATCGACTCGGTCGTGCCGATCTTCTTCGCGAGCAGCAGCGTCTGCACGATCTCGCGAACGCCCTCGCCGGCGATCGTAAACGGACTCATCACCGTGGCGAAGATCTGGATCGTCGAGGCGAACGTCACCTCCCAGAAGTGCGCGCCGGCGGCGCCGATCGCGAGCGCGGTGAAGAAGTACATCGCGGCGGTGCAGAAGTGGACGAAGAAGCTCTGCACCGCGGCGTTCACCAGCACGAGCTTCTGATCGCGATACGCCGCGGCAGCGTCGCTCGCGCGGGTGAGAAAACCGCGCAGGCGGCCGCGCCCCGGAAAGGGCACGTGCGTGATCAGCGCTTGCACGAGCGCCGGGCGGAACGCGAGCAGAAAGAACGCCCCGATCACCGCCAGCGCGACCGGCACCGTCGCCGCCGCGACCAGCGTCGCGTGGCCGCCGAGGATCTCGTAGCCGAGCGGGAACGCGACGAGGAACGTCAGCAGCATGCCGACGATGCCGAGCACCTTCTCGACCGCCGTCGCCGCCGTCGCCGCCGCGGCGCGCCCGCTGAAGCGCGCCGCATCATAGAGCTTGTACCCGTCGAGGCCGATCGTCGACGGCAGGAACGTCCCGAGGAACCGTCCGATCAAGAACGTCCCGAAGATGTGGCTGAACGGGAAGCGGATGCCCTGCCCTTCGAGCAAGAGCTGCCAGCGGTACATCGAGCACAGAATGCCGACGAACTTCGTCGCCGCCGCGAGCACGACGAACCGCCAGAAGACAGTGGCGTCGATCTTCGGCAGGTAATCGTAGATCGCGCGCAGCGCGGTGACGTGGCGACCGTCGTCGGTGCGGACTTGGTGCGTCAGGAGCAGGTAGAACGCGCCAACCGTGAGGACGACCTTGACGGCCGTCGCGAGCGATCGACGTAAACCCTTCGGCAGGCGGCTCCACGTCGACTGCAGAGGAAACGACGGCATGAGCGGCGAGTTCTATCAGAACTCGTCGCTCGCGCGCGACGCGGCGTCAGTCCGAGGTGCTGCCCGCGACGGGAGTACCTCGGTCCACGGCGCTGTGCATCGTGGACCGCACCTCAGTCCGAATTGTCCTTGAACTTTCCAGGCGGCCCCGCCTCGTTCTTCGTGGCGGGTGCGCTGTACGTCGCTTCCCAGCAGACACCGACGCTATTCAGGAGCTGCACCGTGATCGGCTGCGTCAGCGGAAACAGCGGCGGCATCAGGAGGTTCAATCCCTTCCCTTTGAGGCCGATCTTCGCCTTGCCGTCGATTCCTCCTTTCAGTTTCAAGCCGGTGATGCCGTCGGGCGTCGCTTCCTTGTCCTTGTAGACGAACCCGGTGGTCTTGTCGGCCCAGCACGGCCTCGGGCTGGCGATGTTGCACATACCGCCCGCCGGCATGAGGGCGCTCGTGATCAAGGTCGGCGTGGCGTCGTAGACGCAGAGGACGTAGTCGTTGTTGAAGGTCGGATCGCCGAAATCGGGGTCTTTCGCGGTCGCCGAGCCCTTGTTCCACTTCCACCCGAGCTTGTCCTTCGTGTCGTCCGCGTTGTCGGTGTAAGCGAGCTGCGCCTTCGTCGGCACGAAGGGCGTCCGACACCCGGCGATCGGCGCCGAGCCGCAGGTCGGCGTCGGAAGCGGCGTCGGTGTCACGGTCGGCACCGGCGGCAAGTTGTCGATGCGGCCCCACCACGTGCCCCAGCGCGCCTTCTTCGTTCCAGTCCCGACGTGGGTCTCCGCGTACTCTTGCAACGTCCAGCACGTCGTGTCGTCGGCGGGATCGATGACGGTCGCGCTGTAGTCGCCCCAGCGGTTCTCGGTGCTGCCGAAGGTCTTTACGTACACGTCCTCGCCGAGCTTGAGGACCGAGATCGGATCCATCGCGCCCGCCGCATCGCTGCCGTTACGAGAGCTGTAGACCGCCTCGACGTGCTTGGTCGCGTCCGAGCGCGAGAAGCCGATGCAGGCGTCGTCCGCAGAATTGGCGGCAATGGTGGGGAAGAAGTGGTGCACGCCGGAGCCGCCGTCGAACACGCCAGACTGGATGACCGGCGCCGGCATCGCCGTCGGATCGACTTGGTACCAAAAGACGGCGGTGCGATCGACGGCGGCGACGGGAAGACCGCCGCTGTGCGTGAACCAGAGCTTGCCGTTGCGCAACACGGCGTTGATCACGCGGATGTCGTTCGTGGAGACGCTCGTCGTCGAGCCGAGCTGTGGCGCGTCGATCATGTTCGGATCGAAATTGCTGGGTGCGGTGAACAAGCCGCTCCCGGGAGTCGACGAGCCCGGCACGACCGACCAGACCGGCGCCGCGCCCGTGCCGGTGATCTGCGACAGGCGGATCTTCTGCGTAGGGCCGGAGAAGAAGCCCGAATCGACGAGATAGAGCGTCGGATTCGCATCGAACGTCACCGCGGGCACGAGCGTCGCGCCGCAGGGCGATCCGCCGCCGCACGAGACGTCATCGAATCCCGGCGCGAAGATCGTCACCGTGAGCGCGCCGCCGGCGAGCGCCGTCGACTTGTCGATCACCCACATCTTGTCGCCGACGAAATTGTCTCCGCTCACCGTGAACATATTTTGGTTGATCGCGATCCACGTGTTGTTGACGCCCATCGGCGGATAATCCGCCCACGTCGTGCCCGCGGGGAACGCGGGGTCGGCGTGAAACTCGTAGAACGTCCAGGCGCCGGTCGGGTTCGAGTCGTCGCTGATCGCGAAGAACACTTGCGATTTTCCCGTCTCCCCATCGGCGTCGCAGTCGGCGATCCAGCGTCCGCTCAGCGAGTCGTAGACGATGTGCGGGTCGAACGGTGAGCCCGAGAGACCGGTCCCGGATGTCCAGAACGTTGGGAGTGAGACCGTGCTGACAATGCCGCCGACCTTGTCCTGGATCCGCACCTCCGAGTTCAGCATCGTCACGAGATGCGACGGCCCGGCGGCGCCGTCGGTATCGGGCGGGATGGCCGTGTTGTTGTCGCCGAGAGCAGCGAAGCTGAGCGACGCCATCGGCCCGAGCGGCGTCGGCGATTGCGCCTGGACCTCCGCCGTCTGCCGCGGCTGCGATCCGGCGCCGGATGCAGTTCCCCCGCCTGCTACGCCTACCTCGCGCCCCGGCACGCGCAGAAACGGGACGATTCGCGTCGCCGGCTCCGCCGCCCCCGCCGCGCGCGTATTGACGGCGTCCGCGGCGCGCATCTGGTTCCACGTGACGACGCCCGCGGGCGCGACGGTCACCCGCTCCTGACCGGCTGCCGGCGGCGGTACGACCGCCAAGGCGCTCAGCGCAGCGAGGACCGCGATGCCCGGCAGGTGACCACCGGAGCGTGCGAAGCGGCGGGGTGAGGGTGCGAGCATGGACATCCTCCTGCTCATCGGCACGTCTTCGAGAAATACGAACTGAACGGCACCGCGACGTACCGCTGGAGCGACGCGGACAGTACGGCCGACCTCATCGCATCGTCAAGGTGAATCTCGCGTCGGCGGACGCGGCGACGCGGCGCGCCGTTGACTCGCCTCCCGCCGCTCTTTATGACTGACCAGTCAGTTTTCAACTGCCCGATGCCCCGCCGCCGCGTACAGAGCCCCAAGCGCGAGCAGATCCTGCGCGCGGCGACCAACGTGTTCTCGACGCGTGAGTTCCACGCGGTTGCCGTCGAGGACGTCGCGGTCGCTGCCGGCGTTGGCAAAGGTACGCTCTACCTCTACTTTCCGACCAAGGAGCAGCTCTTCTACGCGACCATTTTGGAGGCGCTCGACGTGCTGATCGTGGAGCTGCGTGCCGCCGTCCGCGGGCGCGGCGGCGAGGAGGCGCTCGCGGCGTTCGTCGCGTGCATGCTCGACTTCTTTCGCCGCCGGCCTCCGCTGGCGATGCTCATGCACCGCTACGAGCACCGTTTGCGCGAGCCCGAAGGCACCGAGTGGCGCGAGCGGCGCGCACAGATGGTCGAACTCGCCCGCGCGCGC
>WNFR01011105.1_pt1 | contig 12775 bp, 13 predicted proteins | sample 5400221 | NCBI WGS metagenome assembly WNFR01 (sample SAMN13153357, study PRJNA577476) | soil metagenome | isolation source: 40 cm soil under Madrone tree | place: USA:California | collected 2016-06-14
TATCGATGGCCTGAAGCGTTCCCCTCCGCCAGGTCTTGAGCATGTAGTGCGATACTCCGGAAGGCTCAGGGATTTTTCATAATTAAAATCCTCTGAAAAATCTTTTGGCACCGAGCGGGACTCGAACCAGGGACCTCTCGGTTACTAGTTGAGCACTCTAACCATTAGACCATGCCCAACCTCCCTAAATCAATAAATATATATATAGCTATTATAGTTCGAATATAAATTCATTAAACGTATAAATAGAATTGATCAATCACCAAGAAAAATACAAAAAAAAATTTTGCGAATATTAATATGAATCAACCAACTTTTGATGAAATCGTCTCGGACGTTGTTGGGGAATCGAAAACGATGGAATTTATTGATACGATTTCAAAATTCATATTTTGTAAATATAATTTTATCAAATCAGATTGGAGGGAATCGGAGGATTTAGCAAATATGCAAAACGAATTGAAAGAAATCAATTTGAAACAATTTAGCAACGTAAACATTTGGAAAACATTTGGTTTTGAACCGAATATATCATTTCTGATGGTTGGGAATGTCAAATGGACATTTCCGGACGATTCGACCAACACAAAATATTCCAATGCGAACAATCAAGAGAACAAAAAAATTAAATTATTAATTCAAAATTATTTAGAGAGTGATAATCCGCTAAAATATATAAATTCTATAATAGAATCTCATTTAAAAACGAAATTAAAATTAGACTATATCAGACCACATCATTCGATTGATCTGTCCCCATACTGTTGCAATTCGGAATGTGATAAATGTTTCAAACTATTTGATAAATATGAAGATATTTACAAAGCAAATCAACATAGTGTATGCACTCAACACTGCCACATTTTGAATAGAAACAAATCTAATGGACAATTGGATATAAATAATTATAATTTGTACAATGTGAAAAGGAAATTCGTACCAAGAAGCACGCCGGCTATCATATTTGGCGTTCTCGATAAAGTAATTACGTTCAAAGATGATACATTTTACAAATTGGGGGGTAGAGTTGCTGTACATTTATTGATGACACCAGGTGTATTAACGCGCAATTTGTATCCGGATATGAAGTGTTTGGTTTTTGAGGAGGATGGGAAAGTAATTTACGAAGATTTGAAATCGTGAACATTATCGAAACGTAACTAGCTACAATTAAATATAGGTGGCTATAAAATATAAAAATACGCTATAATCATAGAAAATATTCTGACCGGATAAACAAACCCCAAATATTTTAATTACAAAATTATATCTCGATCAATTGGATAATAACAAAAATAGATTAGACACAACATCATTATTAATTATGAATATTAAATCAATCAAATTGGCAATCACAACATGTGAGAATTGTGAATATAGCTAGACACCGATTGATTCGCTAATAAGAAGAATAGCTATAAGAAATGTAGCAAAAATTTGTGTTGGTTATTTTTTGATTGCGCACAATATTAATTTAATAATAAAGCCCGCCGATTGGATAACAGAGCGGCACAATCGAGTCCGATTGTTTATGATAATACAAACAATAGGCATTCATAGGATTCGTGAAATTTATCAATCTCAAATAATCGTAGGGTATGTCATTCGGAAAGACGGTAGAGTCCAAATAGTATTTGAAATTAATATGATCGGACAGAGGCCACAACACATTGCCATTTATTATTATCTCTTTATTTCTCAAAAAATAATTATATTCCCGTTCGGTCAATTCGAAATCAACGTAGGAAAATGCTAATTGCAATTTGCTAGCAATACCAACCGGTATTTTGTACGAGCAGATGCTATTCTCGCTAACCAAAATGTCAATATCTTTGATCAGAATCAATTTGTTCCTTGGTAAATTATTGGATAATTCGTAAATAATACGATAATCTCTATTCAAACAGCTCACCAAATGATGCAATGCCGTCTCATAAATCAAATGATCGTGTTGTACGATCGCGTTTATCTTATTCAAATTCGTTCTTATAGTGATATCGGCAGTGAACGGACACGTTTTTGATGGATCAAAATCTTTAATCGTAAACGATTTCGAATATTCTAGCGAATTGTTACCACCATCAATTATTGGTGGGTTATAAATGTACAATTGTTCAAAATCAATCACGCTATCAATTAATTCGTCGACAAATTCATTTTCCTTAGATGCCTTGTGTATTTTGACATTCTTATCGTCCGGTTCATATCCAAATTTGTATGTTAATTTTATGAATATTTGATCCGACGCTCGGATTGTTATGACATCCAAAAATTTATCAACAACATTGAGAGTTAATAGATTCTTATAATTCACCGTTTTCATATAGTCAATATTATTCGCAATAAACCCATCATTATCGGGTTGAAAATATTTCTCGCAATTTGTTCTTATTCTAGCGTAACTGTATTGGGGCAAAAATCTATTTCCATAATTTGACATTGGCATTCGTCTGTTTATGCCACAATATTTATTCATTGATTTATCAGGTATAAATATGTTCTCATAATTTGTCATTGTGTTTTTTTTTGTCGTAATTATTTTGTTTATTCATTCAAAATAATAATAATAATAATTAATTATAGCTACGAGACACAAAAAAATGAGAATTTATTCACCAAAATTAAAATTACTAAAAATGTATTATCGAAATGCGAAATTAATAAAAAATTTCCAATATAATTTGACTGAAATATTGCGCCCGATCACGATCAAATCATTCATCAACATTATCATCTATAATTTGGATAATTTTAATATTGATAATATATACACGTCATTGATCAACAACAGGGATTGTGCTCGATTTTTTATCAAATTGGCAAAAATTATGCGCAAGAATTTGCCAGAACCGGGCACACCTTACGGATTATTGTTCGCGTCGAAACTCAGTAAACGTTTGGTTCAATCAAATTTGGATTACAAAAATGTTACGGCCAATTTCAATGATGATGTCAAGCTCTCGTCAAATATCAAAATCAAACTTTGTCAATCTCATATGAGCTGTTTGCAACACGTGATCGATATAAAAGATTTGAAATTTTATCAAATCACGTGCTCAATCAAAAATCAAATTGTCGATAAATTCAAGCAATTAATTTTCTCGAACGCAACTCGATCGAACTGTATTCATTATGAACATATTCGCACAGATCAAACTGGTATTGTTATTTTGCGGATAATATGCGACAATATGGCATCGTACAAATTCGTAATTAATCAATTGTTTTGTTTTTCCGACAAATATCATTGCACCATATTTTTTGGTAGTTCGAAATGCAAAACTATCCATGACAAATTGGGACCCGTTATGTATTTCATTACGCAATTGAATTACATATTCGCGCAACAATTTAACAAAATACCCCGAATTCGATTTCTCACTAAGCAGGAATATGAAATATTTTTCATTCTGATCTATCAAATATCCGGCAATGGCAAATTAATTGCGCTGAATAGAGCGGGAATCAAAATAAACGATAACAATTCGGGTTTGGAGAAAATATGTTTCGAAGCTGCCAAACAGAATCTGTATAATGAGGCCCTAAATAACAAAACGTATGAGATGTCGGATTCCCAAAGTAAACTATTTTTTGGTCAAAATATTATCGAGGGTACTGGTTACAAATTCGATTTCATTTTCAATTTGAGCAATAATAACACAAAATAATGACAAGTCAACAAAATATTAAGGCATTAGATAACACACGGAGTAATACATTTATTCACAATTAGCTATAGTAGCTAATAAAAACTAAAGACTACATTTGCCAATGATTTTATGCCAATGATTTTATGCCAATGATTATGCCAATGATTATACCAATGATTATGCCAATGATACAAATTAACAAAAACACAATCAAATCTAGCTATTAATGACAAATTAACAAAAACACAATCAAATCTAGCTATTAATGACAAATTAACAAAAACACAATCAAATCTAGCTATTAATGACAAATTATTATCAATTCAATTCATAATTATTTTCATGACACACATTATCAAAGTTATTGGTTTTACCAACCAAATAATCGCGTAAGAGATACCAAGAATTGCATAAGTTATTTGTATGCACAAAGATATTTTCAAAATGCATATTATTAGAATTACAAATTTAAATAGCTTAAAAATTGAAATTGAGAAACTGAACAAAATAGGCATTATTATTTTATCCAACCTGAATGATTTACAAAATTGATCAAAACTAATTACCGAAACATTATCACAATGAACAATTTCGAATAATATTATCTATTATGTCGGCAACGATATCAAAATTAGAAAAAATGATAATTTCTATGAATTTGATGTACCAATGATTATTTTTATCCGAATCTTGTTCCACGCCTATAATCTGATCGAATATACCCAAGAATCTAGCATTTTTGTACAAAATGCCATGCGTCACGATAGATTTCGTAGTAATATAATTGTCGTACTTAATTCGAACATTGATCGAACTCGTGTCTTTATTCATCATAAAAAATAATTCGTGATTGTTCGACTGTTTGAAAAATGACGCGATATTGTCCGGATTATTGAATATAAATATTTTGTGTTCAAAAGTAATTTTGAGAAAGCAATCAATCCAAAAATTATTCGCTATTGTTTCGAACGAATCGATTTTGTCAATCACGTGGGCGCTGAACCAATTGACGAAATCCAATGTGAATTTGCACTCATCGTAATCATAATATTCCGTACTCTTTTGAGTCAAGCTATTTTTTACGCATTTTTCATTAAATTTATCTTTCAATGTCCAATAGTTTGTTATAGCGTTGATCAGATCGTATTTGGAATAGCAGTCGGTGGTCGTTTTATCGTACCAAATTTTACATTCGTCAATATATTCGAGCAAGAAATATTTTTTAATCGAGCGTTTATTCAATAATTTTGATGCGTCCGAATCGTATTTTTGCAAACACAATGTCAATAATAGCGATTTGTCAGTTGTGCTCAATTTATTCTTAATCAGATATTGCAACTCGATCAGATTCAATTTACTCATGATATTGGTCAATCCGTCAATTTCAAATTTGCTCAACATAATAATAAAAATGGCTATCGAACGATCAATTATTATTTTTATTTAATAAATGAAGAATTAATAATAATTGTTTAAATAATATTCCACTATTGACAAAATATTGCTGTGACACCGCCGAGGTCAATAATTATAATGTCTGGATATCAGTATGAGCGAAACCACCACGCAAACGGAGTACCAAATGAAGAGTACATTCTTTCTGTATGTTATAGTCGCTGAGCAATCGATCCTCTTCGAGCTGTTTGCCAGCAAATATCAATCGCTGCTGATCCGGCGTTATTCCCTCCTTATCCTGGATTTTTTTCTTTATCGCTAGAATATTGTCCTCGGGTGAGCAATCGACCGAAATTGTTTTGCCAGTGAGTGTTTTGACAAATATTTGCATTTTGTTGTATAGTAAATATATGTTTTTTTTCTTAATAATATTTTTTCACTCTCTCAATATCCACCAGTTTTTATAGATTTATAAATTTAAGCTCATCGAATTTAATTGATCAGTTTTGGTTGCCGGCAAAATCCCAATTTCTATAGCCACTAATACTTTAGGCAATGTATTTCATATACTCGCACGAGTGCGTATTATTAATTGTTTCTGTTTTGAACAGGATTCTCAATTTATTTTCTCTAGTTATGGGTAATCGGAGGTGAATGATAGATTCGTTCGTAATATCGTAATGGGATATTTTTCTGTAGCAATTTAGCAATCGATTCTCATAAAATAAATACTGGGTAGATCTCAAAAATTTCTTCTTCTTATAAATTGCCCGCTTTATGTCCATTACCAATCCGCGCTTGTCAACATTGATAACAAAGGGTTTCCTATTGACTATGTGAATGAATAAGTGCATATTTTGAGTATAAAAAAATGAAAATTGTCCACATTTCACATCCTTTATATAATAACAACAATCTCTTGACCAAATTAACTATAGCTATTTTATTTATCGCGCACTATTTGCAAAAATGTGCCGGATTGTGTCTCATAATATGGCTTTTTTATGGATGCGAAATGCGTTTGATTCATCGAATTATCACTCCTCAAACGTTGAAGGTATAGTTCATAAATTAATTTGTGCGTTAAAATTGGAAACGTAACATCGACAATCCCCCCGTTGTTGGATTCGTAACCAATATTTTGCATATTCCATTTGATTTGTTGCATTACTTTCACGTGATTCGTTTCCATTTTGGTCAATTCATTTTCCAGTGTGTGTTTATATTTCGTGTTCAAAACGAAACCAATTTTGACAATTTCGTTGGGAAAACGTCGCGCAAATTTGAATAATTTCTGCATATATTTGTAAATTTCAAAAACTCCATCGTCAATGCTCAACAAATCACACAAAATCACGAGTTTTTTAGTGGGCGAAACACTCCGCAAGTCATTATTTAATTGGATGGGTTCGGCACAACCGATCTTGAACTTGATATAATCGATCAAATGATTGTCATTGGAATTAATATTATTCTCTATTAAATTTGAATTCGAAAAATATAAAAAATTAAATTCGTCGCCGCACGTATCATATAATTCCGAGCATATAAATTTATCGAAATTGGCGCTATTTTCTAGGGTTAAATAATTCGAACCGAACATGAATACTTTATAAATTGCGTTAAATTTTTTCGTATAACTGGCGAATTCTAGCGGTTCATTGATATAATAAACGTAATTCATCAGCTGCTGCTGCTGCTGCTGCTGCTGGGTATTGCCGTTCTGCAATAATTTATCAAATAAGATTATTGAAAATATTATCAAATATCGATTTTGAGTCTGTTCAATACTGTTGCGACAATGTATGATGCGATTCGGATCCAATCCAACCAGAACGAAATTGTCAGCGTAATAATGTATATTCAAATAAGACCAGACTATTATGTCAATGTTGGGTGGTAATTTCTTTTCGCGCATCAATTCCAAAACCTCTTGTGTCACCACGAAAACGGTTCTCTCAGTGCTAATTCCCGGCACATATTTCATATAATATAGCATCGAATCTATTAGATTTTTAGGATTTAACGCTAAATCGCTATAAACTAACGTTTCACAATGGATATGCTCGAATTTGAAATTGAAAATATGCAGAAACAATTGTTCCAAACTAGCCGGTGATAAAACCATTTTTTAATTATATTTTTAATAGTCCCAATAATAATTTAATTTGTGTTTTTTATATAATTTCGTGTGATATATAATTTATGCAATTAAAAAACACATACATACAAACACACATTATAGCTATATATTATCATAGCTATATTAGCTATATATTATGTAGTCTGAATATTTTCCAATTATGAAAAATTTCTATAATAATTCAGACCCTCTGAGAACATGGAGGGTGGGAATATAACCAAATTGCGTTGTTTACCAATTTCTTTGAATTGGTCATTATTTGTCACATAATCGAACGTGTATCTATCAATCGTGTCGTCGAACAATATAACGGAATTCTTTCTCAAATGATTGATAGCGATACAAACCAGATTGACAAATTCATTGAATTGTATATTGATCGCCATTCCCCGTTTCACAAATTTGAACGGTTCAACCGGTAAGATTGTGATTGATACATAATTTTTCCAACCGTTAGTTTTGCGCAAATTATTCATATTTTTTGTTATTCTCAAGCCGGGATTGCGCAATACCAGATTCAATTTGTTAAACCACAAATGTTTAGTTTTGGGAATTATATCCTCAATCTCGGACATTGACATATAATGCAAAATTATTTTGTACAATTCGGTGATATATTCTTTCTCAAATGAATTGTGTCGATAGCTGTGCAATTCGTATTTGATGTCCAACAATAGAGATTCTTTGAAATGATTGCCAATCGATCGAGTCATTCAATTTTCAAAATAATTTAAATATTTTCAATTCGTGTTTCTTATTATTATTATTATATATGGATTCTTCAATCGTAATTTTCGCCATGATCGAATTGATATCAACGTCACCATCACGATACTGCGTGATATATTTGAATCGTAAAAGATTCATGAAATAATGTAGCGTTACCGGATTGTTTATTATTGATCGAATGAAGAATTTTAACTTGTGATTCAGCATAAATGTTCAAATTGTGACAGAATGAATTTAGAGTTTCTTATTGGAAAAATTCAAAATGCATATTGTGTTTCTCTTCCAATTCGATCGGTTCATCCACTTGTTCACTGATAAAATTCAAAATCGGACGAAACGTTTCCTTATTGAACCAATTATTATCATCCTCTTGCGATGTGTTCGTATGATGAATAGTTTTCAACTCGTCGTAATAAGATTTTGTTTGCTCGAAATCGGATTTGGCTAATTCGGGTTCCAACAAATACACGTGTTCGAATTTATGAAATAGCAAATTTCTCACATTGGCACCAATTTCCAAAATTGGATTGGTCATTCGAAACGTGAACGGATAAACGGTGGTACTTTCGTGAATCATGAAATAATCCAAATTCCACAATATCGCGCACCAGTACAGACACCCTATATTTTGGCTATTCTCATTGAAACTGATATTATATTTGTACAATTTTGGTTTGTGATTTAGCAACGTATTCATGTATTTCATTATGAAATTGAATGTGTGCGTGCGTACTTGATCATGATTAATGGACATTTCATTATTCGTCTCGTCGTCAATATATTCGGCGTATATTTTCATTAGCAAATCAATTTGCCTTTCCTGCCCAATCAGGCTAGGTAGGAAATCATTTCCCAACAGCAAACTCGGAATTAGGAATAATTTGATGAAATTATCGTTCACATTTTTCTTCATACTATAGATATTTTGCGGTGGTATTTCCGCAGTTCTGTGTATGTAAACGTGATCAAAATTTGTGCCCAGTCGCGCAATGGCAAATTGAAAAATATCAGAGTCTATGCTAACAACGATAGGAATTTTAACACCACTACAAACGGCGTGGTTGAACATTTTCAATTCGCCCTCGCCATTTTTTCGATTCGTAATGACGCAAACTGTCAAGGTTTTCATGTGCCATATCAATGTACGCAAATTATTGGGCGTCTCAATCGTAATAATATCAATCAGATTCTGCACAATTTTCGACACTATCCAACTGCTATGAAACAGACTCAATTTGAATAGTGTTTGATAATAATTGACCTTGTGCGACTCATCCTGGTCAATAATCGGATAGTAGTACGCACTATTGTTATAGCTACTTGACGTGTCAAAATATGTTTCTTCTAACGATGGAATTATTATCGATGTTGTTTCCAATGGGTTGGTGACACTGCAATTTTGTCCGATAACATTAGCAGCGATACTATTATTGGTCTCATCACACTTGGTCTTGTAGAAATTTAACCGTCTCAGAGTGCCAATTTTCCTATTTAATTGCTCTCGGTATTTGTAGGCCGGGGCCTTGCCATCAAAACTAATTATCAATTGCAACTGATCCCTCTTAATCCTGGTAAAGTCCACCAATAAATTATTGATTTGAGCGTAAACGAACCGAGCAATGAACATTATAGCATTCTTGATATTAATATTATCCGTTTGGAAACATTGCTTGAAATTGGTAGTTTCAATAGCTTTGTATATCATCGGATTGACATCGATCAACATGCCATCGGGAATGTGCTTGAATTTCGACCAATCGTTGGATTTTTTCATTTTGTATTTATCATCTAACCGATTCAATAGTTTAGTAAAATTCTTATAACCCATTATATTATTTATTAATTATTATTATTATGTCGTTATTATTTTTACAATTTTTAAAAAAATATTATCCAAATGATTTTGACAAAATTGTCCGCCATTATAAAGAATCACTATATCCTGAATGATTCAGATTTCTTATTGACAAAGACATACATTGTGTTTCACATGCGATACGAACGGTTCGATACGAATGCTAAATTTCTAACAAATCTGTTCAATTCGCCGTGCGTGACACATCATTTCCCCGCTGATACCCGCACCAATAATCATAATAGCACAATGATTTTTGAAAAATGTATGAAATATTATTTTGATGCAATCAGAGTGACAACAGTTTTTGTCGATAATTTTCAATTGAACACTGTTAAATTCTCTTGGTTCATGTTCATAAATAATTTGATAGCATATCCAATAAATTGCGTGAATGATGGGAAAAATGTCCTTAGCATAACTACCGATTATAAACACTATTTAGCCAAAACCAATGTGGACAAATTCGCTAATTTTCTGATTAATAATTTTGAAAATGTTATTTGTTTATCAACCACCATGTATTCATTGCAGATAATTGGCTACGGTGGACGTAAAAAATTCACAATTCTCCTATTCTTGGATGAGGATTTTTTGCGCATTGGACAAACCTACTACGATGACAAAACTCATCAAACGCTTGATAGATTTTTGATCAGATTTATCGGTCCCAGTGATGACAGATTGCACAGATCAATGTGTTTAGAAAAACTATCTACATTCTTATATATTTTGAATGTCGATGAGTATGTGATAAAACATAAATTCTTAACAACCAGTCCGCTCTTAACCAGTTATTTGAGAAAATTGAACGAATCATTGGCATTGGATTTGTGCAAATATCAAAATTCAAATGATTTATTGATCGTACATCCACACTGTGCGATTTATAATTCGGAATTAATATTTTCAGATATTTTTCACAGCCTCAACTGTGATTTGACTGAGGATGAACTAATAATAATTTTTCCCAAAATGTTTGAAATCAAACCCCATTTTGTCAGTAAGAAACTAATATCCTCGAACGACGCAATAATCGATCATCCGGTCGTCAACACCTCCTACACCGCGGATAATATTAATTCTAAAATATCATGTGCTGATACGAAAGAATCGAAATACAATTATTTATTATTACGAAACAGAGTCACACATTGCACAAATATTTCGAAAATCGAATCACGCATCGATCGAAAACCCAAACTATTCATAGCGAACAAATCCAATCTTTTATTGTTCAATCAAATAACAAATAGTTCCGAATTTTTTGCCAATCACGAATATCCGCCTATATTGTGCGTCAGTGGCGCTAAACCCGAAAGTATCATTGTCAACGGTTGGATTTATGGCGAACTGATACAGAACACGCCCGTGTTCTATGATTGCGTACATTTGCCATACAGATTGTTCAGTCGCAATGATTTGGCTAGGAATGTGGCTGAATTATTGGTGATCAAATCGCAGCGGGACCTTCCAACAACCGCTCAGATTATTACGTTCTGCAATGACAAACGCGTGTACTATAAATTATACGCGATTGACAATTGTTCAGAATTGGAAAACATTTGTTTGGTACGATGTGATATGATCGATATTGGCAAGTGCTACATTGTCAGTCAAATTGATGAGCACAATCGAACAAATTTGATTTTCAAATTGGTAGATTTAGCATTCTTACCACCGCACTTGAATTGGTATTTGCATTATTTCGTAACTAAACCGAAATTATACTCGGACCATATCGTGGAAATTTTATCTTTACTCAACAAACATAATTTGCAATTCACATTCAATTATGATAAGAATCTTAATGAAATCAATTTGAGCACAAATTTCAAATATCTCTATCTACCCAGCGAGTTAAGAGACCATTTAATTGATTTGAAATTGTAAACAATTGTCAATTAGCAACAATTCATAATAGTTATACGCTGATATCAATTTGAAAAATCATAATTATTTCATTGCTATACAAATAGTTGTAGCTAATTATTTTGATACGAATTCATCAGTTTCACATTCAAAATATTAGCTAAAAAATTCGATAATGGGAGGTGGGGTTGGTGTGACGTAGTTATACTCATCAGTATTGTGAATCATAATAGTTATTTGAATTTATTAACGAACCAATCATAGCTAGATATATGTGTCTATATTCTAATCCGTTTCGTGAATAATTAATTGCGGAATTTGAGAAATTTACGCTAAATAATTGAAAAAAAAACATTATTAATAGCTATTATATGAAAATCAATGCATAATCATTTCCAAATGCATTTTCAATTTATAGCTATACAAGCTGAAATTAACAATATTTATTAAATTTAATAACTGAACACTATATATGAGTATAATTGTAATTAATACGCAATTGCATTTGTTTACGAAATGATTATATATATTATAGCTATTTTTCCATATTTTGTTAATCTGTTTCGCCAATGCTCCCAAAACATAGCTCTCAAAACAAATTTAATTAGGAAATTGTACTCTCAAATTTGGTATAAATACGTTTGTTTCTCAAATTATTTTCATCAAAAAAATATTTTGAAATTAAATTTTTGGATCAGAGCAAGCTAAATGACAGTAATCAATTGGAAATTCATAGTTGAGTAATAACAAAACATATTTATTATGATGATAATATTTTCATAATGATAAATCTATAGATTTTAGTATTGCGGCATTTCATGGCGGATATAGTATTATATGATCATTGATTGATTAAGCGTCATAAACACAAGCGACATTTCATAACAGATACCGGGACAACTATCAGAATAACTATCGTCATATTATTCCTGCTAGCAAAATATAAGCATTGCTAATGTTATTGACATTTCATAGTAAGATATAAATTGTTGATAGTATTGGTGACACTAGATCTATTAATACCATAAAATTATTATAATTATAAATATATTTATATAATAATTTAGGACAATAGATCGAGTGTCACCAATACTATGGATAATAATTTATATAATTGAGAGGACTATGATA
>WNFR01020816.1_pt1 | contig 12775 bp, 16 predicted proteins | sample 5400221 | NCBI WGS metagenome assembly WNFR01 (sample SAMN13153357, study PRJNA577476) | soil metagenome | isolation source: 40 cm soil under Madrone tree | place: USA:California | collected 2016-06-14
CAATGGCTGTTCGGCGAGCCGCTGACGTCCGCTGGGGTCGCAACTTCAAGTAAGCTTCAGAGAACGCACCTTCGGCCGCCACCAGTTCCCTGTCTGGCGACGCTGCTTCCCGCAAACTAACAACCGCTATTTTGTAATGCCCACTCGGTGCGGCCTTGTCAGGAGCACTCACCTCCAACCGATAGTCTGCTGTAGTCTGCGCAATTGCCGCGAGTTGCTCCGGCCCGTTTCTGCCATTCGGGCTATCCGTGACCGCGAGGACCTGGTTCTCCGGTCCAAGCAGTTTCACTGTGACATCAATCCCTTCCTGGTTTACCGTGACTTTTAGAAATTGGCCTGCACTCAAGTGAATTCGGTAGGTGTCAGTTTCACCGCCATGCAATTCCCGCTCAAGGGGTTTACCCAGCTCCAAAGTGTTGAAGTACCGCGGAACCGTTTGCGCCGCTACTGAGACTCCAACAAGCATTACCAAGCATAGAATCAAGCGGAGCCGGATGTTTGGTGTCATATCTTTTCTGATCAGTGCAGCCACGATGAACCTTCGCCGACAACTCTTTCACTTGATAGAACAATCAGGTGCCTCGCATTAGTACTGCGCAAGGCACCTGATCGCGTAAAGGCAAACGGGACAAACTAGATTTCATTTGCCTGCGGCAGCCGTTTGTTCCTCTGGCTGTTGGGCGGTTGCCGTCCAAGCATCTTCGCCTCCCTCAGGATCCTTATTATTGGCATTTCCGTCATACGCATCGCCGCCGTTATTACTGCTCGCGTTGATGTTGTAAGCCTTTGTAACTCCGGCGAAACTGACCTTGAAATGAAGGTTTGCACCACCAAGAGCGGTTATTGTTCCGGCGCCCCTGGAAGTGCTGTTGTAGGAGGTTGGTGCATTGGCGCTGGTAGTATCCATTACCATTGTGCCGTCAAGATCAGAGAACTTGAGGCAACTAGTATTGTAGGTCGTCGACATATCGTCTCCTTAAGTGGTTTGAGTTACACAAGCCGCATCACACGGTTTTGTGTAAGGGGTTAAGCACCTTTTCTACAAGGTGAACAGGAATCTCGAGTTTTGGCCCAAAGCCTACGCCACTCACTTAGGAGTTCGTGAGTTTCGGGCGTTAACGTCTTCCCAACGATCGATATTCAGTTGCCATGGGGCTGGCCCGCCTACTGCTTTCACCGATAGTGTCCTTACTTATCAACGCGAGAACCGGATCGGAAAACCACCATGCGAGTGTTGAAGAACGCAAGAAAAAGTGAACTTAAAGCAGGATTACCCCAAGAAGAGTCAGACTGCAAAGCCTCGTGAACTTCAGTTGGTGGGCATCATATTACCGCGACAGGTGAAGGTCAATCTCCTAATGGTGTTCCAGGTCGATTTGGTGCACCAACACGGTATGAACCAGCTTTGTTCCGGTATTTGAACTTCCTTGGTTTCACTCACAAGAGATGAGCCACCATTCGCCGTTGGCGACGGAAAGAGAACAGTAAATTGTGGCGAGCCTTTGTCGGCCGGTCCCTCATTCAGTACATACAAGTAACCTGATTGCGGGCTCCGGACATGCAAGCGAATGTGGTATTGCGGTTCGAAGTTGATCTCGCCGGCGAGACGGAAAGGAGCTTGATATGGCTTGTCGTCCTTGTACTTCTGGACCATGATCCAGTAGCTCAGCTGCCGTTCCACGACTGCTCCGGGAGCCGAAGCGCCGGGCTTTGTCTGCGATGATCTCCAGACGTTCACCCCAAACGCCAAGGCAACCACAACAACCATTGCGACCAACAAGACGCCGACAACAACTCTCTTGCGAGGCGCCCGTTGCCCTTCTTCCGTGCCGGCTGCCGGCGATTGGATCGCAGTTTCATTCGCGCGATCTCCCTTATCCGTTGTCGCCGATGCGCCCGCAGTGTCCCGGGATGCGGAGCGCTCAATTTCAGCATTAACATCCAGCCGCCTTCTTAGACTGCGAAGATCTATGAGCATGTCTTTCGCAGTCTGGTAGCGCTCATCGGGATTCTTGCTGAGAGCTTTGCTTACAATACGTTGAAGTTCATCGGGTAGAGTCACTGAAGAGACTACTGCCAGCGGGGGCGGGTCTCTCTCGAGGATCTCCACCACGGTGTGGCTGCTCGTGGCGCCGGTAAAAGGGAGCCGCCCGGCAATCATTTCGTAAAGGACCACACCGGTGCTCCACAGATCAGTGCGGTTATCAATCATCAATCCCTGCGCCTGTTCCGGCGACATGTAGCCAACCGTGCCCATCACACTGCCAGGCACTGTCTTCACCATCATTTCAGTGGAAGCTTCGGTGCCGGAGAGTGAGGGTGGTTTGTTCTCGGTAAGTTTTGCCAGTCCAAAATCAAGCACCTTCACAACCCGATCGCGCCGGCGAATCATTACATTCTCGGGTTTGATATCTCTGTGAACGATCTTCGCCTCGTGCGCCGCATCGAGTGCCGCCAGAATTTGGCTGCTTATGTCCATTATCTCAACCAGCGTCATGCGCCCGCCCCTCGAGTGCTGGCGGAGTGTTTCCCCGTCAACGTATTCGGTGGCTATAAAGTGCAGCGAATCAGTCTCGTTGAATTCAAAGATTGTCACGATATTTGGCTGGTTGAGCGCCGAAACCATACGGGCTTCCTGCTTGAAGCGCTGCATTCGTCGTTTATCGGAAGCAACGTCCGCAGGCAGGATCTTCAGAGCGACGGTGCGATCGAGTTGTGCGTCCCGGGCGAGATAGACTTCACCCATTCCCCCGGCGCCAAGCTTCTGAATGATTACGTAATGACTAACTTGCTGTCCCGGTTCCAATCTGTTCTTGACTAATTCCGCCTCACTGTCGTTCTGCACCAACAACGGCGCGGCTCGTTCCACAGCCGGGGAATCAATGAAATTCTCCGCCTTGCCTTTGTGATGCGATTGAATAAGCCTGTCTACCTCACCGCGCAACGCTGCATCGGCGCCACATTTTGCCTCGAGGTATGCAAATCGCTCTCCTGGTTCGAGCTCGAGCGCGGATTTAAATATCTCGCTAATCTGTTGCCAGCGTTCAGGCTCCATCACGCCACGCTCCCGCTGAGTTCCTGGTAAAGCCAGGCGCGCGCCAGATTCCAATCCCGAGTGACGGTGTTGGCTGAAATCTTCAGCACTGCAGCTATCTCATTGTTGTCCAAGCCACCAAAGAAGCGCAGTTCAACTACACGGCTTCGGCGCGGATCAATCTCCGCCAGGCTATGCAACGCTTCATCAAGCAGAAGTAGTTCAGTGGCTCGATTTCTCGCGAGCACGGCAGTCTCGTCGAGGGAAATCTTTTGCCCGCCCGCGCCTCGTTTTGCGTAATTATAGCGCCGCGCATGATCGATCAAAATACGTCGCATGATCTGGGCCGAAATGCCAAAAAAGTGGGCGCGGTTTTGCCAATGAACATGCTTTTGATCGACGAGGCGAAGATAAGCCTCGTTTATGAGAGCTGTGGTTTGTAGAGTGTGGTCCTTACGCTCGCGACGCAGATAACGGCGGGCCATGCGACGAAGCTCCTCATAGACCAGTGGATACAATTTGTCCAGGGCGGCCTGATTCCCGTTGCTCCAATCCTCAAGCAACTGCGTGATCTCATGAGGCGACAATATAGGGGGGTGGCTCATAGACTTGACTGAAGTTCTATTCATCCAATTGCCGACGGGTTAAGTGTAGCACCAACAAGGGCCTGTTCAGGCAGAGCCTATAATAGCTTGTCACCACATTACAGAACCGGGAACGTAGCGACCGCACTCAACAGCGAAAAGGGTGACGCTGGGAATCCAAATCAGTGTCGGGATTATCTTCGGTAAGAGTCGTCAGCAGTACAGTGAAGTTCTCTGCTTGAGTGACGTGAGAGTTGAGTGCGGTCGCTACCGCTCCCGGTTCGGTAACGTCACTACTCATGGCAAAGGCTCGCCTTGGTCGTATAGCACGTAGTCTATCGCAGCGAGTAATTGCTTTTCAGTCCAAAGATGTCTTCTGCTGCCGCGATCTGCCCAAGGGGTTCGTTCACTCTTCCAACAACCTGAACTCTCTCATCGTCCTGGTAGCATTAGCTTTCAGTGCCGCAAGCACCTTCTTAGATTTGCAATTGGCGGACACGACCGAATGAACGTGGTTGGTGCGGATGTTGAAGGCCCACAGTGTCCAGTTGCGTTTCTCACAGGTGTCTCGAATGCCGCGCTCTATGGCTGATCGTTGAGTAGAACGGAGTTTTACCGGAGGCCGTTTTAGACGACGCTCTTCAAATTGTTGGCGCAGCTTGTTCGGTGGTAGCCGTGGCGTGCCATAAATGTTATGTAGTCGATCGACTGAACCACGACTGTCACCATGAAGCCAGGTACCATATGCGCGAAACGTTATTAGGTAGGCAAGGGGTATGTGAAGGTCGGTAAACTCCTGGTGAGTTGGAGTCATATGAGAGGTTCCTTTACGTGAGGTTGTAGAACCGGTCGATATTACACCAACCCGCGGATTTATCCATGGATTAAGGGAGGTCTTTCTTATTGTGTAGGGATGAGTACGTTGAAAGTTAAGTGCGGTCGCTACCGCGACTGAAAAACAGATATGTGGTGCGAGCCGCACTTGGGCGAAGCCACTCAATACAGAACCGGGAGCGGTAGCGACCGCACTCAACTTTCAAGTCGCTCGAGCAAAGAACTTCACTCTACTGGCTCACGACTCTTACCGAACATAGTCGCAGCGCTGATTTGGATTCCCAGCGTCACCCTCTTCGTTGTTGAGTGCGGTCGCTACCGCTCCCGGTTCTGTAACTGCGGCTTCGATGCGGAGCGATGAGTGACGTTGAAAGTTGAGTGCGGTCGCTACCGCTCCAGGTTCTGTAATGTGCGGCTGCTGATTGCGGCGACGAGTGGTGTTGAGAGTTGAGTGCGGATCAACTCTCGCGATAGAGATTGTCGAAGCGCATGCTGGAGGGCGTGAACCTCAGGTCTACGCTTCCGGTAGGACCATTTCGCTGCTTGGCTACAATTAACTCTGCAACGTTCCGTTGCTCTTCCGGCAAACTGTCTCGCTCTTCGGGCGTCTGATACTGCTCTGGTCGATAAATAAAGGCGACCACATCAGCGTCTTGCTCCAACGCTCCCGACTCACGCAGGTCTGCCAACTGCGGACGATGATCTGAACGCGATTCGGGCGCGCGCGACAACTGCGATAAGGCTACCAGAGGCACATTCAACTCTTTAGCCAATCCTTTCAACTCACGTGAAATCTGCGACACCTCTTGCTGGCGGGATTCAAAGCGCTTCGCCGAACCCGACATCAATTGCAGATAGTCGACGACAATTAAATCGATACGCTTCTGTTCGGCCGCCAGCCGCCGCGACTTCGCACGCATCTCGAGCACGGTGAGGCCGGGCGTGTCGTCAAGAAAGATTTTTGCATCTGCCAGCGTGCCGAGAGATTTGGCAATCTGGGCCCACTCCAACCGCGATAGAAATCCGTTTCGAAAACGCTGGGCATCGATGTTTCCCTGTGAGCAAAGCATGCGCATCACAAGGGCTTCCTTCGACATTTCCAGCGAAAACATGCCCACTACAGCGCCAGCTTGAATCGCGGCGTTCTCCGCGAGCATCAGGGCGAAGCTCGTTTTCCCCATTGAAGGCCGGGCCGCAACGATGATCAGATCATTGCGCTGGAGACCTGACGTCATCTTGTCGAGATCGGCGAAGCCTGTGGTCAAACCGGTTAAGACTGCGGCACGACCCTCCATCTCCTGCACTTTTTCAAGCAACTGCTCAGCAATCGGCTTGACGTGGGTGAACCCCTGACGGATCCGCTCGTCAGCAAGTTCGAAGATTGCGTGCTCGGCATGATCGAGAATTATCTCCGGCTCATCCTCTTCCGCGAGAGCTTCCTGCGTAATCTTATTGGCAACCTTAACCAACTGGCGCAACATTGACTTCCCGCGCACCACTTTGGCGTAGTTAGTGATGTTGGTTGAATGCGGGAGGCCATAGGTTAGATTGGTTATGAAACTGATTCCGCCGACCGACTCCAAGGCGTTGTCTTTCTTCAGTTCTTCACCAATCAAGATTGGATTAATCTCCGAGCCACGTTCGAACAATCCAATCATGGCGACAAAGATCCTGCGATGAGAAGGCACATAGAAATTTTCGGGACGCAGCAGTTCGATGGCTGGGCTAATCAAACCATTGTCGAGCAGAACTGCGCCCAGTATTGCGCGTTCAGCTTCCGAGCTGTTTGGTAAGGCTCGGTCGAATGATTGGTCGCGAATAGGATCAGGACTAGCCATAATTTAAAAAGGCGCTGCAAGCCAGCACAACCTGCAACGCCGAACTATACCAGACCACTTCAGAAGGGTCTCCTTGCGAAATGTTTTATGTTCCTACTCTGCTCGGTCTGTCGCTTCTTCTGCGCTATTGGCCTGCGCACTGCGGGTCATCTCGGCTTCCTGTTCCGGCGTTAAGTGGCCGACGATCACCTCGCCCTCAGGAACCACTTTGACCTTTAACTCGATCGTAACTTCCCGATGCAGTCTCAGGGGCACAGTGAAATCGCCCAGACGTTTCAGCGGCTCGCGCAAATGTATGCGGTGACGGTCGATTTCATAGCCGCGCTCTTTTAGTGCTTCTGCCAGATCCATCGAGGTCACAGAGCCATAGAGTGCGCCCTGCTCGCCGGACTTACGTTTGAATTCCAACACGAGCGAGCTCATCTGCTCCGATTGGGCTTCGGCGGTCGAGCGCTCCTTAGCCTCTTTCTTGAGCAGAGCCGCGCGCTCCTGCTCAATTCCCTTCACATTGCCCGTGGTTGCTTCCACGGCCAGCTTGCGCGGCAACAGATAGTTACGCGCGTAGCCTGCTCGAACTCTGACGATCTCGCCGCGGGCGCCGAGATCGTCTACATCTTCACGCAGCAGAACTTTCGTATGTGCCATTTCTCGGTAGCTCCTTTCCCTTAGTCGGTAGTGTACGGAAGCAGCGCGATATTGCGCGCACGCTTGATCGCTTCAGCAAGCATGCGCTGATGCGAAGCACAACTGCCGGAGATTCGTCTCGGCAAAATCTTGCCACGTTCGGGAAGATAGTTTTGCAATAACCTGACATCTTTGAAGTCGATCAGATCGACCTTGTCGATGCAAAAACGACAGACGCGCCGGCGGTGCATACGGCGACCGCCACCGCGCCCTCCCATGCCCCGTCTGTCCTGATCATCGTCATTGTCGTAACCGCGTTGGCGGTCTTCATAGTTGCTTGACATAGTTTTCCTCTTAAATCATCAATCGTAAACTGAACTACTCGCTGTTGTTGTCGGCAAAGTCCAGGCCGCCCCCTCGTCGAGACTGTCCGCCTTGTGACTGCGGACGCTTCGCTGCTTTGCGGGTCCGGCGGGCCTTCAGCTTTTCCGCGCGCCGGCGATCTTCATCGACACGCACAGTGAGGTAACGCAGCACGCGATCGTTCACGCGCATACGGCGCTCGAGCTCGGCAATTTCGTGCCCTGATCCTTCGATTTCAAGCAGCACAAAGGTGCCTTCAATTACGATCTGTTTGAAACCCTCCGTTAGGCGCGCCACCTCGTCGTCGACTGTTGGGTCGACGATGAACACGACCTCATATTGTCTTTTAGCTTCCAAAATCTACCTCCATCAATACATTTTCGATTCTTGATTGCCGATTGCCGATTGCCGATGTCCGATATGCTTTAGCTTGTCGTGATCTTCGCAAAAGATCTCTTCCGCCAGCCGACGACAAGCTAAAGCATATCGGACATTGGCAATCAAAAATCAGAAATTGAAAATCAGTTATGTTCCGTCATTGCCTTGAGAACGCCATCCCTGACTATCACCCGCAGTGCTTCAACCGCACGCTCGATCGTTTTTTCTACAGTCGCTCGCTCGGTTTTCGGAAACGTGTCGAGCACGAATCGCTTCGTATCGGACAGCGGGTGTTCAGGCTGAATTCCAATCCTGAGACGAACAAATTCATTTGTACCTATCGCTGCGATAATCGACTTAAGCCCGTTATGGCCTCCCGCCGATCCGCGTTCGCGAATCCGAATCTTTCCCCACGGCAAAGCCAGATCGTCAGATATCACTATCAACTGGTTACCCGGTTTATCGCACTTGTGTTTCGCCAGCAAACAAGAGACCGCCTCTCCACTCAAGTTCATAAACGTTTGCGGCTTGACCAGCTTCACCACTCCGCCTTCAAGTTCGCCGCGACCTACCAGCGAACCGCATTCGCGACGACTTACGGAGATGCCAGCATCGCTGGCCAGCTTGTCAACCAACATGAAACCCAGGTTGTGTCGAGACCACTCGTATTCTTTGCCCGGATTACCAAGTCCGACAATAAGACGCATGAACATTGCCGATTGTCGATTTGCGATTTCCGATTTCCGATTGGCAATTAGCATCCAAGGTTGAGGTTTATCAACACGCCGAAAACGTATTTGCGCAACGCATAAATGCCAACCGGCAATCTGCAATCTGCAATCGGAAATCGCAAATCGCAAATTGTCAATATCCTCATGCCTTCTTACCTGGCTCCTCAGGGACTTCATCTTCCTTCTTGCCCTTGCCGATAACTTCGGGCTCAGTAGGTTCCTCGCCCTCAAGGACCGGCGCGACTACAACTTCTTCCTTAACAATTCCGACCGTGGCAATTACGACGTCAGGAGGATTGAGGATCTCAATGTTTGCACCTACCGGGATGTCTGACACGTGGAGAACATCATGGACGTCAAGATTCGAAACATCGACATTGATGACGTCGGGAATCTCTCGCGGTTCGCAGCGGATCTCAATCTCGCGAATGATCTGCTCGAGCACGCCCTGATGCTCACGAACACCAAATGGTTCACCGGTGAGGTGCAGCGGCACCGTGACCTCAATCTTTTGACCCTTGACCAGGCGCGTGAGATCGGCATGAATCAGGCGACCCCGAACCGGATCGATCTGTCGCTCGTGAAACATGACTTCGCTTGTGCCGAAACCTTCGACATCGATGGTAAATATCGTGTTTCGGCCTGCTTCCGAACGCAGGATAGCTGCCAGATCGCGTAAAGGAACAACGGCGGCAATCGTTTCCCCACCACCGCCATAAACCGTGACCGGGACTAGTCCCTCGCGCCGGACACGCCGGGCATCATTTTTTCCACGACCCTCGCGTTGTTTTGCCCGGACCATAAATTCTTTTTTCTCCGCCATGATTTCTCCTTACATACTTTCAGCGATCAACCGAAGTAATTTTTGATTTTAGATTTTTGATTTTAGATTGAAAGGCCATTCGCACTGGAGCAGTGGTAACGCCGCTTCCAGGTCCAATCTAAAATCAAAAATCTAAAATCAAAAATTACTTCAGCTGATCGCTGATGGGCTTCGTTTAAGCCATCAGTGTTTGCCCTTCACTTATACGAAGAGCGAGGAAACGCTGGTTTCCTCATGGATCGACTTGATCGCTTTCGCCAGAAGCGGCGCGATACTAAGTACCTTTATCTTTTCAAGCTCACACGCATGATCGCGTAACGGGATCGTATTCGTAACAATGATCTGTTCAATATCCGACTCGGCCAGGTGCTCAACCGCTCTACCTGAAAATACAGGGTGCGTGAAGCATGCATCAATTCGCTCGGCGCCTGCCTCTTTCAAGGCGCGCGCGACTTTGGTCAGCGAGCCACCTGTGTCGCACATATCATCGACAATCAAACAGCTGCGGCCGCGCACGTCACCAACAACATTCATAACTTCGGCAACATTGGCCTTCTCGCGTCGCTTGTCGCAAAGTGCCAGTTCCGCATCAAGTCGCTTCGCATAGGCGCGCGCTCGTTCCGCTCCTCCAGTATCGGGAGCGACAACCGTTAGATTCGGTAACGGATGATCTTGATAATAACCAATAAACACCGGAGCCGCATACAGGTGGTCCACAGGAATATCAAAGAACCCTTGAATCTGCGCCGCATGCAGATCCATTGCCAGCAAACGATCAGTGCCTGCGATCGTAATCAGGTTGGCGACCAACTTCGCCGAGATCGGAACACGCGGGCGATCTTTCTTGTCGGACCGTCCATAACCATAATACGGAATCACGGCTGTGATGCGTTCGGCGGATGAGCGACGAAAGGCGTCGAGCATCACCAGCAATTCCATCAAGTGCGCGTCGGTAGGGGGACATGTCGGTTGCACGATAAACACGTCACCACCGCGTACGTTTTCGTCGATTTGAAAGTTAAACTCTCCATCGGAAAAACGTTCAGGATAAGCCCGCCCCATATCACAACTCAGTTGGCGGCAAATCTCTTCCGCCAACTTGGGATTCGCGTTTCCGGAAAAGACCTTGATGCCTCCGGTTGTGCTCATAGCGTCAGTTACGAGTGATAAGCGGTAAGCTAAGAGAACTCCCCCATCCCACTCATCACGGCATTTTTGGCTGGGGCGGGTGGATTCGAACCAACGAATGCCGGTTCCAAAGACCGGTGCCTTACCACTTGGCTACGCCCCAGTATCAGATAGCATGTTAAAAGAGCGTAAGAGCGGAGTGCTACATGGACCGAGCGCTCGAAAATAGTCGTTGCGTGAAAGTGTGTCACAAGAAAAGACGTGCCACCCAACTTCGCCGCGAAAGGTTTCAAGGGCTTGTTGCCGCGCTTCGTTACTATTAAAGATACCAAACACGCTTGAGCCACTTCCAGCCAGCAAAGCGCCCCGCGCACCTGACTCAAGCAGTGCGTCCCTGGCCCGCTTGATTTCAGGTTGCATCTCAAAGATCACAGCTTCGAAGTCGTTGTGCAGAGACCACTGATCGCAATCAATAGAAATCGACCCCGCGAAGGAACTTGCAAGAATAGAGACCGGGTCAAAACTTGTCAAGGAAGCGGCATCCAGGGCTTCATAGGCTTCCCGCGTGGAAACGGTAGCGTTTGGAAACACAATTATTAACGGCCGCTGAGAGATGTCCGCTAAAGCATTAACCTCAGTGCCGGTCCCGCGCCCTAATGCTCGTCCTCCGGCAAAGAAGAAAGGAACGTCGGCGCCAAGGTCACTTCCGATGCTCATCAGTTCGGAGTTCGTAACCTCGACTTGCCATAGATGGCGCAATCCCAGCAGAGCAACTGCTGCGTTCGAGGAAGCTCCACCCAAGCCAGCCTTTACCGGAATACGCTTTATCAGATCTATCCTGGCCCCGAGTTTAAGATGGCGACGTTCTCTTAAAGCGAACGCAGCCCGGAGAATCAGATTTGTTTTGTCTGCGGGCAGGTTCTTGTCGTTACAGTTAAGAACTAGCTGATCGTCCGTGCGGGCGGAAAACGTCAGCTCGTCATGCAGAGAGACGGTCTGCAACACGGTGCTCACTTCGTGGTAAGCATCCGGCCGTTTGCCGAGGACTCGCAAGCTCCAGTTGATTTTTGCAAAAGACGGGAGCGTGAATTCAGAAGGTTTCACTTGGATAGCGGCCGAAGCTTTTTTTGGAAAGCGTCAGCCGCCAGCTTCGACGGAAATGATGAGGCCGCTAACGCGTGATAAAAACTTGAGTCAAGAAGACAGCACCGTCGGCAGAAACAAAAGTGCCAATCGCCGACTCTTGAAATCCAGTGTACAGAATATTCGCGCGATGGCCAGGAGATGACATCCATCTTTCAACGGCAAACGCGCCTGGATCATCGTAGCCTTGATTATACGCAATGTTTTCGCCGAGCAAGGCGAAGTGCAGGATGCCTACTGCGTGTGCCCGGTCTCGCAGACGCAAGCCTTCAGGAGTGACGTGTGAGAAGTAGGCTCGCCGGGCCATATTCTCCGAGTTCATTCTCGCCATTCGGCAAAGATCTGCGTCCCAGATGAAGGGCGGCAGACCATTTTCTATACGTACCTGGTTCGTCTTCTCAAACGCACGCCGTTCAATGACGCTAGCGTCTTCGAAAGCGGAGGAGGAGGAGGAGGAGGCTGGATGCGCAGAAATTGTGGGTGAGTCCGCAGGAGTCGTGATAGTGCGAGGTCTCGAATACGCCACTGTGGTTACTAACCGAGCAACTGGCCGCGATTCCACATTTTGTGCGGACGCTGAGTGACACAAAACCACAAGGACGATGATGAGCAGAACCCAACTAAATGGGCGGTAGACAGTTGAGCCAAGTCCTAATCTGGCTTGCTTGATATTTTGCGGTTTCATGGAGAATTCTTGGTTCGCAAAAGGCTGGGCTTCGAGGATGGCAGTTGACTTGGGCGCCCCGCCCCGGCCTGTCAAGGCTCGGGAACAGCACTCTGGAGATTAACAGAAGGCTTTTAGCAAGATCAACAAGTTTTATAAAAGCCGGGCAATGTATCGCAAATCCACCGGTTTTGAGGCTCCGAGCAAGGTGATGCCACGGCCTTGCGCCGTGGAGTTTCACGCTCGCGGCTACAAAGAAAAGGCACAACTCGCGAAGATGCCACGGCCTTGCGCCGTGGAGTTTCACGCTCGCCGCTACGAAGAAAAGGCACAACTCGCGAAGATGCCACGGCCTCGCGCCGTGGAGTTTCACGCTTGAAGTTTTTGGCAATGAACTCCTGAGCTTTAGCAATAAGCGTGAGCCTCCACGGCGCAAGGCCGTGGCATCCGCAAATTTCCTCAACGTTCTTTTGTAGCTGCGAGCGTGAGCCTCCACGGCGCAAGGCCGTGGCATCCGCAAATTTCCTCAACGTTCTTTTGTAGCTGCGAGCGTGAATCTCCACGGCGCAAGGCCGTGGCATCCGCAGATTTCCTGATCTTTTTTGTAGCCGCAAGCGTGAATCTCCACGGC
>WNFR01005678.1_pt1 | contig 12774 bp, 9 predicted proteins | sample 5400221 | NCBI WGS metagenome assembly WNFR01 (sample SAMN13153357, study PRJNA577476) | soil metagenome | isolation source: 40 cm soil under Madrone tree | place: USA:California | collected 2016-06-14
ATCAACTCATGGATTCATCGTGGCCCACTAAGCGTGGATTGAGGCTCGACTCTCAGCAGGTTGCCATCGGCTCAACCCTCGAATCAGTGGTCGAGACGATGATGCCACAGGCGAGCGCAAAGGATATCGAATTACGAACGGAGCTTGAGCACTCCAAAGCCTGCGTAATCGGCGACGCGGCTCGGCTTCATCAAGTGTTCACAAACATGCTGGCCAATGCCATCAAGTTCACGCCGCCTGGCGGGCGGGTAGAGATACGGTGTACAGAGGGAGAAACCCACGCGGAGGTCAGGGTGAGCGACACGGGCCGAGGGATCGGTCCGGAGTTCCTGCCCTACGTCTTCGACCGCTTTCGGCAGGAAACAATTGACGCGAGTGGAAAAAGTGGGCTTGGACTTGGTCTGGCGATCGCACGCTATTTGGTGGAAGCACACGGCGGAAGGATTTACGCCGACAGCGGCGGTCAGGGGCACGGATCAACCTTCACGGTTCACCTCCCGATAGTATGTTGAGTTTATTTTGTTGAATCCATGGACCAAAGGTCGAACTATTTGACTTTCACGACAATCAACGTGATGTCATCATGCTGCGGGGCCTGGCCCTGCCACTCTAATACCTTTGCGATGACCTTCCTGGCCGATTCGCGCGCAGACAATCGCAGGGATTCAACCAGGATCGAGCGTAGTCTTTCTTCACCGAATTCCACACCCGCAGGGTTCAGAGCTTCCGTCACGCCATCTGTGTAAATAACAAGAATATCGTCACGCTGCAGCTGAATAATTTCCTGCTCGTAAGGTTCGTTGAGGAAAGTGCCGATGATCGGTCCTCCGATGGTCAGAAGTCTGACCACCGGTTCCTCGGCTTGACTCACGGCGAAGCCGGCCCTCGTTCCATCCGCTCTATTTGACAAACTTCGGGAAGCGCCTGACACATGAAGAGCCTCTTCGGCTTCACGCTGCGATGCGAGCCCGCCGCGGACGAGCATTGGCGGATTGTGCCCGGCGTTGACATAGGTTAAGCCACGTGTCGCTTTATCAAACTCTGCAAGAAAGAATGTTGCGTAACCCCCGTCGCCCGTTGATCGTTGAAGCAGGTGATTCATCAACGAGACGACATCGGCCAAAGACCGGTCCTCAGAAATAAGTTGGCAGCGCAGCGAAGCCTGAACCGTGGACATCAGCAACGCTGCGGCGATTCCCTTTCCAGCGACATCGGCGATAGCTATACCGGTGTGGCGATCATCCAGCTCAAAATAATCGTAGTAGTCACCTCCAACCCCGAGAGCCGGCAGGCAGGTGCCGTAGATTTCCAGAGCGTTATTTTCAAGCCCATCGGCAGGAAAAAGGTGTCGCTGCACTTCAGCTGCCATCACGAGCTCGTGCGCGATGCGCTGTTCCTCAGCCATGCGGTTGATCATTTTCATGTATTCAACGAATGTGGCTATCTGGTTGGCGACGACAAGCAACAAGCTCTTGTCTTCCTTTGAATAAGGCAGATCGGAGAGTCGATGGCCCAGTGAAATAAGTCCATGTAAACGGCCATTGGAGGAGATTGGGATCAGTAGTGCGGAGCGTATCGCCCGCAACGTTTGGCACTCGCGATCGGAAGAGGCACAATCAACCTCCAATCCCTGACCGAAGGATGAGAGATCAGCTTCGGTAAACTCTATAGAAGTCAATAGGTTCGATTTTCTCAGCCGGTTAATGAGCCCGTCGTCATAATGCAGCACCAGGCGGCGAATCCGAGATGGCGATGCAATACCTGCCTTTGACGCATCGGACGAAAATGCAGCGACGTATACGCCGGCATCCTCGTCATCAAGAAAAATGGTTACATTTTCCGGATGCAGAGCGTCGCTAATTTTGTTCGCCACTAAATCGACCAGTTGATTCGTTTTCGAGAGGGTGGGAATCGCCACGCCCAGTTCGGTTAAGATTAATTGAGCGTCGTAGGCCTCACGGAAGAAGTGTCGATCAATGGCGGTCATCACCCGACGGTTCAGGGCCGTCAGAAGTGCTATTGTTGCGATAGTGGCGAAGATTGAAGCGACAATGTCAGCTCGGTTGCCATACCGGTCGATGGCAGCGATACGACTGCCCGTCAACACAAAACTTAACACTGCAATAACGACCACAGCCTGGCTGATACGAAAGCCGTTCGAGACCAGCAAATAGCGCACGCCGCGGCGGATTAAAAATCTGAGGGGAATGTTCCACAGTTGGATAGGCATACTCGCTTTCAAGTCTAAAAGCTGCAATATCCCAGGTCTTGCCTCCGGTTGCTACAAAGTGCGGAGTCTTGCTGTATTCTCCGCTTTTTCTGTCGCCGCAGTTCACATACGGAGAAATATCGCCTGGACTCAAGAAAAGTTGGAAAGAGACTTGTCGACTAGTCCGATAGTGAACTTTAGTGACCACGGTTGCAGGATGGGGCGAGGGTTCCTGAGTTAGTCCAATACTGTTACGTCAACTTCCAATACGGTGACCTAAACTCCTTATCCCATTACCTCACATTCCAATAGATTTTCCTCTGCAAACCCAATAATCTCTTGCATGATTGAAACCATACGAGGAGACGGAGGATAGTCATGATTGCAGAAATGGAACGACAGACGGATTTGACGGAGACAGTCTTCCTCAATCCGGAGCAAAAGGGTCCCCGTGCTAAAGAGTTTGAGCAAAAGTTATCGCACCGCATCGTGGGCCAGGAACGAGCCGTACGCCGCATGAGCGGTCTTTATCAGATTTTCCTCGCGGGGATGAATGCACCCGATCGCCCGGTTGGCACAATGCTCTTTCTCGGGCCGACCGGGTCAGGCAAAACGCGCGTCGTCGAAGCCGCGGCGGAAGCATTGTTCGGCGATCGTAACGCGGTTATCAAGATTGACTGCGCGGAATTCCAACATTCGCATGAGATCGCGAAGCTGATCGGTTCGCCTCCAGGATACCTTGGTCATCGCGAGACCCAACCCATATTGACGCAAGTGAACCTTGATCGCTACCACACGGAAGACACCAGGCTGTCGCTCGTCTTGTTTGACGAGATTGAGAAAGCTTCGGACGAACTGTGGCAACTCCTGCTCGGAATTCTCGACAAGGCCACCCTGACTTTGGGTGACAATCAACGGGTTGATTTCTCGCGCACGATAGTAATTATGACCTCAAACCTGGGTGCGCGTGAGATGTCCGAGGTGATTTCCGGTGGTATAGGCTTCGCTCGCGCGAAGGATCCGATGAACTCGAATGAACCGGAATTAAATCAAAAGATATACCGAACGGCGTTGGAGGCGGCAAGACATACGTTCTCGCCAGAGTTCATGAACCGGATAGACAAGGTGGTTGTGTTCCGATCACTGGAGGAGCATCACCTGCGGGAAATTCTCGATCTTGAACTGCATGACGTACAGGACCGCATCATGACGTCCGCTCGAACCAAGTTTCTTTTTCACTGCTCAGATAGGGTTAAGGAACTACTGCTGAAAGAAGGAATCGATTTCAGATACGGCGCGCGGCACTTGAAGCGCGCCATCGAAAAATTCGTTGTTTTCCCGCTGTCGAATCTGGTGGCGACAGAGCAAGTCCGATTTGGCGACCTAATATTTGTTGATATTGCCCCCGAAACGGGTGAGCTCAACTTTTCAAAGACTTCTGAGGGACGCAATTATTTTCGATATGCGGCGTTCGCCAGCGCCAAACATGAAGAGCTTACTGCACTTCCCACCGGCGCTGGGGCGACTATTTCGGAGGCCGCTCCTGCTGCTGGCTGGTGACGTGAAAGAGCTGGCTGGCCACAGCAGTAATGTAAACAAGGAATTGAGAATGAACTTGCTAACCAACGAAAATACTCGACTTGGCTTTATCGGCATCGGCAACCTGGGAAGCCGCATCGCAAGACGTTTGCTCGATCACGGCTACGAGCTCATGGCTTACAATCGAAGTCGTGAGGCTGCCGAGGCATTAGTTAAGTACGGCGCAACTGTCGCTGGCAGCGTCGCGATGCTTGCATCCGAAGCGGACGTTATTTTGACGTGTCTGACGAATGACGATGCAGTCAAGAGTGTTTACACCGACCCACAAGGTGTCTTCGCTTATGTGAATCATGATTCAGCAATAATTGAAATGAGCACCGTGCGCCCCGAGACCTCGCGCGAACTATACGGTCTAAGTCGCGAGGCCGGAGTGAAGTGTCTGGATTCGCCGATCTCCGGCAGTACCCCCCTTGCTGAAAAGGGCACGTTGACGCTCTTCTGCGGGGGAGACGAAGAACTCTTTCAAGCTGCCCAGCCAATCTTCAGCTCGATCGCAAGCCAATATTTTTATCTGGGAGAGAGCGGCTCAGGTACCGCGATGAAACTCGTCGCGAATACTTTGCTGGGTGTTGGAATGCAAGCGATCGCCGAGTCGGTCGCTTTCGGCGAGAAGGAAGGTCTCGATCGTCATCAACTGCTCGAGGTTTTGGCACACACGGCGGTTATTGCACCTGCGCATCTCGGAAAGCTGTCACGGGCGGACCTCGGAGACTACAGTGCTCAGTTTGCAATTCGGCTAATGAACAAAGATTTTCGACTAATTCTCGAAACCGCGGCCGCCGCCAAAGTGCCGATGCCGGCAACTGCGGCAGCCTTTCAAATGAATCTCACGGAATCCAGCAATAACAACGAGGAAGACTTCTCGGCCGTGATTACGTTGATGGAGAGACTAGCGCGACTGGAGACATCAGAAGCAAAAAATTCCCCACTTGCATCATCTCCGGGTGAAGTAGCGAGGTCGAAATAGGCGCGTACGATCACGAACTTCTCATTTTCAAGTGCAGCAGGCGTCAGATCGATATGGATGCGTTGATTAAGATTGACTGGAATCCTGTATCCAGGCTTAAGCAACACGGTCCAATGGGGAACTACCCTCCTCCGTTACAACGAGGTCTCGATTTAATTCTATCGACTCTTCAGAGTCTTGAAGTTTGAATATGAACTGTGAAGCACCAATCTCGATTAGGGACCCGTCTTGCAGTGATCTGGTATTTACACGCTCGCCGTTAACATAAGTGCCGTTCGCACTATTCAAATCCTCGATCAGGTACTGTTCACCGTCTTTTCTAATTACACAGTGATGACGTGAGACGAACGGTTCTTCAAGTCTAATGTCGTTTGACTCGAGTCGGCCAATTGAGACAACTGGCTCTTCAAGGTAGAAGGTTCGACAATTTAAAGGCCCGTAAATGGCTATCAGCCTTGGGAGCATAAGTAAGTCCAATCTTTCAATAGATGGGTCAACTGCTTCGTTGTTTATCATTTCTCTTCATTCCTCTTTCAAAGCGCACGGAAGCGCATCGATGATCGCATCTCGGCTCAGCGCGCCGGGTATGGGCCGCCCAGGCAGATATACCCATGCAAATAATTTGTGGTTCATACAGGAACCTCAACCTGATGTTGAGTTTATGAGGAGCTTTTGTCGTCGTCTTTCGGCACCTTGCCAAAATTTGCTCTATATTGCCGACTTGCATTGCACGCGAAATCCCTGAACGTAGAGATCTACATTCCGCCAGGGGTTGATGTCTCGTGCTACGATCAGCGAACTGTCGGAGATGTTACGAAGTTTTCGCGGCCCGTATCGTTGTGAGGAGAACTTCAACGGCCAATTCATTGCGAAGAAAACCACGGGGTTTAGAAATTCCCGAGAAACTGTGGTTTGAATGTAAAGCAAGTGGTATAAGCACTCGTAAATAAACGCGAATGAAAGGAAGTCCCGAATGCGAATCAGTGCACGAAATCAGCTGAAGGGTACTGTCAAGAAGGTTGAACACGGCGCCGTAAATTCCGAAGTTACAATAGAGCTTTCGAACGGAATCGAGGTCGTCTCAATTATCACTAAGCAGTCTGCCGAGCAGTTGCAGATAACTGGAGGCAAAGTTGTCTACGCCGTTATCAAAGCAAGCGATGTGATGATCTCTACAGACTAGCGCGGCGCGGCTTACGGCCGAAACCAAAAACATAGCCGTTCCGACGACCTGCTCTGCAAGTATGTCGATGCTCTGCACACGGTAGCCGGAGAGTCCCGCCCGGAAGCGGCGCAGGTCGCTCTGAACTCGTTGCCGTAGCCCACTGCGGCTGATCATCAGCGCCCCGCGACGAGTTGCAACTCAGGCAGAAACTCGCCCCCGCCGGGTTGACTTTGACTCAGGTACAGATCGCAAAGCTCAAAGCGGCATCCACACCGTGCCGGTTTTCCATTACTGGCACCTTCACCAATTCACCGAACTCAATCACTGCCGAATTACAGTCGTGGAGTATTTATATTGTTAACGATAAAAATCGCAAGATACAGCAGTTTCGAGCAAAATTGAGAAAGAATTTCGTCGCCCTCGTCTTTAAAATGCACCGGTGCATGTGCGTGCCTCTGATGAACAGGTTTATTTGAGGCATTGTGTAACTCAGTTCTCATTCGACTGGGCGGCCTTTAACGGCCTCGCCAACCGAACGATGGAGATGCACTTCGAGCTGTAGCGCCGACCCATGATTCCGGCGAACGCGCGAAGTGGTTGCCATGACCGATCTTTAGAGTTGAGGCAAGTAATGATTCGCACCAGGGTTGCCATTGCGGGGATCTCATCCGAGGTGGGCAAGACAACTCTGTTGTGCGAATTGTTTCAAGAGTTTCGCGGGTGGGAAGCGACCAAGATGACGCTTGGCCACTATCGCTCGTGCGGCAAGAACCCCCCACGCTTGTTGTGTCACTCATCTGCTGGGCCATGAGCCGCTGATCCGATCTAACTCCAACAGAATCAAGCTTTAAGGAGCAATTATGACGTTCCAACCAATTTGCAATTGTTTCCTGCTTGGTTTGCTTGTAGTGCAAACTGCACATGCGCAAACTCAAGTTCGAGCGAGTGGCTCCTCAGCTTTACAAGTGCAGGGCCCGCAAGAACCGAAGGCAGTCGACTCTTCCGGAAACGGCGAGGGTTCGACCATCGAGAAAGCTTCGACACCAGATCCTCTTCTGACTCTCCTGGTTAACAAGGGCCTGCTTACGACGGAGGAAGCTCGGAAAATACTGTCTGCCGGGGACCGTGCGAACCAGCATGATCGACTCGCAACTTTGTTAAAGGAGAAAGGGCTGATTTCCGACGCGGAGTTTGACCAGTTGCGAGCGTCCGCTTCCACTGGGACAGATGTTACCACTGGAGCAGCTGCGCCAGAGCGATCGAGCGCGGGCGTGAGTTCCGGACCTGCGCCGGCTGCTCCGCGCCAAAAACCGCAGGCACCATCGGTCATCGCTGCGGTTGCGCCAATTCGTCTCTTGTCAATAGACGTTCCACAACGCGAAGGATTGATCCCAGACCTTAAACTCGGGTCCGGAGCGAGAATCAAACCGTACGGTTATTTCAAGACCAGCGTGATTAACGACTCCTCGTCACCGCTGGGCAATGATTTCCCTTTGCCATTGTTGGCGGCCGACACAGGGCCGAGAAGCTCACCCGAGTTTCATCTGAGAGTGCGAGGGATGAGGCTGGGAACCAACTTCGAGTGGCTCGACCCGGCTCCGAATACTGTGATCACGGGTCGTCTTGAGTTCGATTTTGAAGGTGATTTCACCAGGGTAAACAATCGGAATATTTCGTCCATTCGTTCAAGTCAGGTATCGCTCCGACTTGCGTGGGGTCGGATTGATCGGCGTTTCAACGACAAGTTCACCGGCTTTGCCTTGTTTGGTCAGGATTATTCGCCATTTGTCTCGTCGACCCTGCCAAACATGATCGAGAACACGAATTTTGGCGGCATTGGCTACGGCGGAGCTTATGAGCGCATGCCGCAGGTACGTACCGGATTCAACTACAACGCCGGTGGTGAGCGCTCGTGGAAAATACAGCCAGAGTTCGCGATCGTATTTCCAGCGTTTGGCAACCTGCCAATAAACCTGGCCGACCAGTTGGGATTTGGCGAACGACAGGGCGCGGACTCAGACCGGCCCGGGCTGCAAGGCCGGTTTGTGTTGCAGTGGCAATTGGACAAATCGGACGGCGTTGCGCCGGCCCAGTTGATCGGCAGCTTCGAACACGCCCGCCGAACCGCTATCGTAACGGCAGCAAGTATTCCTGCTCCGTTCAACTCTGCCTTTCCGGAAGGCGCCGAGGTGAACAGTAGCAGCAACGGATATAGCGCGGAATTTCAACTGCCAACCAGGTTCGCAACGTTCACGGGAAAATATTACGGTGGTTCCGACCTGCGCTTCTTCTTCGCCGGCCAATTACTTTCTAATTTCAACGACACTGCCGGACTTACTTCGACGGTGAGCGTCCCCTCGATCGACGGAGCATCGACGGTAGCCTTTGGACTTTTGAATGGCGTACCCACACTCGCGCCGCAACGGCCCGTTCGCGCGAAAGGAGGATTTTTCCAATTGGGCTTGCCGCTTTCGCGTCTCGTTAATGCGGATCCAAAAGGACGTAACGCGGGCTGGACCGCATATCTTTATTACGGTTTTGACGAGGCTGTGTCGCGGGATGCGAGGCGATTTACGCCTGTTCGCGGCAGGAGCGATCTTTTTTCCGGAAACATTCAATACAAACTGAATTCGTTGGTGACGTTTGCTTTTGAGCAGGGGTACTACCGGACGCGTGCGGCTAATCGGTCCGCGACAGACTTCGGTGGGCTGCCGTTATTTCGCGGGATCCCAAGTTATACGACGCACAATGTACGTTCAGAATTCGCGACGATATTTACGTTCTAAGGTTGAGTTGAAAAGTAGCCTTTGGAGTTGGTCATCAGCATCATCAGAACCTGGTCAATTACAAGTAGGATGAGATACGATTCGAAGGATTTGCAGCCTCTAAAGCCGTGACAAAGAAGCAAGTATCTTCGGTCATGGAACATATTCGTTGATGAATCCTGCGCATCGGTTGGTGCTGAACCCGCTGGCACTTTAAAGTTCGACGGCACTCTGACAGGGGGCAAACAGCGAAAACAGAACCATATCGAATAATGTCGAGAGCTTCGCTTGCATTTGCCGCGATGTAAATCTAATGCTGCCTCATGCTCGTCCATATAATTCTTGTTTGCTACGGCGCCGTGTGATAGTGTTCGCCGCGAACAAGTCAGTGTCCTTTTAACGCCCATAGTTCTCGATTAACGCCCATAGTTCTCGAATTCGATTCGAGAATGGATATTTACTGCTTAGGAGGAAACTTTGATGAAAAGAATGATCAGGATCGCGTTAATGGCGGTGGTTGCCACCGGTGTTTCAGTCGTGTTTTACAACGCAAGCAAAGCACAGGGGAACCAACAGGGACTGGAAACAGCTGTCAACAGTTTCCTGGATGCTGTCAAAGCCAAGGATGCCACGAAGCTGAAGTCCTACTACACCCCCGACTACACGTTTACGGATCCAGACGGCAAGATGATGACCGCTGACGAGCGCCTGAAGGCAATGGCAAGTCCAGATTTCGTTCCTATCGATAGCTTCACGGGCGTAAAAGCCCGGACGTACGGCACTACAGGTGTGGTGACAGGCATGGCAACCGGGAAAAACAGCAGCGGTGCGCCTGAAAATACGCGCTTTACCCAGGTATGGACGTGGCAGAACGGGCGTTGGTCATTGGCCGCGAGCCACGTATCGAGAGTCAAATAATTAGCTGGAGCCGACTGTAAATCAGGTTTGAGCCTGGGTCCTTCGACGATCTCGTCAAGACGCTCTGCAATCTGTTTAGGTCGTTGACCGGCTGAAAAGCAATGTATTCAGGTCTTCGCTTCAAGGGATATTCAGCGGCATAATCGCTGCGAGGTACTTTCATGCCAACAGTCGCGATAGCCAAGATCTAACCTGGCTATCGCGACAACCCAAAGCAGCCATTCCAACGGCTACAGAAATTGGACCCTGACAAACTGTGCTAAACAGTTTTGAAGTGCTAATAGTCCTCAAAATACCATTCCGTCGAGCCAACCACGGAATTTCACTCCGGACGCCCCTGCTCAGCACAGCTCCCGACAAATTGAGGAGCTACTCGTCACCATTATTGCTGACCCTGTCTCCTTCCAGGATTATTAGAATACTTTCCCAACCTTTTTAGCGGCGCTTGCCGTGGCTCTTCCTGTTTTCTTAGCGCCCTTTGCGGTGGCTTTACTCGCATCTTTGAAGCCGACAGCAGTTCCCTGCGCTGTTTTTTCAGACCCTTTGGCTACCCCTTCTCCAACCTTTTCGCCGCCCTTGCCAACGTCCTTGCCTGTATCTTTCGATCCCTCGCCTACATCTCGGGAAACCCTGGCGACTTTACTTTTCTTCCTGTGCTTGTGTATCCGTTTAGTATGAGCACCTGGAGGATTGTCCGGGCTCTGAGGGGCGGTCGCCGCTTTCGTCGGCACTGAAACCGTTGCACCGACAAGCAGCATACCGATTATAAAGGTTGCTGAATATACTTTGCTTTTCATTTGATTTCTCCAATTCATTATTACTATCAGGCGCGTCGCCTGGTTTTGCGACTTATGTTCGCCAATCCGTAATACTGTCAACGACAGTTGCAGACCCTTCAGCGTGATAATTACAAAAGTCAGATTCCGCGGTCTTTCTGTTCTTTGCTCGAAAAAAGCTGTTATTGCTCTATTGCGCGATCAGACCGTGGAACTGTGATGCCGTCGATGGCACGAGCTCTCCGAGCATCGTTAGAGCCCGAGTTCGCTGAATTCAGAATACTCTTATGGCGGACGCACAAACGGCCTATGGTATTTGCGATTTGTATCAAGCTTCACTTCCCTTCCAGTCGCCTGGTGAACGACAACGCATACGATGGCGAACGGAACAGAAGAACGGGGTCATTGGTCGGCGCAATACCGTCGCCCATGACGAGAGGATCATAATTGATCTTCTCGCATCCCGCGCCCTTCTGGTCCATCGCCGACGAGATCGTCAAGGTCCCTACGTTTAGCTCCTTGCGGTTCTTAGGCCACAAGATCGTTGGATCGTCTTGCGGGTCGCCCGGCTCGCCGATGGTCAGCAGCATGTCCCAGCGCACTGGCCCCTGCCGGGTCCGCTTGATCATCGCCGGCTCGAGAAAATCTCTCGGCATGGACCTCAGCTCGGAATCCGTGAGCGACTTCTCTCCGTCCTGGGGGACGAAGCGCCACCGCACCAACGTGACTTTGTTGTCACGATTGATGAACTTGAAGGTGTGAATGCCAAAGTAGGCACTGTTGGCATAGCTCACCGGCGGATTGTTGTCGGCAAGAAACGTCGCCTGCCCTGTATTATCTGGATGGCTTGCCGCGAATGCCTTCAACGCTTCCGGGTTCGGCTTGCCCGTCGCTGGATCAGGCTTCAACGCCAACATCTTGTCGAGAAACGTTCTTGGCATAGCAGCGAAAAACATCGGCGTGTTTATCATTGTCATATGCTGCAGGCTGCCATTGGGTAGCCTGAACTCCAGCGCCATGCCCCGCGGACTTTTCTCGGTATCGGAGGCCTCAGGGTCTCCGCCGGCTAGGGAGAAGCGCGCCACGACAGGCACTGAACTTCCGGAGAACAAGGACGATCGGGAATACACTGCTGCCTCCGGCTTCCCTACGAACGAGCCCAGTGCACACATACCCTTTGTATGATTCTTACGCTGACCCGGGTCTACACCGTAGGCCCCCTCGAGGGCCGTAATCACTTCTTTGGCCGTCACGTCATCTTGCCGCGGCGTGGCCGGGGGACGCACCTGAGATACGCACACAGCCGTGCTAAGAACGAAGAATACCTGCAGATTGATAATTGCCATCAGGGCTTTTCTCACGACCGTCATCTCCTTCTCAATTAAACAACTCCTAAACAACTCCCCATTTGTTCCAATCGAAAAAGTTGGCGTATCCAGCCTTGACCGTAACCGAAGTGGGCTGGCAACAAGTACTCATTCTCTTCTACGGTTGATTTTGCGCTGGGGCGAAAGTCCCAGTCTTTCGGTCTTTTGCTGAATTCATCAATCCGTTGCTGAAACGTGGGAACTCGCACTTTGACAGCAGCGGTGCTGAAACCCGCAAAACTCAGTTCATCTGAGCAACTAAATGCAAGAAGGATGGTTCCGACTCCTTTATTTTTCCGGCATGGTAGAAAGCTGGCACAGAGGGAGTGAGGTACGCGAAATATGAGCGGGTGGCTCGAAGATCTGCGAAATCGCTGCCAAGCTCAACAATAATCCTTTTGGTGAGTTTGCCAGAACGTTACAAAAGTACGGAGAAGACGTCCGTGACGCTGATGAGATTCAGCCGGGGCTGTGACGAGCGCCTTCGGCAAAAACTCGTTAATCAATTTGCAGGTCGAACCGGAAGACTGCACACCGGATGCCCTGCGCCAAACATTGGATCTGTAAGGATAAATACCTTGATGAAATAGGCTCCCGGTTTGGACAAGAGAAAATCTGAATCCGGGTTGTGAGTTTTTCAACGTAATAAGCCTATTGATACATCGATCATACCGTCACTTTAGTTACGAAAAGGAGAATACTATGCAAAAAGCTAAACGCGGTTTAGATAAGACCGGCATCCGCGGCACCGAACTTCTGGACGATAGCAGGCGCAACAAAGGGACTGCTTTTTCACAGCAGGAGCGGGAAGCGTATGGGCTGGTTGGGTTGCTGCCGCACGCAGTGGAAAGCCTCGACCGGCAGGTCGAGCGTATTATGGGACACCTCGAGGCGAAGCCAACCGATCTTGAACGTTATATCTATCTCGTCGGACTATCGGACCGGAACGAGACCTTGTTTTACCGCGCAGTGATGTCCGACCCGGCGCGATTCATCCCGATCCTCTAT
>WNFR01009725.1_pt1 | contig 12774 bp, 3 predicted proteins | sample 5400221 | NCBI WGS metagenome assembly WNFR01 (sample SAMN13153357, study PRJNA577476) | soil metagenome | isolation source: 40 cm soil under Madrone tree | place: USA:California | collected 2016-06-14
TGGACATCTATGTCTCGGTTTCCGGACCGGAATGGTCCAAGGGGACAGACCGGGCCAATCTGCTGTTCATCAACAACGGGAATCACACGTTCACGGAGGCGGCCGCGCGATACGGCATCGCCGACACCGGCTTCACCACGCACGCCGTCTTTCTGGATTACAACGGGGATGGATGCCTCGACCTGTTTCTGCTCAACAATTCACCCAGAGATTTTTCGCGCGCGGAAGCGACGCTCCACCCCGCGGGTGTCCGCAGCACGAGCCCCAGCGGTTACAATCAGCTCTATCGGAACAACTGCGACGGAACGTTCACGAACGTATCCGAGCAAGCCGGCATCCTGCGACAGCTCGGTTATGGACTCGGCGTGGCCGTCGCCGACTTCAACGGGGATGGGCGACCCGACATCTATGTCTCGAACGACGTAGCGCCCAACGATGTCCTCTACATCAACAACGGCGATGGCACGTTCACCGACAAGGCCGCGCGCTGGCTCAAGCACACCAGCCTCGCGGGGATGGGGGTCGACGTCGCCGACTTCAACAACGACGGCTGGCCCGACATTGTTCAGGTGGACATGATGCCACCGAACCTGGCCCGACGCAAACGGATGAGCGGGTACCTCACCTACGGCAGTCGCGTGGAGCTGCGTGCCAGGGGATTCCGCGATGACTTCGACGTCAACTCGCTGCAGTTGAGCAACGGCCTCACCCGGAACGGAGACGTCATCTACAGCGAGATCGGCCGCCTGGCGGGCATCGCGTACACGGACTGGAGTTGGAGTGCGCTGTTCGCCGATTTCGATAACGATGGGTACAAGGACATCCTCATCACCAACGGCTATCCCAAGGCGGTCAACGATCTCGATTACCAGACGGCCGTGTTCGCGGCGCGCCGGGCCGGAGACGATCGCCGGGCGCTGAGACTCCTGAAGGAGCTGCCCGGTTACGACTTCTCGAACTACGTGTTCAGGAACAACGGTGACTTGACGTTCACGGACATGTCTAAGCAATGGGGTATGGATCGAACGGGCTTTTCGTATGGCGCGGCCTATGCGGATCTCAATAACGACGGCAAGCTCGACCTGGTGATCAATCATATCAACGCGCCGGCCTCGATCTACGAGAACGTCCAACCCGACGACGACGTCCATCACTATCTGCAGATCAGGCTCGACGGGGAGCCCGCCAACCGACGAGGGATCGGCGCGCAGCTGATCCTGACGGCGGGGGGACAGAAGCAATATCTCTACCATTCTCCCTACCGCGGGTACATGTCCACCATGGACGACCGAGAGCACTTCGGGCTCGGTCGCGCAAAGCGCGCGGACAGCCTGGAAGTGATCTGGCCCGATGGACGGTATCAGCTGCTCACGGGCGTGGACGTGGATCGGATGATCACCGTGCGACAGGGAGACGCAACGCGCGATGTCCCCCGACACCCGGCACCTGACACCCGACACCGCTTCTTCCAACCGATCGATCCCCCTCGGGCGCTCAAGTACAAGCATGAGGCTGGGACGCATGTCGACTACGACGTACAGCCCCTGTTGCCGCATATGGTTTCCCGCCAAGGCCCCCCGCTGGCGGTGGCCGACGTGAACGGCGACGGACTGGATGATGTCTTCATCGGCGGGGCAGCCGGTGTCCCGGGCAAGCTGTTCATTCAGCAACAGGACGGCAGCTTCGTCGAATCCACACAGGGGCAACCGTGGGTCACGGACAAGAAGTACGAAGACTGGGGCGCGCTGTTCTTCGATGCCAACGGCGATGGACTCCCGGACCTGTACGTGGCGAGCTGTGGGTACGCCCTCGCGCCGACTTCCGAGTTGCTGCAGGACCGCATCTACATCAACCAAGGGGGCGGCCGGTTTGCGCAGGATCCGCGCGCCCTGCCGGAGATGCACACCTGTACCGCAGCGGTGGCGGCGGGTGATTTCAACGGTGACGGCAAGCTGGATCTGTTCGTGGGAGGCCGGCTCTCACCCAGAAACTATCCCAATCCGACCCGCAGCTATCTGTTACGCAATGACGGCGGCCACTTCACGGACGTCACGGAAGCGATGGCTCCGGAGCTGGTGCATCCCGGAGGCATGATCACCGCGGCCCTGTGGATGGATTTCGACGGCGACGGCCGGTTGGATCTGGTCACGGCCGGCGAGTGGATGCCGATCCAGTTCTATCACAACGAGGGAACGGCATTCCGCGACGTGACGGCCACGCGGGGCCTGCCCCCGCTGCGCGGGTGGTGGTACAGCCTCGCGACCGCGGACTGGAACCACGACGGCCATCCCGACCTGGTGGCCGGGAATCTGGGGCTGAATTACAGCTACACGAGCTCGCGGCGCAGCAGGTTCGGGGTCTATGCCGCCGATTTCACGGGGCACCGAGCTACGGACATCGTGCTGACACAGGGAATCAACGGGACGGAGTATCCCGTGTGGGGGTTGGCGCAGTTAGGTCAACCCATCTATCCCCTCGCCATCAGGTTCCCCAGTTACGCGGCGTTTTCAGAAGCGTCCATTCCGCAGATGTTCGGCGCCTCCCAGTTGCAGCAGGCGATCCACTTTCAGACGGATACCCTCGCCAGCGTCTATCTGCAGAACACGGGGGACGGAACGTTCACCCTGTCGTCACTCCCCAATCTCGCGCAAATCTCTCCGATCAAGGGGATCGCGGTCGACGACGTGGACGGTGACGGTAACCTCGATCTCATCGTGGCGGGCAACCTGTACGAGGCGGAGCCCAACACTCCCCGCGCCGATGCCGGCAACGGATTGTGGCTGAGGGGAGACGGGCACGGCCACTTCACGCCGGTGCCGGCGGTCGAGAGCGGCTTCCTGGCACCGCTGGACGTCACGGGGCTGGCGCTGATCAAAACGCCTACAGGGAAAGCCGTGCTCGTCGCGAACAACGGCGATTCCCTGCAGGCGTTTGCGATCAGGCGCCGGTGAAGCGCCCGGCTACCACCCGGGATTCTGCTGCAGCGTGCTTGTCCCTCCGACCTTGCTCAACTCGATCTGGAGCGACGGGATCGGGTACAGACGATACCGGGCCGCGAACGGCGTAGCCGCGGTGAGGAACGACCTCCGCGTACTCTCTTTCGCCAAGAAGCTGGTGATCGTCGTATCGGCAATTCCCCAGCGCCGCAGATCGAAGAACCGCTGACCTTCCATCGCCAGCTCGATCTTGCGCTCGATTCGCACGGCATTGCGCGCCGCTCGATTCGCACGGCATTGCGCGCCGTGGCCTGGTCGGGGAATGGCGGGTATAGCCCGACCTTGTAAGTCGCCCATTTGATAATGGGATCGTTGATGGGCACCGCGAGGCGACTGTCCGTTTTGCAGCCAACGTACTTCTTCGTCAGGATCGTATCCGAGGACGTCCCGCACCCCTGGGCGGTCACGCCGGCCCGGGTCCTGACCTGGTTCACGAGCGTTAGAGCCGCCGCAAGATTCCCTTGTTCCACGTTCGCCTCGGCGAGCAGCAGCAGCAGATCCGCATACCGGTAGATGTGGATGTGCACAGAGTTCAATTGTCCCGTCGCCCAACCGACCTTGCTCTCGGCGCCGCTGGCGTGCTCATGGATGTTCTTCTTGGGGCTGTACGGACCGCCGTAGCCGGGGGCCCGGATCCACGTTGGCAGATGGAGTCCCCAGTCCTTGAACGGCACGCTGTCCCGGCCCACCGACCAATCCACCCGCGGGTCGAGGGTATCGTTGATCGACGCCACGTAGAAGCCGTCTCTCGTGTTCCACGTCGGGTCCGTCACCGCCTTTGGCAGGCCGTTGGCGTCCACCACGAAGGTATTGAGCAGGTTTTGGGACGCCTGGTGGAAGCCGCAGCACCCGAACGGGCTCCCGGAATGCGGGAAGTTCAGGCGCTCGCCGTAGTTCGCGTTGTTCCCGTCCGGCTCGCCGTCATTGGCGGAGGCCTGGTAGGCCAGGATGGTCTCCGGCCCGTCGGCAAACTGCTTGAAGCCGGTCCAGACGTGATCGAAGCTCGTTTCCAGGGCAAAAACGCCACTCGTCACGACCGACTGCAGGGTCGTTATCGCGCCGGCGTAGTCGTGGGCGTAGACCTGCACCCGGCCCTTGTAGGCAGTGGCCGTCCACTTTGTGGCCCGACCCTTTTGGCCGTTGCGGGGCGTCGCCGGCAGCAGCGCGATGGCCGAGTCCAAGTCCGCGAGGATCAGGGTCGTGTCGTTCACGCCGGCATTGGTCTTCTTGAAATCGGTAGTGTCGTTTTCGTAGTAATACGGAACCGCCCCCCACATCCGCATACCTTCGAAGTGATAGTGCGCCCGGAGGAACTTGGCCTCACCCTCGATGTTCTGGGCGGTGGTGTTGTCGATCTCCCCTGGCTTCGTCGCCACCACCCGGTGCAGCAGCCGTAACGTCGCGTTGGCGCGGAAGACGCCTTCATACACGGCGGTCCACTTGGTGTTCAAGTAGTTGTCGGCCGAACCGGTGGTCCAGTTGTAGAGCTCGAGGTCGGTGACGCCGGGCTGGTCCGACGCCTCGGATCCCTTGTAGGCCTCGTCGCTCGGGACGCTGCCGAACGGCCAGTCGCTCGCGGCGCATCCCCAGTCGGAATTGGTCGAGTTCGTGCAGTCGAGCGCCCGGTACGTGGCGATGAGGCTGCCCTCGACCCCGGCCGCGTTCGTGAGCGTCGCCTGATTCAGCGTCCCTTGGGGCACGGCGTTCAGGAAATCCGAGCAACTGTACGTGACGCCCCCCAAGAGAATCAGGAACCCCGTCCCGACGAGCAGTCTGTGCCGATTGAGCGTGTTCATCGTGTTCCCTTCCCGAAAAGAGGCGATCCCTTAGAAGTTCGTGGTGATGCCGAAAGTGAAAATGCGACTGGTGGGGTACGACCCGCGGTCGACTCCCCGGTATTGATCCCTGATGTCTTCGCCTGACAATCCCGTCCCGGTCGTGCCACCCGCCGTCGGCAGCGCCGGATCGAGGCCGTTGTAGCCGGTGATGGTGAAGAGGTTTTCCGCCTGCACATAGATGCGCGCCAGCGGGACCCAGCGAATGAACGCCGGGGGCAACGTGTACCCGATCTGTATGTTGCGCAGCCTGACGTAGGTGCCGCTCTCGACGTAATAGCTCGAGACCTGCCGACTGAAGACGTCGTTGTTGTCAATTCTCGGATACTTCGCGTTCGGGTTGGCCGGGTTGGTGCACCCCTCGTCCCCCGTCGCGCACCAGGAATTGGTCAGCAGATCGTTGCGGACGTTCGTCGAGAAGTCGCGGAACACGTAGAAGTCCTTCTGGTCGTCGAAGATCTTGTTCCCGAACGTCCCGAACAGCGTGAGGCTCAGGTCCCACGCACCCCGCCGCACCGAAAGGTCCAGTCCCGCCGTGAAGTCTGGATGAGGGCTTCCGATGATCGTCTTGTCGGCCGCCGTCACCTGCCCGTCGCCATTCACATCGCCGAACTTGATGCGACCGGGGGCTTCCCCATCCTGGTACTTCGCCGTGGGGTCTCCCGTTTTGGCCTGGGCTGCCGCGTCGAGCGCCGCGATCTCCGCCGCGCTCGAGAAGTACCCGTCGAACACTAGACCATAAAAGGCCCCGATCGGGGAACCGACCTGGTTGATGACGTGGTCCGTCAGACGTGTGGGATTGGGACCGAAGAACGACAGCGTCCCCGCATCGTTGATGCGGAGGATCGTGTTCTTGTAGTGACTGCCGTTGAAGTTCACGCTGTACGAGGTCTGCTCGCCCAGCGTGCCCCGGTAGCCGATGGAGAAATCGATGCCGCGGTTTCTCATCGAGCCGATGTTGACGATGGGAGAATTCCCTCTTCCCTGGGTGGCCGGGATGGTCGCGGGGAACAGCAGGTTATCCGTCTTACGCTGGTACACGTCCAGCGTGAGCGTACCCCGGCCGTCGAACGCGGCGAGGTCCACGCCGGCGTTCACGGACTTGTTCTCCTCCCACTTCAAGTCCGGGTTGCCGATCGATGTCAATCGGTATCCCTTCACGACCGTCGTCCCGGTGTTGCCGATATCGTAGAAGACGTCGCCGACGTTGCCCCCAAACGTGCTAATGAGGCGAAGTGGCACGTTCTGGTTTCCGGTCTTCCCCCACCCGAACCGCAGCATCGCGTTCGTCAGGAATTTCCCGGCCAGGAACGGCTCCTGAGAGAGCCGCCAACCCACGTTGAACGCCGGGAAGGTGCCCCACTGATGACCCGGGCTGAATGTGGACGACCCGTCCCGCCGGACCGTGAGGCTCAGGAAGTACTTCCCGTCGTAGTTGTAGTCCGCCTTGCCGAAGAACGAAAGCAAGCGCGAATTGTTGCCCGCGCTGCTGTCGTTCTTGGTGGCCGGGTCGGCGAGCGCATCTTTGATGTACCGACTGCTCGGGTCGGTATCCAGGAGGTTACCGATGTGCCCGAACAGAAACCGTCCCGTGATTTCGTTCGCTTCTTGGCCTACCAACACGGCGAGGTTGTGGCGGGCGAACGTCCGGGAATAGTTCAGCGTGTTGCTCCACGTCCAGTCGGTGGTCTGCTGAGTGGTCTCGTCGATGGAATTGGCCCTACCTGGCTCGGAGTTCTCCGGCGTGATCGGGTTGTACCCGCGGAATACCTGCTGCGAGAGGTTGAACCCGAGCCTGGTCTTGACCGACAGGCTCCTCGTGACGTCCAGGCCGCCGAACACACTGCCGAATATCCGGTCGTTGGTGTTGCGATTGAACTGGCGGTTCGCCGCGTAGCCGAGCGGATTGGTGTTGTTCCCCAGGCTGACGGCCTTGCCGGAGGCGAAGTGCCCGCCGATGTCGTAGACCGGGACGACCGGCTGCATCAGGATATTCTTGCCCAGAATGTTGTCTTCGCCGAAGTCATCGTTCGAAATCCCGCCGAACGCCTGCTCGCGCGACAGCGCGACGTTCCCGCCCACGACGAACCTGTCCACATTGAAGGCGGTGTTGACGCGCAGGGCGCCACGCTGCAGCCGGTTAAAGGCCGCCGTTCCCTGCTGATTCAAGAAATTGAAAGACGCGCTGTAGGCGTTGTCCGGCCCCCCGCCCGCCACGCGCAGGTTGGCGTCCGTCACCTGGGCGGGCTGGAACACGGCCTTCCACCAATTCGTCCCGGCGCTGCCGGGCATGATCAGGCTTGAGCCTCCGTTGCCAGGCCCTGGCCATGCGTACGAGCTCAGGTTGAGCGTATCCGTGGTCTGCGTTTTGCCGTTGTTCGGAAAGATGAACGCCGGAATCGAGGGGTTGTTGCCGTCGCGATCAACGCCGTAGATGGCCTTCACCGCATCGGGGATCGTGTCCCGTCCGCCCGGGCAGAGTGCGCACGTGGCATTGCGATAACTCTGCTTCACTACCTGGAAGTACTGCAGCGCGTCGGTCATCAGAAGATCGTCGTAGCCACGGAACGGCGTCGCGACGCCGCTTCTGACATCCAGCTCCATTTTCCGCGGTCCGGGCTTTCCCTTCTTCGTCTCGATGATCACCACGCCGTTGCTGGCCCGCGACCCGTAAATCGACGCCGCCGACGCGTCTTTCAGGACCTGGATTTCTCCGATGTCGTCGGGACTCAGCCAGTTGAGGTAGGAGTCCTGCGTCGGCGTACCGTCGATGATGTACAGCGGATCGTTGTTCTGGAACGAGGTGATGCCCCGGATCCGGACGGTGGAGCGCGAGCCGGGAGAGCCGCTGGCATCGACCGTGACACCGGAAACGGCGCCATCCAGCCGCTGCAGCACACTGGTCGTGGTCTGCTTCTGGAGGTTCTCGACGTCGACAGTGCCGACCGCGCCCGTGATGTCGGACCGCCGCTGCGCCGTGTAACCGGTGACGACGACCTCTGGCAACACGGCGATGGCTCGGTCCATCGCGAGATTGACCGTGGTACGTCCGGCGATGCCCTGCGCGGTACCGCGGAAGCCGATGAGGTTGAACGTCAGGACCCCATTCCCCGGAGCCGAGATCGTATAGTTCCCCTGCGCATCGGTGGCGGTACTGGTCGCGCTCCCCCGGATGCGGACGGCCACGCCGGAAATGGGATGACCTTCCGGCGTGGTGACTTTGCCGGAGACCTCGATCGGTTGCGCCGGCTCCTGGCCGCGTGCCGTGCCGCACACTGCCAGTGCGAACAGCACGCTCAACCCTGCCGCGCTGAGGAAGTGGAGATGCCTGCTCGCGAACCAACGCTTACCCTGCAGCATGTCGTTCATGGGGGCGCCCTCATCCTGCGGGTCGTCGCATGGCCTTGAGGCCGTGCTTTGTGATCACATCGCGATACGTAATGAGCACCACGTTCCGGGCCTTCACAGCCCCGGTGAATCGTTGAGAGGTGAGCGCATCCAACTCGCCCTGCCGGTTCTTGCTCATCTCCGGGAGCGGCTCGTCGGTGTTCATGTCCACCAAGGCGCCGAGCTCCGCATCGTCCACGCCGACGTGCGTGACCACCGCATTCACGCCCGGGCGCAGTCGATCGATCATCGCCACCAGGCTGTCCGCCTTGCTGCGCGGAGCGGCGGCATATTGGGGAGCGTCCATCGCCTCGCCGAAGTATTCCGACATGCCGAGTCCATATTCCCGCGCCAGCCGCTCGGTGACGTCGCGGAACTCGGGGTAGCGGGTGGCCGTGCCCATGTGAAAATCGACGTAGTCGATCTTCAGGCCCGAGCGCCGCGCCCGCTCGATCTGCGCGCGCAGCTCCTTTTCAATTTCTTTCGGATCGGCGTGGTTCTTGTACAGCGCCTCGGAAGACTGGAAAAAGTATCCATCGGCGTCGACCAGAGTGGGCACCGCTTCGCGGCCCGCCACCGGTCCCCAGCGATAGAATCGCCACTCGGAGTTCAGCGTCAAATGAATGCCCACCGAGACTTCAGGATGCCGCTTGAGAATGTCCACGGCTTCCTGGTACCAGGGGCATGCGAACATGACCGACACGGACACGGGCAGGCCGCTCTCGATGAGGCGCTGCACGCCCATGTTGACGCTGTGACTCATGCCGACGTCGTCGGTGCGGACAATTAGATAGATCGGATCGGACGTGGCGACACGCTGCGTCACGGTCGCTTGACCGAACACGGCAGCCGGCGCGCTGACCAGAAGGAGACCGATGTACGCAGCAAGACGTGACTGCATTCGCTCGCCCGAGACACGTTGCACGTTTGTTACTGTTTCCTCGCCAATTTTGCAGCCTAAAAAGCAACTCAGCAAGTAGCTGCCCGGTCCGCGCTGACCCCCGAAAAAGCCGGTCCACCCGTGCGCCCCCTATAAGAGGAAAGGGGTGGGTGGAGGCGTTATCTTCTCCGGCGCCCGACACCATCAAGGGGAAGACAGTGCACGCGAGAAGCCTGAGGCTGATCGGGATGCTCCTGATGGGGGCGTGCGGGGGAGGGGCGGGTGGCGATGCGGTCGCCAACAGCGCCGCGGCCGTCACGGCGCGGACGTGGGGACTGGCGTACCTGCAGCAGAGCCAGTTGCCCCAGGCCGAAGCGGAGTTCCGCAAGGTCGTGGCGCTGGCGCCCGACCAGGCGGTCGGCTACGCCGACCTCGGGCTGGTGTACCTGCGGGAAGGCCGCTACCGCGAGGCCGAGGCCCAGCTACGGCGGGCCGATGCGCTCGATTCGGCCGACAGCAACATCGGGCTCATGCTCGCCCGGGTGTACGAGCTGACCGGGCGGGAGGCGGAAGCGCGCAGCGGGGTGGAGCGAGTGCTGCGGCGCGATTCCACCGACATCCGGGCGCTGTACGCGCTCGCGGAGCTCGCCGGACGGTCATCCGATCCTGAGGGGCGGGGGCGCCAGGAGAGCTACCTGCGCCAGGTGGTGGGCCGCGCCCCGGCGAACCTGGCGGCCCGTCTCGAGCTGGTGGACCTCCTGCTTGCGCGCGGCGCCACCGACGATGCGGTCGCCGAGCTCGAGGCGTTGCAACGTGAACTGCCACAGTTGCCTCCGGAGGCCGCGCGCTTCTTCCACCGTGCCCTCCGGGTGGCCCGGGCCGGCGGGGGCCGGGCGTCCGAGGCCGGGGCCGGGGCCGCCGCGAAACAGTTTCATCGCGCAATGGAGGTCACCGCCGCCTACCAGGCTAGCCTCCAGCGCCTGGGCGGCCGGAGTGCTCCGCTGGTGGGCTATCCCGTCCTGACGTTCAACCAGAACATCGCGGTGCCCACTGAGGACGCGCGTGCTGTGGCGGCGGATATCCGTTTCAGGGACGTGACGACCGGAAGCGGGCTGGAACGCGTGGAGGCACTCCCCGACAGCCTGGCGGCGTCGCTCGAGCGCGGCGTGGCCCTGGCCGTCGGCGACTACGACGATGACGAGGCCGAAGACCTGTTCGTCGCGGGCCACCTGTTTCGCGGCGTGCTCGGGCGCTTCGTGGAGACCACGGCGAGCGCCGGCATCGTGCTCCGCGATCGCGCCACGACGGCGGTCTTCGGCGATTACGACAACGATGGCAGGGTCGACCTGTACGTCGCGACCAGCGGGCGCGGAACCTTGTTCCGGAGCACCGGTGCAGGTCGATTTCGAGACGTTGCGGCCTCGGCAGGCCTCGCGGAGAGCACGACTGCCTCGCGGGCGCTCTTCATTGATCTGGACCACGACGGTGATCTCGACCTACTGCTCGCAACACCGGCCGGAACCCGCGCCTACCGCAACAACCTGGATGGCACGTTCCGCGAGATGGCCGCTCAGATGGGGATCTCGAGCGGGGGCGGGGGCGGGGGCGGGGGCAGTCGCGATGTCGCGTTCGGGGACTTCGACGGGGACGGCCACACCGATCTCGTGATCGTCGGTAACGACGGGCGACTCCGGCTGCTCCGCAACTTGAGCCAGGGGCGCTTCGAAGACGCCACAGCGGCGAGCGGCCTCGGCGGAGTCTCTCACGCGGGCGCGGTGGCCGTAGGGGACTACGACAACGACGGCTTTCTCGACCTGTTCGTGACGTCGCTCGACGGACATGGGGAGCCCGCGTTGTACCACAACCGCGGGGACGGCAGCTTCGAGTCGGACGCGCGAGCGGGGGAGTTGCGGCGGAAACTCCGCGGCGTGGTCGGTCTGGACGCCGCCTTCTTCGATTTCGACAACGACGGCTTTCTCGATCTCGTCGTGGTGGGCAAACCGGCCGTTCCGAACGGGCGGGGCGTGTTCCTGTTCCGCAACGACGCGAAGGGACGCTTCGAGGACTACTCCACGGTCCTCCCCGACAGCCTGCGAGCGGGCCGGGCAGTCGCCGTCGCAGACATCGATCAGGACGGCGACCTCGATCTCATCGTGGTGGGCTGGGACGGACGACCCAGGTTACTCCGCAACGACGGCGGGAACGTCAATCAGTACGTCCAGGTACGGCTGGTCGGCTTGCGCCAGGGGAGCGGCAAGAACAACACCTTTGGGCTCGGCGCCACGCTCGAGCTGCGGGCACGCGATCTCTACCAGCTGCGCCAGGTGACCGACCGCGTGACGCATTTCGGGCTCGGGCGCCGCCTCAAGGCGGATGTGCTGCGGGTACGCTGGCCCAACGGCGTGTCGCAGACGGTCTATTACCCTGGGACCGAAGAGGACGTGCTCGAGCAGCAGATCCTCAAAGGATCCTGTCCGTTCCTGTACGCCTGGGACGGGCACGGCTTCAGCTTCGTGACGGATGTCATGTGGCGCAGCGCGCTCGGCATGCCCCTGGGGATCATGGCGGGCGGCACCGACATCGCGTCGGCACCGCCGCACGCCTCGCGCGAGTACATGCGGGTGCCGGGCGCGGCCCTCGTGCCGCGCGACGGCCGCTACGTCCTGCAGATCACCGAAGAGTTGTGGGAGGTCGGCTACCTCGACGAGGCGAAGCTGCTCGTCGTGGATCATCCGGACTCGGTGGACGTGTATGTCAACGAAGGCTTCGTGCCGCCCGCGCCGGGTCCCGCCGAGCTGCGCCTGTACAGCGTGTCGCGATCCCAGCTTCGTCCGCCCATTGCCGCGACCGACGAGCAGGGCACCGACTGGCTCCCCGCGTTGCGCGCGCGGGACGACCGCTACGTGGCGCCGCTCACGCTCACGCGCTACCAGGGTATCGCCACACTGCACGACCTGATTCTCGACCTCGGCGACTTGAGTGGCCTGGACAGCGTCCACCTGTTCCTCAACGGCTGGATCTTCCCGACGGACGCGAGCATCAACCTGGCGCTCGCCCAGCAGGGTCAGGCCGGCGTCATTTTCCCCTACCTCGAGGTGAAGGATTCGCAGGGCCGCTGGAGCAAGGTCGCCGACGTAGGCTTCCCGTCGGGCAAGGGCAAGACGGTGATCGTGGATCTCACGGGAAAGTTCTTGAGCGCCGATCACCGCGTGCGCCTGCGGACCAACATGGAGATTTACTGGGACCAGGCGTTCGTCGCTGGTGGTGGAGCCGGAAGCGCGCCCGTGATTACCCCCCTCGGTCCCGCGGCGGCCGACGTGCACTCCCGGGGGTTCTCACGGTTATCCCGGAAGGGAGGGCGTTACGGACCAGAGTGGCCCGCGTACGGCGACGTGTCGCGGGAATCGCCCTGGGAGCCGATTGTCGGGGCGTATACGCGCTACGGCGACGTGCTATCCCTCGTGCGCGCTCCGGACGACATGTACGTCATCATCGCCCCGGGCGATGAGGCCACGCTGACGTTCGACGCCAACGCGGCTCCTCCCGTGCGACCGGGTTGGACGCGCGACTTCCTGCTGTACACGGACGCGTGGCTCAAGGACTCGGATCGGAATACCGCGGCGGGGAACACCGTCACGCCGCTGCCGTTCCACGGCATGTCGCGCTACCCCTACGG
>WNFR01023881.1_pt1 | contig 12772 bp, 10 predicted proteins | sample 5400221 | NCBI WGS metagenome assembly WNFR01 (sample SAMN13153357, study PRJNA577476) | soil metagenome | isolation source: 40 cm soil under Madrone tree | place: USA:California | collected 2016-06-14
GGGTCTTCTTGTGTACTGCCCTGGTCCTGTTGTCCTCAAGGTCACTCTGGCCATACGAGCGCTAACCCGAAGCGTTTCGAGGTGGCTCCCGCAGAATCCGTTCCCACTCCTAAAAGCGAACGTACAATCTGCATAATTCCTATGGTCAACCCTATATCCCGGCATACGGTCAACCGTGGTCAAACTGATCTGCTGTTACGAATCAAAGGGCACAGCCGAAGCCGTGCCCTTAGTCCGTGCAAATCCGTGGCTAGATGTTAGTCCCGTACTCCATCCAGAAACGCCCGCAGTTTCCGCGAACGCGACGGATGACGCAGCTTGCGCAACGCCTTGGCCTCGATTTGGCGGATGCGTTCGCGAGTCACGGCAAACGACTGGCCTACTTCCTCCAGCGTGTGTTCCGATCCGTCTTCCAGGCCGAAACGCATCTTAATGACCTTTTCTTCGCGAGGTGTCAGCGTGCGCAACACCTGCGAAGTCTGGTCCTTCAAATTGACGTTGATCACGGCCTCAGCCGGCGAGACCACGGCGCGGTCCTCGATGAAGTCGCCCAGATGAGAATCTTCCTCTTCGCCAATCGGCGTTTCGAGTGAGATCGGCTCCTGCGCGATCTTCAGCACCTTGCGCACTTTCGCGACTGGAATGTCCATGCGCTTGGCGATTTCTTCCGACGTGGGCTCACGTCCAAGTTCTTGCACTAGCTGCCGCGAGGTGCGGATCAGCTTGTTGATCGTCTCGATCATGTGGACGGGGATACGAATCGTACGCGCCTGATCAGCAATCGCACGAGTAATCGCCTGCCGAATCCACCACGTGGCATAGGTCGAAAACTTGTAGCCACGGCGGTATTCGAACTTGTCCACCGCTTTCATCAACCCGATGTTGCCTTCCTGAATCAGATCGAGGAACTGCAAACCACGATTGGTGTATTTCTTGGCGATGGAAACCACCAGGCGGAGGTTGGCCTCAATCAGTTCCCGCTTGGCTTGCTCCGCATCCATGTCCCCCTGGATGATTTCGCGCTGGGTTCGTTTGAGTTCCTGAAAGGAAACCCCGGCTTCGGCCTCCAGTTTCTCCAGCTCAGAGCGGACGGAACGCGCCTGACGGCGATATTCTTTCTTCTGGTCCTCGCTGCGGGTGGCTTCGGCTTTGCGTTCCAGATTCTGGGACTGCCGGTCGAGCGACCGCAGAGTATCGACCGTCTTGTTTAGAAACCCAGCTTGCGAACGCACAAGGACACATGCACCACCGCCCGCGCCAGACTCAAGCGATAGCGGCGATAGTCCTTGGGACGTTTCTTCTGCGAAACCGCGGCGAACTTCTCGATCAACACCCCGGCTTTTTTATAAGCCTTGGCCAGATCGTCAATCTTCCCGGTGAATTCCTTCAGTCGGTTCTGCAGGATTTCATCGGTAATCTCCTCCTCGTCGAAGGTGACCACTTCCTTAATGGACCGGACGCCCTTCTTGAGATCCTCCCCCATTTCCAGAAGCTCATTAATGACAATGGGAGACCGGGAGAGAGCCTTGAGCACCCGCAGTTGCCCGCGCTCGATGCGCTTGGCAATCTCAACTTCGCCTTCGCGAGTAAGCAGCGGAACAGTCCCCATCTCGCGGAGATACATGCGGACGGGGTCGTTGGTTTTTTCCAGAGCGCCGGGCGTGAGGTCGAGCTCGACGTCCTCGCCGGCTTCTCCTTCCTCTTCGAACTTCTTATCGAGCGCGGAGGAGGGAAGTTTGGGTCCCTCCAGCACATCGATTCCTTGCGTACCAATGGTGGTCAGCAGATCGTCCAGGTCCTCGGGAGAATGCACGTCGTGCGGGATAAGGTCGTTGACCTGGTCATAGGTCAGATATCCCTTCTCTTTACCTGTGTCGATCAGCTTTTTGATGTCGTCGTACTTGTCGTCTAGAGCCAAGACGGATTACCCTCTATTCGTCCTACGGAAAGGACCTGGAACGTTTTTTGGCGGTGGGAACGTGAAGCGGCCGACCTGCGCGCCGGGCACAAACCTTCAAATTATAGCACCTGGAAGGGGGTCCGGGACGTTCTACACAATCCTGATTTTTGGCACACCCTACCCATTCTCCCGTCAACTAGCAAATTAGATGCCCCGAACTCCATTTAGTTTCATAGTGTTTTGCCTTTATGGGGGTCGGGCAGTTGGGCCCTCGTCAGCCAGGCTGGGATCCATCAAGGCCCGTTTCAACCGCATCTTTTCCTGCAGCAAGGCTTGCACCTGGCCGGCCTCCTGCCCTCGCGTAGCCTGCAGTTCCCGCTGGACCCGCTCCAGCTTGCGCCTTAAGTGGATGCGCCGCAGCCCCCGCACGGCCCCCTCCAGCCGCTCCGGCGTAAGTTGTTCGTCGTCTTTCATGAGGATCGCAGCCAGCAGGCCGCGGTCTGTCTCCGGTAAGGGCAAATCTGTGACGTGCATGGTTTCCGACCCGGTGCCGAGCAGGACTTCGATCAATGACTCCGTGGCCAGCCCCAGGTGAAGACGCTCGCTCTTGAGCACAAACTGCGCCTGGCGGGCAGGGTCGAACTCCTCTTCCGCGCCGTCACGGGCGGAAAGATGGTCTTCAGAGGTTTGCATTTCGGTGGCCGAGGCCAGCGCCCGAATCAGGATCTTTTCTGCATCGGTTACTTGGACCTCTGCTAGCGCCTTCAGGGTGACAGTGGAGCGGTTGGCGGCGACGTGCTTCAACTCCTGGCGCAGGACGGACGAGTCGATGCCCAGTTTTTGCGCCATCTCCCGGGCCAGTTCGTCGCGCGCAATGCGGCTGGGAATCCGCTGGATGTGGGGCAGCAGATAATTCACCGCCTTGACCTTGCCATCCGCGCTCCGAACAGGAAACTGGGTGCGGGCGCGTTCGATCAAGTAGTCGAAATATTTCTGCGAATTTCTCAGCGCCCGGGCGTACGCGTCTTTCCCTTTGCGCCGGATAAACAGGTCAGGGTCAAAGCCGGGCTCCAAAGTCAAGACTTGGATTTCGAATTCTTCTTCCACCAGCAGGCCCAGCGTCCGCTCAGTTGCGCGGGCGCCAGCTGTATCCGGGTCAAAGTTTACAACCACCTTCTTGCTGAAGCGGCCAAGCAGCCTGGCTTGCAACTCGGTGAACGCAGTTCCCGAGCTGGCGATGACATTGTGACAGCCCGCGGTAAACACCGAGACGCAATCCATCTGGCCTTCAACCAAAATGGCGTAGTTCAGTGCACGAATAGCTTCCTTTGCTCGGTCAAGATTGAAGAGCACCCGCGACTTGGAATAGATCGCAGTCTCAGGCGAATTCAAATACTTGGGTCCCGCCTTCTCGTCGGTGGAAAGGGTGCGCCCGGTGAAGGCAATCACGCGCCCGGCTTCGTTGGTGATAGGAAACATCACCCGGTTGCGGAACTTGGAGTACATGGGTGAAACCGGACTTCGGGCGTCGGACCTCGGATCTCGAACTTCGGAACCCGGACCTTGTACTTCCAACTCGGTTTCCTTAGGGTTGCGGTCTGACGCCGGATGCCCGCTTTCCTGCTTCCACGAAAAGACCCCGCTCTCCCGCAAGGCTTCTTCTTCGAACTCTCCCCGCAGCCGGTCGCGCAACAGAAATCCTGAGTCTGGCGCGTAGCCGATTCGAAATGTGTTGATTGTTTCCTCATTCAGCCCGCGCCCCGACAGATATTCGCGCGCGTGGGCGCCTTCCGGCCGCTTGAGATATTCCTGGAAGAACACGCACGCCCGCTCATGAACTTCCAGCAACACAGTGCGCAGCTTGGCCTCTTTGGCCTCGGCTGGGCTCGAGTAGCTGACCTTGGGGAGCGCAATTCCCAGCTTCTGTGCCACGGCTCTCACAGCTTCGGGGAAGGTAATATTCTCGATTTTCTGGACAAAGCTGAAAACGTCGCCGGACACGCCGCAGCCGAAGCAGTGAAAGAACTGCCGCGTGGCATGCACCGAGAACGACGGCGTCTTCTCGTTATGAAATGGACAAAGCCCCGAGTAGTTCTGCGCCCCAGCCTTCTTCAGCTTGACGTAGTCGCCCACCATGCGAACGATGTCCGCCTGCTGCTTGACGGTTTCCTTGAAGTCGCCGGAGTCGGTCATGGTTGGAGGCACAGCTGTCCGCAGGAATTGTGAGGCCGAGAACCGTTGATTTGAATATACCGGAACCCGATTGCTGTGGAGAAGCTGTGGAATTTGAAGTTATTCAGTTAATGAGAGAGGAAAATGGGGCCTACGAGAGGCCTTCGACGCATCGGATTGAAATACGCGCTCCGGTTCAAGAGTGGGTGAGGAATTTGCAGTGATCGGTCACCGAACAGCTCTTTTGTGCCGGAGCGAGGTCGGCTGACTTTTCCACGAGCCTCGTGGCACGAACTCGGTGGACCAAGCGTCGGTTCTCCAGTAGCTTAGGCGGAGGACATGTGAACAAAAAACCGGGGCCTCGCGGCCCCGGCATGCAGTTGGTGGTTGCCCGGATAAAGACAAATCTCTGATAATTCGCTAACTCTCCGAATGCGAAGACCAGCGCCATGGCTCGTCAAGTTCCAGCGCGAGCGAGACGCTCTCGCCTACAGCGGTGAACGCTAGGCACTTCGCCTGGGCCGCAGCGTCAGATCGCGAACCTGCGCCAGCACGCTCGACAACTGCATCCCGTTCAACTGCGACACGAACGGCATCAATTCCGCGATAAACTGATCCTTCATCAGGTCTCCGATCTCTTCCTGGCGGTTGCGTTCGCCACCCGAAAGCAGATCGGGAACGGTGACTTCCAGCGCCCGCGCCAGCCGCTCCAGTGAGGAAAGGGTCGGAGTTGCCTTCTCGTTCTCGATCTTCGACACGTAGGTCCGGGGAACCGACATGCGGGCCGCCAGTTGTCGCTGGCTGAGTCCGTTACGAAGGCGCAGGGAGCGAATCGAAGTCGCCAGGTTCAGGTGTCCGCGGCCGTTGCCATTCGCCCGCATCATTTGCGGCGGTGGCGGGGCCATAACGACTTCCGGCTCCTCGTCGTCTAACGAGGCGTGGCAGCGGCGGCAAAGATCGTTGGAAGTTCGGAATTGGACCAGCAGGCAGTGATCGCAACGAACGACTTCCCTTGAATCTACAGGTGCAAGGGTAGTAGCCATCTAGGTGTGGGAGTGGCCAGAGCGGGGGCGTCTCCTGGAACGAAAAACGAAGCGCAAAAAAATCTTCGTTCCAACCTGCAGCGTAATTTGCGGTACAACACCTGTGGATGTCAAGAACAATTCCGGGTCAAACACAAAACACCTTGGGCTAAAAGCAAGGTTAGCCGGAGAAAAAACGGAGAAAACAGGTACGAATCCATGAGCAATCGAGAACAGGCGTGGGGTTTACTAACTGAGTTCACCCAGTCGGAAAGTTTACGCAAGCACGCGCTGGCCGTCGAGGCTTGTATGCGCGCCTGTGCCCGCAAATTTTCCGCGGCTTCTCCAGGCGCTGATCACCCCTACAAGGGAAACGAAATATTGAAAGAGCGCGGCTACTCGGAGGAAATCCGCCGCGCCATCATGTCACACGCCGAATATTCGGGCGTGACCAGGGATTCTCTCATGGAGAAAGCGCTCTTCGCCTGTGACGAGTTGGCAGGATTCATTACGGCCTGCGCGCTGGTCAAGCCGAGGAAATCTCTGGCGGAAGTCGAGGCCAAGTCTGTCCGCAGGAAAATGAAAGACAAAGCCTTCGCCCGCAGCGTGAAACGCGAAGACATCGTAAATGGAGCCGCCGACCTCGGCGTGGACTTGGAAGAGCACATCGCATTCTGCATCGAGGCGCTACGGGGAATCGCCGGGCAACTAGGGCTGGACGGCAGCGCGGCGCAAGCAAGTTCAATGTAGGCGCGAGCGTCTGCGTTGGTGCCAGCGCAAGCCACCTAGGGGCGGGTACACCACCCCCCAACGAAGGCTGAGGGTCGCAAATCAACTGTCCGATGTTATGTGTAACTCTGAATTCTTAAAACTGCGTGCCGCCCGAGCCGCCTTGCTATCCAAACCTATCCGCCTAACGTCTAGCAACAACGGGGCAGTCTAAAGTTTCCTATTTGCAGACCATTGTAGTTAGTTAGGTCCGTGCTGGCGCGGGCGCCGACGCCCGCGCCCACACAAATTCCGAAGGAGGCAACCCAATGCGCTCAAGCAATGCAGTGCGTTTAGCGTTAGCCGCAATCCTTGTGCTCACCGCCACAGTGTGGACCGCCTGCAACAACGCCAACACCGGCGCCAGTTCTCCCACTGCGGCCACTGGTGGCAAGGTTTCCATTATCACCAAGTCGGAAGACGCGCGAAAGGAATTCCTGCAGGGACGGGACCTCTCGGAAAGGCTCCTGGCTCAGGATTCCCTCGAGCATTTCGACAAAGCGCTCGCGCTTGATCCGGATTTTGCCTCAGCCGAGTTGGCTCGCGCCAATAATTCTCCCACGGCCAAAGAATTCTTCGAGCATCTGAACAAGGCGGTTAGCCTCGCGGATAAGGCTTCCGATGGTGAAAGGCTCTTCATCCTCGCGGATCAGGCAGGAGCAAACGGCGACGTACGCAAACAGAAGGACTCTCTCGACAAACTAGTCGCGGCCTACCCCAATGACGAACGAGCACAGTTCACTTTGGGCAACTACTATTTTGGCCAGCAAGAATACCGCTCCGCCATCGAGCACTACAAAAAAGCCACGGAACTGGCTCCGAACTATTCGGCTGCCTACAACATTCTCGGCTACGCCTACCGGCAACAGGATGACTATGCCAACGCCGAGCAGGCCTTCAAGAAATATGTCGAATTGATCCCCAACGATCCCAATCCATACGACTCCTACGCAGAGCTGCTGCTGAAGATGGGGAGGTTCGACGAGTCAATCGCCCAATATCGCAAGGCGCTATCCATCGATTCCCACTTCGTGCCATCGCACTTCGGAATTTCCGCAGACCTGACCTACATGGGTAAGCCGCAAGACGCGGAAGCCGAGCTAGGAAAAATGGTGGAGCAAGCACGCAATGACGGCGAACTTCGGACTGCATTGTTCGGTCTGGCCGTAGTCGCCGCCGATAGCGGCAAGTTGGACAAGGCCCTGCTAGAGATGGACAAAGAATTTGCCGTCGCAGAAAAGAAGAATGACCCGGCAGCCATGGCCGCGGACCTTCAGGCCAAGGGCAACATCCTCGCCGAGATGCAAAGGTATGACCAGGCAAATCAGCAGTTCGATCGTTCTCTTAAGTTCGTCGAGGATTCGAGTCTGTCGCAGGAAATCAAGGACAACGCGAAGCTCCAGCATCACTACAATCTGACCGCGCTGGCGATCGGGAAAAAGGACTACGCAGCCGCGAAAACTCATGCGGAAGAATTCCGCCAGGGCGCAGAGGCCTCCAAGAACCCAGCACAGGTAAAGCTGGCCCATGAACTGGCGGGAAGGATCGCCCTCGCCCAAAAGGATTACGAAAAAGCGATCGCGGAACTTGAACAGGCCAATCCGCAAGACCCGCGCAACCTTTACCGCTTGGGCCAGGCCCATGACGGCAAGGGGGAGCACACAAAAGCACAGGAGTTCTACAGCAGAGCGGCCAAATTCAACTCGCTGCCGGCACTGAATTATGCCTTCATCCGCACTAAGGCCGAAAAGATGGCAAAAAAGGCCTGAACAAGATCCAGATCACGTAGGGGCAGGTGCCCGCACCCGTCCAGGCGAGCGAGCCTCGGCATTGTGTTTGTGGCGCCGGCGTCCCGCCGGAAGTTGGGAGGGCGTTTCCCCCTCAGTTCCAACTACCGCAGCGCCTCCGCCACCTTCCCACTCGCAATCAACTCCGCAATCCGCGCGAAATCCTGATACATCACCCGATCTCGATCCATCGTCGCACACACCGAGCGGATGGCCGCATGCGCCACCTGCCCTCGCTTCGAAGTCTTCAGTGGCGCCAGAAAGTCCAGCGCCTGAGCCGCAGCCATGGCCTCAATCGCCATCGCGTTGCGCGTGTTCTCGACGATCTTCTTCAGCTTCAGGGCGGCCGTCATGCCCATGGAAACGTAATCTTCCTTGTTGCCGGAAGTTGTAATCGAATCCACCGACGCGGGATGAGCCAGCACTTTGTTTTCGCTGACCAGCGATGCGGCAGCCACCTGCGGCATCATGAATCCGGAATTCAGTCCCGCTCCCGCCGCTAAGAATGGCGGCAGACCTTCATTCAGCGCCGGATTTACCATCCGCTCCAACCGGCGTTCTGAAATTCCAGCCAGCGCGCTCAGCGCAATGCCCAGGAAATCTAAAACGAATGCCACCGGCTGCCCGTGGAAATTTCCGCCTGAGATCACATCCGCCTCGAATGCAGCCGAGCCTCGCTCCGCCGGGCGGACGAGGGCATTCGCCCCTACGTGGCTTGTACTCTTCATAAATACCAACGGATTATCCACCGCCGAGTTGACCTCGATCTCCATGACTTCGCGGCAATGCACTAGTGTGTCGCGTACGGCGCCATGCACCTGCGGCATGCAGCGCAGTGAATATGCGTCTTGCACCCGGTCGCAATCGCGATGCGACTCGCGCAGTTGGCTGCCTTCAAGCATCTTGCGCAAATTCGACGCAGTCTTGAGTTGGCCGCTGTGGGGACGAGCCAGGTGGATACGTTCGTCGAAGGCAACATCTGTACCTCGCAAACAGTCAAGCGCGAGCGCGCCGATCACGTCAGCCGTATCCGCCAGCGTCTCGGCCGCCAACAGCGCCAGGACCCCCACTGCCAGCATGCCCTGTGTACCGTTGATCAGCGAGACCGCTTCCTTCGCTTCCAGCACCAGCGCTTTCACTTGCGCGCGTCGCATGGCGTCGGCGGCGGGAACGCGGACCCCCCTGTCATCCAGACACTCACCTTCGCCGATCAGCGCCAGCGCCAGGTGCCCCAGCGGGGCCAGATCGCCGCTCGCTCCCACGCTGCCCTGCGATGGCACCATCGGTGTGACGCCGCGATTCAGCATCTCGCAAATCGTGTCGATGACCGCGCCGCGCACGCCCGAGTTCCCCTTGGAGAGCGAATTCGCCCGTAACAACATCATGGCCCGAGTCTCGGCGGCGGAAAGCGGCTCGCCTACACCCACCGCATGGGATCGCACTAAATTGACCTGAAGCTCGCGAATCTGCTCACCCGCAATGCGGACGTCGCTCAACTTACCGACACCGGTGGTGATTGCGTAAGACACGCGGTTTTCCGCCACCAGCGCATCCACTACCGCACGAGCCCGGCTGACAGCCTCGCGGGCGTCGGGAGCGAGAAGGACAACGCGGCGTTCGGCAGCGACTTCCCGCACCGCTTCAAGCGTGAGGTCGTTACCGTTGATGTGAAGAGCTTTCAAGAAAGTTTCCCGTTTCCAGTTGCTGGTTTCATAAATGTTCTTGGGGAGACTCGAACATCCAGTCGTGCCGCAACTCCCTGAAAACAGCTCCGGCTTTAGCCGCCGGGGTTCGCTATTTGATCCTGCAGCACCACTTTTCCGTGGCCTGTTTCCGTCCCGCGAAACAAGGCCCTTATTTTCCCGCCGCCTCGCGAAATGCCTTCAAAAATGTCGGCGGAAGGGTCGCAGCCTTCATCCTCGCATCGATCACCATGTGAGTGGTTTCGCCTTCGGCCAGCAGTTCGCCATTGCTGGCCCGCTCCAGTTCGTATCCAAAATGAATCATCGACTCGCGGACGTTTCTCAGATAAGTACGCACGATGATCTCATCGTCATACCGCGCCGGAGCTTTATAGCGGCAACGTGCGTCCACCACCGGGATGAAGCATTCGTGCTCCCGTTCCATATCGCGGTAGGAAAATCCCAGCTGTCGCATCAATTCCACTCGTCCGATTTCGAACCAGATGAAGTGATTGGCGTGATAGACCACTCCCATCTGATCGGTCTCGGCGTAGCGCACCCGCAGCCGGCTCTCGCAGACTACGCCCGCGTGGTTACTCCGAGCGCTCACTTGCCACTCCACCGCGGTTTACGTTTTTCAAGAAACGATGTGATGCCTTCGCGGAAGTCGGCGGTGGTGCGAATACGCGCGTTGTCCTGTACCGCTTGGCCGATCTGCTGGTCGAGCTGCTCGGCAATGAATCCATTGATCAGACGCTTGGTGGCCCGCATCGACGACGGACTATTCTCCATGAGCTGCGCCGCCAGCTCCCGCGCCCGTATCATCAGCACGCCCGGTTCCACCACCTCATTGACCAGGCCATAACGATGCGCCTCAGCGGCGTCAAACAGGCGTCCGGTCAGGAGCAGGTCGCGCGCGGTTTTGTGCCCCACCTGCCAGACCAGCATCGAAGAAACGATGGCGGGGACAAATCCGATGCGCACTTCGGTGTAGCCAAACTTGGCCTCAGGCACGGCCAAAGTAAAATCACACATGGTGGCAAATCCCGTGCCGCCGGCGATGGCAGCCCCATTCACCGCGGCGATGGTCGGCAAAGGGAAATCGTAAATGCGCCGAAAGATGTGGCCCATTCGCGACGAGTCGTGCACGTTTTGGTTTTGCGTTTTCCCCAGCAGACTCTTCAATTCGTCGAGATCCAGGCCCGCGCAAAAAGCCTTCCCGGCGCCAGTAAGTATGACCACCTGAGCGGAAGATTGCTCGACCTCATCGAGAGCGCCCAGCAGTTCTTCCACAAGCGCAAAGCTGACAGCATTCCGCTTCTCCGGCCGGTTAAGGGTAATGGTAGCGACGCCAGAATCGACCAAAAGCTGAATGGTTTTATATTCCATGTATTTTGCCGCCACACTTGGGGCTCGGAAGTAGACATCCTTTGACGAGCAGAAGCTCCGCTGCCCCAATGGCAAACGAAGCTCAATCCGTCGCCGCGGAGGTCGTGTACCGTGCCCCGATCTCAGCCGTCACCCGCAGCAACACATCCAGCGGTTTCAGCGCCGGCAACTCCGCTCCTCTTTGCTTCAGCGCCTCCACCACTTTCTCGGTGGCAATATTCCCCACCAGCGCATCCTGCGCAAACGGACATCCTCCCAGTCCCCCAAGCGCCGAATCGAATCGCCGGCAACCCGCATCATACGCAGCGAATATCTTCTCCACTGCCTGCTCCGGGCGGCTGTGCAAATGCAATCCAATCTCTAGATAGTCGTACTTCGACTTTACCCCGTCGAACAATTCGCGAATCTGCGCCGGCCCCGCCAGTCCCACGGTGTCGGCCAGGGAGATGGTGCGAACGCCCTCGGCTTCGAGCAGCTCCACCGCATCCACCACTTCGCCGACATTCCACGGATCGCCGTAAGGGTTGCCAAAAGCCATGGAGACATAAACCACCGTATCGAGCCCGGCTGCTTCGGCTTGGTTGCTGATCTTCTCCAGTTCGTCGATGGCTTGTTCCGGCGTTTGGTGCTGGTTGTTTTGCAAAAAAGTCGGCGAAACTAGCGATCGCCCGCTGCGCACCTTTTTCATTGACCACGATCCCGATAATCTCCACGTCATCCGGCGGATCCAGTTCCTTCAGCACTTCTTCCGAATCTGCCATCTGCGGCACCGCTTTCGGTGAGACAAGCGAAACAGCATCAATGTGCTTGAATCCCGCGCTGATCAATGCCTTCAGATAGTCGGTCTTGATGTAAGCAGGAATGTGCCCCCGCAGGCCCTGCCATGCATCGCGCGGACACTCGACAAGTTTGACGGAATCAGACATCAAAAAATCAGGCCACGGATATTCCCCGATTCTCGCGGATAAATGTTCATTCTAATTTCTATTCATCCGTGAAGACCCGTGCAAATCCGTGGCGCTGTAGCTTTCAAGTTTGCAGCACCCCGACTTTAAACTCCGGCACATCCGGATTCAGGGCCGCGGCCTCGAGCGCCAGCGCAATCGCATCGCGGGTCTCCACCGGATCGATGATCTTGTCGATCCACAGCCTCGCCGCGCCATAACGTGGATCGGTCTGCTCGTCGTAAGTTTTCTTCACCGACTCGAACAGCTCCTGGCGTTCTTCGTCGCTCAATTGTTTGCCGCTGCGCTCCAGTTGCTTGATCTTGATTTCCACCAGCGTGCCCGCCGCAGCGTCACCGCTCATCACCGCGTACCGTGCGGTCGGCCAGGCGAAAACCAGTCGCGGGTCGTAAGCCTTGCCGCACATCGCATAATGTCCGGCGCCGAATGACCCGCCCACGATCACCGTAATCTTGGGCACAACCGAGTTCGACACGGCGTTCACCAGCTTCGCCCCCGCCTTGATGATGCCGCTCCACTCCGCGTCCCGTCCTACCATGAACCCGTTCACATCATGGAAGAAAACCAGCGGCACCAGATTCTGGTTGCAGTCCATGATGAAGCGCGCGGCCTTTTCCGCCGACTCGGTGTAGATCACCCCGCCAAATTCAATTCTCTTGTGGCCTTCATGATCAGTTTGTTGGGCGTGCAATTTCTGGTTGGCGACGATCCCGACGGCAAAACCGCTGATGCGCGCATAACCGCAGATGATGGTCTTGCCATACTCCTGCTTGTATTCGTCGAAGCGGCTACCGTCCACAATGCGCGCCAGAATTTCCTTCATGTCATAAGGCCGCGCCGGCGAAGAATCGTAAATGCCGTAAATTTCCTCGGCGGCCAGCGCCGGCGGCTGAGGTTTCTTGCGGTCCCAGGGAGATTGCCGCCGGTATCCCCACTTCTCGATAATGGCGCGGATCCGCGCCAGGCAGGCTTCGTCGTTGGGCTCGCGGAAATCCACGGTGCCGCTGATGGCGGAATGCATCGCGGCGCCGCCCAATTCGTCGGCGGAAATCTTCTGCCCGATTGCCGCCTGCACCAGCGCTGGCCC
>WNFR01005681.1_pt1 | contig 12770 bp, 12 predicted proteins | sample 5400221 | NCBI WGS metagenome assembly WNFR01 (sample SAMN13153357, study PRJNA577476) | soil metagenome | isolation source: 40 cm soil under Madrone tree | place: USA:California | collected 2016-06-14
GATCTCACAACCGGCAACAAAAAACTAAGTATGATTCGCTGGTTATGTCTTTTACAGGCTGGCCAGGCGCCCGCGATAGAGGCACGGGTGTCACGCCCGTGATTCACGCACAAGCTGCGCGTGTTCCAATCCTACGGCCGCGATGGAGATGTTGCCATCGTGAGGAAGAGAGCATCGCTGCCTATCTTTCTATTGATATTGACTTCGAGAGTGCCGCGCAGTTCTTCGATCTGTTTGAGCCATGCGGATGCCTGCTCACTTTTCGTTTGCGCGGCAATCTGTTGCAGCGCCGCCAGTAGGTCGCCATTCACGATGGTTTCGTCCGGCCGGCCCAGGGCCAAAGCCCACGCGTCCCGAATCAGAATCTCGAGCGCATCGAGGCGTTGTTCGTACTCGTGACGATCTTTGGCCGCGGCTAAATCTTCCGCCAAATGCAGCAAGTCCACACGATCCTGATCCAGCGTCAGCGTTCTGAGCACGCCGAGCATCATTTCTCGCCGCTCGCGATAGGTCTCGACGTCGCCGGCCAGCGCGCGGCCGATGCTCCCCTGGGCAGTACGGGCGAGCAGGCGCGCGTCTTTGTCGCTAACGGCCTTTTGCTCGACCAGGAATCTCTCGACTGCCGCGGCATCAATGGGAGCAAACCGAATCGTCTGACATCGCGAACGAATAGTCGCCAACAAAGCGGTTGGATTGGAAGTAGTCAGGATTAAGTGAGAAGCTGGGGGAGGTTCTTCGAGAGTCTTAAGTAGGGCGTTGGCGGCTTGATCATTCATGTAGTCGGCATCTTCGACGATAAAGACGCGCGCGGCGCCTTCAAACGGTCGGAAGTTAGCTTCGCGTTCCAGTTCGCGCATCGGCTTGACCCGAATTATCTGCTTATGCGGGCGCACCATGGCCACGTCGGCGTGCTCGCTCCAGATCATTCTTTCCTTGTTGTCATCCTCGCCGCTGAAAGGCGGGAAGCTGGAGCGCGAAAGTCGTTTACAAGACGAGCATTGGTCGCAGGCTTCGACCCCGTTACGTTGACGGCAGTTCAGGGCCTTGGCTAACTCGAGCGCGAAGAGTTTCTTGCCAATACCTTGCTCGCCGGTGAAAAGCATTGAACCAGGAACCCTGCCGCCGGCAAGGAGGCGCCGGAGGGACTCTTTTACTTCATCATTTCCGATGAGCTTAGAAAACATATCAACAGTTAGTGTATCAGTGGCACAGGCTTGGGTGGCAATTCACGCCTTGGATTAACTAACAGGCTCTAATCAAAATTGACAGTCTGCTCCTGCTTCCTGGCCTCGTAGAGGCGAGATATTTATAGCTCCGGCTTTGGCCCTACCGCCCAACTCCGTAGGAGCGGAACGTTCGAGTGTCGCGCTCCTACGGAGCGCAGAAACAAATCAAGCCGTTGGAGCTATAAACATTCGGCTCCGAAGGGAGCCGCGTATCAAACCGCGAGCAAGCCGATACTACCTATCCTCCTTAAGAAAGCCGCGACCTTCCAAAAATGGGATGACAATGTCCATAACCTTCCGGTGCGTTTCCTGGGTAGAGTTGCGCGCGTCTATGACACGGAACCGGTCCGGCTCGGCTTTCGCAATCTCGAGATAAGCGTTGCGTACGCAAGTGTGAAACTCCGCGTCTTCAATGTCCAGGCGGTCCGTGTTCTTGCTGGCCAGGCGACGTCGAGTGCGCACGGCCGATTCGGCCACTGATAAATCAAAAAGCAAAGTCAGGTTGGGCATTAGGCCGCCGGTTGCCAGAAGGACAATATCCTGAATCAACTTTGGCTCGAAACCCCGGCCCGCGCCCTGATAGGCGACGGTCGCGTCCGCATAGCGATCGGATAATACGATCTGATTCTTTTCGAGCGCCGGCAACAGGAGTGTGCGCACGTGGTGCGCCCGATCCGCGGCAAAGACCAGTAACTCAGCCAGCGGGTCGACCTGCTCGTCTATATCGAGCAAGGCTGCGCGCAGCCGCTTTCCCAAAGCCGTGCCGCCGGGTTCCCGGGTGGTGACGATCTCCAAACCGCGGGCGCGCAGTTCGCTCGTCAACAGTCTTAGTTGCGTGGATTTCCCGCAACCGTCAATTCCTTCAAGAGTGATGAAAGCGCCGGCCATTTCTTAACGGGCTTACTGCGTTGGAATGTTTTCAGGTGACCGAAGCCTCAGCGGTCTGATCTGGCTGGCTTTCGCTGGTAGCGGTTGACTGCCGCAGCTCGCCGGTGGCGCGCCGCGCCTGTGAGATGGTCGAGATGGCGTGTTTGAAAATCAATTGCTCCTGCGATCCTGTTTCCAGGATGAGCGAAAATTTGTCAAAGCTCTTGATGCGGCCCAGGAGTTTGGCGCCATTCACCAGATAGATCGTGACCGTTATTTTTTCGCGCCGCGCGAGATTGAGGAAGCCGTCCTGAATGTTTTGTGGCGCTGGCTTTGAATCCACTAAGCGATTGTCCTTGCGTTGAAGCTCACTAACGTGTGCTTCAGAGTATAACAGGCATTCGAAGCTGACAAGCGTTTTTCTTAGTTTTTCTGCTGCGGGATTTGTGTTCTGTTAATGCGTTTGTGTTTGCCTTGACGTGGCCGCCGAAGACGTGCGACTGGTCCCCAACTTCGCTCTTGAGCAGAGTAAGGTTTAGGTTACCAGATAATCTGGCCGCCGGCGTTTGCATGGTGACGGTAAAGGCGCACGGCCAAATCAGCAATACCGGGACCATCAGAATAGTGCTGCCTTAGAGAATTTACCGAGCAAATATCCTGCCAGGGCCCACCTCTTGCAGCAACGCGAAGGCCTGCTCATGTACTTCCGGATCGTCACCAAATCCGTCCAGCCACTGTGCGTCGCTTTCGTGACGGAACCACGACAATTGGCGCTTGGCATAATGGCGAACATCGAGCTTCGTCTGTTCGATCGCGCTATTGAGATCCCGCTCGCCCTGCAGAAACTCGACCACTCGGCGGTATCCGTGCGCGCCGAGTGCATTTGAGTTCGCGGGCACACCTTCGTCGAGAAGATGGCGCACTTCCTCGACCAGGCCATTCGCGAAATGCTTTTCTGTCCGCTTATTGATACGGCCATAGAGTTCCTGACGCGGCGGGCTCAAGGCAATGATCCGAATCCGATTTGCCAGGGAAGGGGGCTCAGGCCGGAGTGGTCTTTGCCGCGAAATCGGCTCGCCGGTTTGTAAACAGAATTCGATTGCCCGTTGCACTCTTGGCCAGTCACGTGGATTTAGGTTGGCAGCCTCAGCCGCGTCGAGCCTCTGTAAAATGCGATGGAGATATTCCGGACCGCGTTGATTGCGTATGCGTGTCAGTCGCGCACGCAGGTCTTCATCCGTCGATGGGCTATCAAAGAAAGGCAGGCGGAGGGCGCGCAGATAGAAGCCGGTGCCACCAACCAGCAAAGCCGAATGCCCACGGGCCTCGATCTCAGCGATCTTTTCTATTGCAGCTCGGGCCCAGTCCGCAGCCGTAAAATTCACCAGCGGTGAGACAAAGTCGATCAAATGATGCGGCACGCCACGCCGCTCTGCCAATGGCACCTTGGCCGTCGCTCTCTGAATACCCTGATAGACCTGGACAGAGTCGCAGTTGACGATCTCGCCGCCCATCCGTCGCGCCAGTTCGATGCCCAGCTCGCTCTTGCCGGAAGCGGTGGGACCAACTATGGCAATGATGGGAGCGCGGACATCCTGTCCGCATTCTTCGGCTTCGTGCTCTGCTTTGATTGATTCGCTCACCCGCGAGAGATGATAAGACGGATCGCAATCACTAGCCAGATGAGCATGAGCAAAACGATGCCGCCGATGATTTGATTGCGGGAGAAACGCATTATACAAATGCTATAGGGACCGGCGAGACGTGTAATCCTCAGAGAGTAAAGACTGAGTTGACGCTAATTCGCAAACCAGGCAGGAGCGACGTAGTGATCTCGTCTCGGTTCCGCAAGGTCCCAGCGCTTTCCAACCGATTGTCGCCCAAGCGGTAAACTTCAACCAGACGGTTTTCCGGGTCAACTATCCAATACTCGGCGACGCCGTACTTGGCGTAGAGCTGTCGCTTAACGAGCAGATCGCGACGGCGGTTTTCCGCTCCCGCTGATATGATTTCGATGACGAGATCGAGGGCGCCGGTGAATTTTTCGCCGGTTACAACTTGATCCCATCGTTCATTAAGAACGAATACCAGATCGGGAATCACCGCATCATAATCGCTGAAAATCGCCCCAGGACCGGGAACTATTCTTCCGATCGGATTATCCTTGAGATAGGTTCCAAGAGCGAATTGAAGATTGTTAAGAACGCGTTGGTGTGGGATTCCGGGAGCGCGAGACACGAACAGTTCTCCTTCAATAAGTTCATATCGATTGTTGTCATCAGGACAGGCGTCGAGGTCAGCGACGGTGAGTAAGGGTTCGATTCTGGCTGCCATACCAAAGTCCTCGGTTTCCCGGAGCGGGTGAATCAGTGCCACAAAACTATCACAAGTCCGGACAAGTGCATACGTAAGAGAAATGGCAAGGGTAAGCGGTTTAGGGAAGGCCTCTCATTCAATGATTTGATTGCGGGAGGGGTATGGGCGAACTTGTTTGCGGCAAGACCGCCAGGAATGTCTTTAATACATCCTGGTCAATTCGATGCCGGTATAATAAGTCTTCAAAATCTGGTCGACTGTGAGTCCCTGTTTAGCTAAACCGTAAGCCCCAAACTGGCACATGCCCACGCCATGACCCCAGCCTCGACCGGTGAAGATGAATCCGGCAACGCGATCATTTTCGTTGTAAACACGATCGATGACGAAGAGCTGCTCCTTCAGGCCCAGCGCCGACCGAATGCGTCCGCCACGAACATGGCCGATCCCCTGAGTGCCGACGACTTCGAGGTCGATCACTCGTCGCGACGATCCGCGGGCGGCGATGCGCAGGTCGGTTAACGTGCCGATACCTCGGACTGAGCGTCCCAGACGCGCCTGCACGGCGCCGATAGACACTTCCGCGGTCCAGTTCGTGACCGATGAAAAGCGATCGGCCGCGGCGCCATTGGCCGCCGGCCGAACTTCCAGGTAATCGACTTCGCCTTTTGAATTCACGTGAAAGACAAGGGGCTCAGCACCCACCAACGCCAGCGATTTCATTTGAAAGAGGTTTTCGCCGAACTCGCGGAACAGAAAAGCCTCCCGGCTGACGACAATAGGCATGTCCTTGCCCTTGTTCGAACGCAGCATCATTATGCCGCCCGATGCTGGTCGCGACACCCCTCTCTGCAGGGCGAGTAAGTTCCGAGACTCGAGCAGCCTGGCGATGGCATGCAGGGCGCGCGCGCGCGACATCGTCTCGTTCGGACGCAGCGTAGCATCCGCAAAAAGTGAGAGCGCACCGTCGCGAACCAACATTGCCACGTCCGCCCGATTCGCGGTTGGTATCTGATCGCCGTCATGAAAGCCGAGCAAGTAGTCAGCGTCCGCGCTGTTTAAGAGAGTATCCGCGCGGCCATCGCCGTAGACCGCCGCCATCAGAGCCGTACTAAAGGCCGGCGTTTTTGTGGCGTCATCCGGAGCCTTGAATGACGTATTGCGCGCAAGGCGAGCAACAACGTTCAGCCACTCGCGGACTTCTGAACCCGACAAGTGCGACGACAACCATGAACTGGAAACCTTATCCGCTGGCACAGCGAAACCGTTTATCGCCAGAACGGCGGCGTCACGGGCAAAGACCAGGTCTCTTTCATCTTTAATCTCGAACAGGTCGCGCGAACTCTTGATCGTGAATGGTGCGAATGCAGCTTTCCCTTCCGCGGCGCATTCGCGACCACGCAAGTAGGGCACGGCCTGGTTAAAGATATTCTCAGCGTCTTCAGTGCGGCCACCACAGGTGGAAGTGTAGAGAGCGTTGATAGGTTCGCCGTTGTAGGTCGCAATAATGCCGCGCGTTTCCGCCACGGCTCGCGAAGTCAAATCGGTTTCGCTCGAAAGTCCGCGATAGACCTGCGACCGCGTGGTCGGTAATAAATCATAACCTTCAGCAGAGAACTGGCCGCGGTTCTTCAGGGCGTAAGTGCGCGCGGCAATGGCCTGCGCCTTCAGAGCCTCGATCGCCGGATAGGAAAGTTCGTTGGGAACCACGCCGCGGACATAATCTTCGAGGCCGATAACATTAACCACCGTTAGCGCTCCCCGCGTATTCGCAAACACTTCGATCCTGCCGCGAAAGGGTTTGTCGTTAAAACGAACCGGTGCGGTCGTCTCTTCGCTCGAAGCAAATGTAAGAGGAGCGCTTGAATGAAAGAGAGGAGCGGAGCCACGGGCAAAAGCGATCAATTCCCGTCCGGGGGCAATCGCGCGCGATGTCAGCCGGACCTTGGCCGCTGCCGCAGTCCTGGCGGCAGTCACCGGTGAAGTTTCTTTGGCATCGTTTGCGACCGGGGCTGGTCCCTTAGGGCCGGTTGCCTGGCCTGATAACAACACTTCGAAACCTGCATCTTCCAGCTTGGCGGTCAGATCGTCGGCCTCTTCCGTAGTTTGACTGCGAAAGACTACTTTCCATTTGTCCGAAAGGTCCGCAACAGGACGAGCTTGAACGCCGGTCAACTGCCGGACCTGTTCGACGATTCGGTCTGCCTCGTCGCGTGTCACCGAGCGCGCGATCTCAAGGTCAAATGCATGTTCATTCGCCGGTCGCGATGGTGACAGCATCCGCGACTCAATCCGCAGGCGCGCAGTTTCCAGCGGCAGGGTTTCGGCACTGAGCTCGGAGGCATTAAGCAGCCGCGCCGTCGTTGAGACTGTGGCTACCCGCGAGTCAGTCGACAGGGCGATACGCATCACCGGCTCGTTGGAGAGAACGGGTTCTTTTGATTCGCTTGTCTTCTTTACGATCGAGGCCTGATCTGAAGGCCACGTTTTCTCCTGACCACTTTCATCAGTCGCGCGGCGCTGGCGGTCCTGCGCCACAATCAGCGACGAAATGTTGAGCAGCGAAAGCAGCGTGCTCACGATAACCAGGCGTGTCGCGATGATGCGAATAAGAGCTTGCATTTGGACTGGATATCTCCGCAAACAAAACGGAGCAAGCCGGGCGGGCCGTCGTCATCTTACTACAAAAGCACCGGATTTGAACGCAAAGTGCCAGCCCGAATCCCCGTGCGTGACTATTTCACTGAATTCGTTTTATCGAGGGCTTCCCGCAGGCCGCGAGCTAATTTCAAGGCGTCATCGTTGGCCCAGAAGTGCATGAAGAACAGGCGCGGCGATTCACTCAGCATGTGACTGTGAAGCGCGGTCACGGCGATGTCGTTCGCTCGCAAAGCATGAATTACCGGATTGACCTCGGCTGCCAGCAAGACAAAATCGCCGGTGATCGCCGCGCGCCCTCCGCCGGTCGGCTGGAAATTTATCGCCGTGGCCACTCCCATTGAGGGAGGGATCTCCATGTCGCCATCGGAGATCTTCTCCGTTCGAGCAATGCTGAACTGGTAGACGCCGTTATTCTCCTTGCCCGATCGGCCCAAAATCTGTTCGATCCGTGAGAAATCGATCTCCGGCGTAGTGCCTCTCTTTTGAGTTGGGCCGGACTGTGAGCCAAGTGGAGTCTTTGTGTAAGAAAGGGCGCGACGGATCGCCGGCGGCAAGTTGTGGAGCATCACCGCGTCCGTGGACATGCATGTACATCACGCGGGGCGACTCATCGAAGACGTGATTGTGTAGCGCTGACTGTTCGATTCCGCTTTCCTGCAGGGACCACATCACCGGGCCAACTTCGTCCTCGGTCAAGACCAGATCGCCCATTACCACGGCCTCGTTTCCCATTTTCTTGAAGGCTATCCACGAACCCAACGCGAGCATCGGATTGATGACAACACCGTGGACCTTAACCAGCAAGTCGGTACGCGGAAGCCCGATCTTGAAAACCGATCCCGGCTGTAACGAGCCGATCTTCCCAATCGCTTGCTCTGTCGCCTTCCATTCTTCCGGAGTAGCCTGTGACGTCTGCCCGCGAACTGTCCGGTATTGATCGACGCCCGACACTACGAGGCAGGCTGCAATAACGACGATCAGAAACCTCAACCGCAGATGCTTCATGATTTCTTCTTCCCAGATGAAATGAGTCAGGATAAGTGTAATTCAGAATGGGCTCGGATCGCTGATCTTTCCCGCACGGTGGCGATAAATATAAACGTGCCTGCGACGCCAAAAATCCCGGCGACGGCAAATGGAGTTTGCGGCGAAAACTTCGAAAGCAAACCGCCGATTGCCGCCGCCGGGGTGATGGCCAGGCTGCGCAAGAGGTAATAGAGGCCGACGCTGCGGGCGCGCAGTTGTGGCTCAGCAAAATCCACGATCATCGCCTTCCGCGCGGGCTCGCCGATCTCTCTCAGACCTCCAATGATGAACGCTAATACCAGACCGCCGAACCCATGCGCCGAGACAATTGCCAGCGGATACAAGGCGAAGGCACAGAAGGTAGCGATAATAAAAGGTCGTCGTCCGACGCGGTCTTCTGCTTTGGCCGCCGGCAGGTAAATCACCAGGGTCGTGATTGTACTGATGGCGATCAGAGTGCCAAAGCGCGCAAAGCTGACATGCAAGACGTTGGTAACATAGAGAATGATAAAGACATCGGCCATCCCTTCACAGGTGCGAATGAAGATGTCCGAAATCAGCAGACGCTTGAGACCGGATTGAAAAGAATTCCAGACCCCGAAGATATTCGCCGGTTGGTGCGGCAGGCGAGCGATGTTGATGAAGCGGATAAGGAGAGCCGTCAGGCCTGCCAGCGCGAGCGTGACGATAAGGCCCAGGTGAACGCCCGACACGACTCCCCGCGAGGCGATGAGAACGCCTCCGGCTACCGGCGCAATCATGACTGGCACGCGCTTCAGGATTGACTGGATCGTGAAGCCCATGGCGCGTCTTTCTTTAGGCAATGCATCGCCGATCACAGCAAAGATTGCCGGCGACGCCATGCTTTGCCACCCCATCACCAAAGCCAGCCCCAGAAAGGCGAATGGCCACGATGGTCCGAACAGGTACACGAGGTAGCCGGCGCACGTGAGTGTCAGGAAGAGGAGGAGGGCACGCCGTCGACCGAAGCGATCGGCAATCCAGCCACCCGGGTATTGGTAAACAGCGTCGAAAAAATCTTCGGCTGTGCCAAAGAGACCTATCATCGGCGTGCTGGCACCCAGCGCCTCGATATACTTGGGTAGAAACTTCTTCCACAGCTCTTCGCCAAACCCAAGCAGGAACACTGCGCCCGATGCCACAGTTACATTACGTTCGAGGCTGAGAAAGTCTCGCAGCCCTGCAAGTCTTGTCCCGGAGTTCGTGTTTTGGTTTGCCAGGTCCACGGAGTCCCCCGTCAACTGGCTGCCAGCGCCGCTGCGGCCATGGTGTGAAATTGACGGCGCACCTCGTTGATATTCGAAAAGGGGAGGGCACGGGCGTGAGTGCGATTGGTAAGCAGGATGTAAACGCGTTCGCTGATTGCGTCGATCCAGCAGCTTGTCCCGGTGAAGCCGGTATGGCCGAAAGCATCCGGCGGTAAAGTTGGACCTGCAGTTGAATCCCTGGTCGCCGCCATTTGCCAGGCGAATGACCGGGCTTCATTCAAACCTTCAGTCATGTTCACGCGAAAGAGTTCGCAGGTTTCTTTTGAAAGAAGTTCCGACAGTCCGCCGATGAACTGATTCGCGAGCCGCAACGTCTCGCCGGCGGTCGAGAACAATCCGGCATGGCCGGCCGCCCCGCCAAGAAAATTCGCGTTGCCATCGTGGACTTCACCCCAAATTCCGCCCGTGCGCCAACCGGAATACGCCGCTAGTTCAGGGTCGCGCTCGCACATGTCGCGCTCGTATTGGTTTCCAATCTCACACGCTGCCACCTCGTTTCGAATCGTGCGGGCGGGGTTGAGGAATGAGCTCTGCAGATGCAACGGACTGAAGATCTGACGCTGTGCGAGATGATCGAACCGCGTCCCTGTCAGTCTGTTGAGCATAAACCCGAGCACAATGAATCCCAGGTCGCTATAGAGAACTTGTCCGCCCGGCTCGTATGCGAGCGGTTGATTGGCAATTGCGGCAATTGCTCCCTCCTGCTCGCCGTTCGCAATTATATAGAGGGGTCGCCACGCCGGCAGGCCAGAGGTGTGGGTGAGCAGTTGGCGAACCGTAATTAGGTTTTTGTCAGGACGATCGAATTCGAGCAGGTAGTTCGCAATGGAACTGTCCAGGGTCAACTCGCCCAACTGAACCAGCCGTGCGCAGAGAAGTCCGGTCACGAGCGGCTTCGTCAGCGAAGCGAGATCATAAATCGTTTTCAGGGAGGCCGCGTGCGTTTCGGGTTCGCGGACGGCATCACCAAGGGCATCAGAGAACACTGCACGCCCGTGCTCAGCAACGACATAAACCGCGGAGGGAAAGTCGCCGGCATCAATCCGGCTTTGCAGAAATGTCGAAATCTCTGGCTTTGGTTTAATGATAGGATCCAAGGGCACCTTGGTAAAATAACAGTTACGCTGCCGCCGGGTCCGGCTCTTTCTCGGACTACGTTTTCATGAGCGATGATAGCACGACTGAAAAGAGTGAGAGCTGCACAGGGACTCAATGTTGGGGTGCATTTTCAACCCAACGTTTAAGTTCAGCTGGCGCTTCGTAACGCTGTACTCTTTTTGGTTGCTCGAATCGATAGCACCAATGCCGCCGCGATCAGCGCCGACAGAGACAGACAGATCGCGCCAGAGATGAATGAACCGGTTGCTTTGCTCAGATACCCTACCAGCCAGGGACCAGCCCAGCCGCCCAGATTTCCAATCGAATTGATCAAGCCAATTGAGGCCGCTGCCGCAGTGCCAGTCAAAAAGCTGGTCGGCAGCGCCCAGAAGCCGGGGAGATAGCCGTACAATCCGACAACGCCGACACTAAACATCGCAATGGCCAGCACGATATGCTGTTGAGCCACAACGCCGAGTAAGAGTCCCGCGCTGACGGCCAGCATCGATAAGGCCGTATGCCAACGTCGCTCACCGGTTCGGTCGGAGGACCAGCCCACGATCAGGATTGCCGCGAGCCCTGCAAAATAAGGAATAGCTGAGAGCAGACTCACTACCAGGTTAGACGAGCCGGAAGCTCTTTTGATCATCGTGGGAAGCCAGAAGGTAAAGCCATAAGCCGCGGTCACGATAAAGAAGAAGGCGAGCGTCAAAAGGATCACTTCGCGGTTTCGGAACGCTTGCCAAACGCTGGGCGAATGCTCTCGCTGCTTTGCTTGCGCTTCGCGATCCAGTTCCGCGGTTAGCCACTCGCGTTCGTCAACGGGCAACCAGCGCGCCTGATGGGGCCGGTCAGTGAGATAAAAAATCGTCACAACGCCAAAGATAATGGCCGGTAATCCTTCGATGATGAACAGCCAGCGCCAGCCGGACAGGCCCAGCCAATTCACGTCTAAAAGCAAACCTGAGACAGGCGCTCCAAAAATGATAGCGATTGGCTGGGCAGCCATGAACATTGCCACTACCTTGGCCCGATCCTGGTGGCGAAACCAGTGGCTAAGGTAGACGATGATTCCCGGAAAGAAACCGGCCTCCGCCGCACCCAGCGCAAACCGCAGCCAGTAGAACTGAGTCTTCGTTTGCACGAACCCCATAAGTACGGCGACGATGCCCCAGGAAATCATGATGCGGGCAATCCAGCGTCGCGCGCTCCATTTTTCGACGATGATGCAGCCTGGAATCTCCAACAAGAAATAACCGACGAAGAAGATGCCGGCGCCAAAACCGATCACGTCGTCCCCGAACTTAAGGTCGCCCCTCATCTGCAGAGCGGCAAAGCCGACATTCACCCGATCCAGGTACGCGATGATGTAGAGCAGAAAAAGGTAGGGGAGCAGTCGACGCATGATGCGTCGGCGGCATCGGTGCTCGACAGAATCCTCTTCGACCTTCTGCTTCGGATTCACTTTACACGCTCCCATGAGCTAACCAGAATATGCTCCATATGCAGTTACACTTTTCGAAATCGAGAATGCTTGAATAGGAAACCATAAGCACTGGCGACCAAATGCTTCGGTACAGAACCCGGAGCGGTAGCGACGGCGTGCAGCTATCCAACCTCCCCAGGCCGAGCAAAGTTCGCGTCAAATCTTTTCAAGCAGTGATGGTTTACGACTCGCAGGATTGTTGCGAGGAATCGTCACAATGCGAACTCGATCCGACATGACGATGTGTTTCCCTTGGCGCAAGATGCGGAAGCCAGCCTTTTCCAAAGCCTTGACGGCATCGAGATGATTGACGCCAGGAATCTTCGGCACGGTTACACCGCAACTCTCGCTTCGCGGACATTCTGGCCTTTGACAAGGTCTTCGATGGCTGCCAGGTATTCACGAATGGAGTCCTGGATGTTTTCCAGCGCCTCGTCTTCGGTTGCGCCTTGAGACCAACAACCCGGTAGGCCGGGACAGGAAATGCTGAATCCTTCCTCAGATTCATGAATGACAACCTTGTAATCCATCTTGACCTCCGGCGCGATTATACGCCGTCGAAGATTTGAGAGCCATCCAACGATTGAGTTGACGCGGCGGCGCGAATCAAAGCACCCTTCGCCGCACTAAGTTGGCTACGAAACACGCCCCCGCCGCTCGCGGCAAACGATTTGTTGGGCGGCTTGGACAAGAACTTCAGGCGCTCTTATTCTTTTCATCCCAGATCATCGGCTCCCACAATTCGACCTTATTCCCCTCCGGATCCATGATCCACGCGAACCTCCCGTTTTCATGCGATTCGGG
>WNFR01011133.1_pt1 | contig 12770 bp, 13 predicted proteins | sample 5400221 | NCBI WGS metagenome assembly WNFR01 (sample SAMN13153357, study PRJNA577476) | soil metagenome | isolation source: 40 cm soil under Madrone tree | place: USA:California | collected 2016-06-14
CGTTGCAAGCGGGGAACGCGCGCGTGTGCTCGTCCAGCTACGGCTCCCCGGCCGGGGTCACGTTCCCGAAGGCCGTCTCACGCACGCGGCTGCCTCTCTCCAGCGCGCCGACATCGCGAAGGTCCGCGGCTATGTGCTGAGAAGGCTGCACAAGTACAACTATCGAGTGGTGCACCAGTACGATTACGTGCCGCTCGTCGCGCTGGAGATAGACGCGAGCGCGCTCGCCGAGCTCGAAGGGGCGCCGATCTGGGTAGACGGTGTCTTCGAGGACGGGATCAAGACGCCTCTCCTCCCAGAGAGCGTGCCTCTCATCGGCGGCGACGTCGCGTGGGGACGCGGCTTCGATGGCAGCGGCGTGGTCGTGGCCGTGCTGGACACGGGCGTGGACTCGACGCATCCGTTCCTTGCCGGCAAGGTCGTCGAGGAAGCCTGCTACTCGAGCACGCTGGCCAAGCACAGCAAGACGTTCTGCCCCAACGGGGGCTGAGGAGCAGGTCTGGCCGGGTCGGCGGTGCCGTGTCCCCTGCGGGTGTTCTCAAAGTTCACCTCGGTCGCGGACTGCGGCCTGTTCAACACGCCATGCGTGGGCGCGTATACCTCCGACCTCATCGCGGGCCTCGAGCGTGTCTACACCGTGCACACCACCCGCAACATCGCGTCCGTCAACTTGAGCCTTGGTGGCGGCTCGTTCAGCGCCGCCTGCGACGGCGAGCCGGAAAAGCCGATCATCGACATGCTGCGCTCCGTGGGTATCGCCACCGTCGTCGCGGCCGGTAACGACGGCTCGCCCACCGCGCTGGCATCCCCGGCCTGCATCTCGTCCGCCGTCAGCGTCGGGTCCACCACGAAGACGGACGCGGTCTCGTCGTTCTCGAACGTCACGCCGTTCATGTCGCTCTTCGCCCCGGGCGAGGCGATCCTGTCGTCGGTCGCGGGCGGAGGCTACGCCGTGCTGAGCGGGACGTCCATGCGACGCCACACGTGGCTGGCTCGTGGGCCGTGCTCAGGCAGGCGGCGCCGAATGCCACGGTCGATCAGATGCTCGGCGCGCTGCAGTCGACCGGTGTGCCCATCACCGACACGCGGAGCGGTACGCCGGTCACCAGGCCGCGCATCCGGGTGGACCTCGCGCTGGATCAGTTGGCTCCTCCGGCGGTCACGTGGACGGCGGTGATGCCCAACAACGGCAAGGTCGGGTTCGCGGCGCCGGTGACAATCACCGGCACCGGGTTCGTGGCCGGAGCGACGGTCAACGCCGGGGCGGGCATCACCGTGAGCAACGTCGTCTTCGTGTCGCCGACGCAGTTGACGGCGACGTTCAGGATCGACGGCGCCGCGACCCTCGGGACGCGCAACGTGAGGGTCACGCTTCCGACCGGCGAGATGGCGACGCTGAGCCAGGCGTTTACCGTGAACCCGGCGGTGACGGTGACGCTGGCCTTTAACGGCAAGCTGCGGGACAAGGTCGGCGGCGGCGACACCGCTCGGACGGGCGATGGAGCGCTCGATGGCACGCTGACGATGACCATGAGCGCGACCGGAGGCCGGACGGTGACGGCGCTGCGGCTTTCGAACGGGATCGGCGGCGTGTGGGACACCGTCTCGCCGAACGGCTCCTGGTTGCTGGGCGTCGCGACCTCGCTGGACGGCCCGCTGCTGAACGACGTCACGACCATGGCGGTGAACACGATGGTGGCCGATGGCGGCAGCCTGCGCCTGTTCGCCTCCGACTACGGCGGCGGGCTGGGCTTCGCCACGGGCGGGACGCTCACGATCGTCGCGACGCTGGCGGATGGGACCTCGGTGCAAGCATCGACGAGGGTGACCAGCACCGCCCCGACCGTGAGCGCGGTGACACCCAACCAGGGGACGTCGGGCACGGCGGTGCCGGTGACGATCGATGGCACCACGTTCGTGAACGGAGCGACGGTGAGCGCGGGGACGGGCATCATGGTCGGCAACGTCGCGGTCGTGTCGTCGACGAGGCTGACGGCAACGTTCACGATCGCCGCCGACGCGACGGGCGGACGGCGGCCTCCTGACGCTGTTCGCGTCGGACTACCTCGGGGGCATGGGATTCGCGTCGGGCCGGATCCTGACGGTCACCGCCACGTTCTCCGACGGCACCTCGGCGGTGGGGATGGTCGTCACTCAATAGCCGGCTTCACCGATACGCGCACGGCGGGACCGGCGTCCGATACGGCGCCTGTGTGAGGTGACCGCCCGGCGCGAAGAGGCGCAGCTGCTCGGCAGGCGGTGCCGGCGCCAGCCGACGGCCGCGCAGCGTCAAGTAATAGCCCGCGCGCACCACGTCCACGCCCGCGGCGCGGAGATCCTCCCGGCCGCGCAGCGTCGTCGTCCGCCGCGACTCGACCAGTGCGCGCGCCGTGGCCGGCCCCACACCCGGCACGCGCAGCAGCGCCTCGTAGGCTGCGCGCGTCACCTCGAGCGGAAAGAGCGCGGGGTTGGCGCGCGCCCACGCCGTCTTGGGATCGCGCTCGAGATCGAGGTTGCCGTCGTGGCCGAACGCCAGCTCGTGCAGGGCGAAGCCGTACTGGCGCAGCAGGTGCTCGGCCTGGTAGAGGCGCAGCTCGCGCGCCGCGGGTGTCGCGGGGAGATTTTCGAGGGGCGTGCCCGCGACCGGCTGGAAGGCGCTGAAGTGTGCGTGATGGAGCAGCCGGCGACGCTCGAGCCGGTCGACGACGCCGAGGATCTCGCGATCGCGCTCGCCGGCGGCCCCGACGACGAACTGGGTCGTTGCGCCGGACACCGGCAGCGCGCCCGGCAGGCCTCGCCGCGCGGCCAGGAGCCGCCCCGCGTACTCGAGCTTGGGCAGCAGATCGCCGGAGAAATTCTTGTCGCGCGTGAGGCGCTGGACGTGCTCGTCGCTGGGCGCCTCCAGATTGACCGAGATGCGGTTGGCGAGGCGGGCGGCTTCCTCCACCTGCGCCGGCTCCGCGCCGGGCAGCAGCTTGATGTGGACGTAGCCGCCGAAGCCCTCGCGCCGACGCAGCAGGTCGAGCGTTGCGAGCATGCGATCGGTCGCGCGGGTGGGCCGGCCCGGGACACCGGATGTGAGGAACAGGCCGGAGGCGAGGCCCTTGCGGTGGACCTCCATGAACGTGCGCGCCGTCTCGTCGGGCGAGATCGACACGCGCGGCACGTTGCCCCCGCAGAAGGTCGGACAGTATCCGCACGAGAGCGAGCAGGCGTTGGTCTGCATCACGCGCATCAAGTTGGTGCAGCCGCCCCCGGGCAGGCGCACGGCGGCGATGCCGACCGACGCCAACGGGTGTTTGCCGACGGGAGAGGGGCGGCGCAGCTGGGGTACGCCCTCGCGGTCGGCCAGCGCGGAATCGGCCAGGAGCTCCATCCGGCGTCGCAGGTCCACGCCCCGAGAGATACCAAACAAAAGACGAGTAGTCTAGTCTCGCTGCAGAAAACCCTCGGTCATCGCGTTGACCTCCGGCATGGCGGTCTTCACGATTGCATTGATGCGAGCCTTCATCTCGGAGAGCGGTCGAAACGGCTTGGACAGCAGTACTTGCGCGTATTCCCTCGCGTGTTTCATGACGTCGTTGCCGGGCACGACACGGTGGACGAGCCCCATCGCGCGCGCCTCCTCGGCGCCGTAGCGCCGGCACTCGAGGATGATCTCCTTGGCGCGCGCGGGGCCGACGAGGCGAACGAATCGCGTGGTCGACGCGACGCCGAGCGGCACGCCGAGTTCGACCTCCGGGATCCAGAACTGCGCTTCCGCGGCCGCGAGCCTGAAATCGCAGGCCAGTGTGAGCCCCCAGCCGCCGCCGACGGCGTGGCCGTTGACGGCGGCGATCGTGATCTGCTCGAGGCCCTCGAGCGTGGTGTTGACGCGCTCGAAGAGCCGCCGGAACTGCGACTTGCGCGCCGCCATCGCCTGGCGCCGCTCCTCGGCCGACATGCTGCTCTTGAGCGCCGCGTCGGCGCCGGCGGAGAAGACCGGCGGCGCGCCCGTCACGATCACCAGGCGCACGGTGGCGTCGTCGCGCAGCTCGGCGAAGGCGCGGCCGAGATCGGTCAGCATCGGGTCGCTCAGCGAGTTGCGGCGCTCGGGGCGGTTCAGCATCACGGTGGCGATGGGGCCGTCGCGGTCGAGGCGGACGTTGTCGCTCATGCGCGAAGGGATATCATAGGACCCCCCATGACCGATCAGATCGTTTGGCGGCCCACGGCCGAGTATGTCGAGCGCGCGAAGATCACCCGGCTCATGCGGCGGCTGGGCGTCGCTACGCTGGAAGAGCTGCAGCGCCGCTCGGTGGACGACCCGGAGTGGTACTGGCGCGGCGTCGTCGAGGATCTCGGCATCCGCTTCACGCGTCCATTCAGCCGCGTGCTCGACGCGACGCGCGGCCCGGCGTGGCCGCGCTGGTTTCCCGACGGCCGGCTGAACTTCGCCGACAACTGCCTCGATCGCCACCTCGACGCCGGGCGCGGCGGCAAGCCTGCCATCATCTGGGAGGGCGACGACGGCGCGAGCCGCACGCTGACCTACGCGGAGCTGACGGCGGAGGTCAACCGGCTCGCCAACGCGCTGAAGGCGCTCGGGATCCGCGCGGGAGATCGCGTCGGCATCTTCCTGCCGATGTCGCCCGAGGCCGCCATCGCCACCCTCGCCGTCGTGCGCATCGGCGCGATCTACACGCCGTGCTTCTCGGGCTTCGGCGGCCAGGCCGTCGCCTCGCGCCTTCAAGATTCGGAGGCCCGGGTGCTGATCACGGCCGACGGTTTTCATCGGCGGGGCCAGGTCGTGAAAATGAAGGAGACCGCCGACGAGGCCGTGGCGTCCGCGCCCAGCGTCGAGCGCGTCGTCGTCTACCGGCGGCTCGGCCGCGACATCCCGTGGAGCGGGGCGCGCGATGTCTGGTGGCACGAGGCCACCGCCGCCCAGGCCGACGCATGCCCGGCGCTCGAGGTCGAGGCCGACCATCCGTGCCTCATCATCTACACGTCGGGCACCACCGGAAAGCCGAAGGGCGCCGTGCTCACGCACGGTGGATTTCTCCTGAAGGCCGCGCACGACTTCGCGTACTGCCACGACGTCGGGGAGAGCGACCGGCTCTTCTGGCTCACCGACCTGGGCTGGCTGATGGGACCGATGCTGATCACCGCGGCACTCTCACAGGGCGCGACGGCGGTGCTATTCGAGGGCGTGCCGGATCATCCGAAGCCCGATCGCCTCTGGGCGCTCGTCGAGCGCCACCGCATCACGGTCATGGGGTTGTCGCCCACGGCCGTGCGCGCGCTCATGCCGCACGGGCCGGAGCACGTGCATGCCCACGACCTCTCCTCGCTGCGCATGCTGGGTTCGACCGGCGAGCCGTGGAATCCGGAGCCCTACCGCTGGCTGTTCGAGAACGCGGGCAAGGCGCGCATCCCGATCAGCAACTACACGGGCGGCACCGAGATCTCCGGCGGCATCCTCGGCTGCTTCCCGATCGCGCCGATCAAGCCGTGCTCGTTCACGGGCCCGATTCCCGGCATGGCCGCCGAGGTCTTCGACGACGGCGGTCGACCGGTGCGCGGCGCCGTCGGTGAGCTGGTCGTGACGAAGCCGTGGCCGGGGATGACGGCCGGTTTCTGGCGCGATCCCGCTCGCTACGAGGAGACGTACTGGTCGCGCTGGAAGGACGTCTGGGTGCACGGCGACTGGGCGACCATCGACGAGGACGGCTTCTGGTACATCCAGGGACGCTCGGATGACACGCTCAAGATCGCGGGCAAGCGGCTGGGCCCGGCGGAAGTCGAGTCCGTGCTGGTGGGCCATCCCGCCGTCGCGGAGTCCGGCGTCGTCGGCGTGCCGCACGAGATCAAGGGCGAGGCGATCGTCTGCTTCGTGGTGCTGCGCCCGGGCCACGAGCCCGGCGAGTCGCTGCGCAGGGAATTGGTCGAGCGCGTGGCCGCCTCGATGGGCAAGGCGCTCAAGCCCGAGAAGGTGCTCTTCACGCGCGATCTGCCCAAGACGCGCAGCGCGAAGATCATGCGCCGCGTGATCCGCGCCACCTACCTCGGCAAGGAGCCCGGTGATCTCTCGTCGCTCGAGAATCCGGCGGCGGTGAGGGCGGTGGCCGAGGCGCGCTAGAGCAGACCGAGCTGCGCCTGGCCCTCGTCGGCACCGGGCTGCAGCTCCTCGGTCACCAGCGTGATCGCGCGCAGGGAGAACACCGCGAGCAGCGCGGCGCCGACGGCGATCCGGAGCCAGCGGGCGCGCAGGAACTTGACGGTCGCGAACGCGACGATCGCGATGGTGAGCGCGATCTGGATGACCGCCGTCGCGCTGGCCCACTGGTATTGCAGCGAACCGAGGTTGGCGCCCGCCCCGTAGCCGATCAGCACGTAGGCCGTGGCCCAGATCGCGGCACCGAACGCGTCGCAGATCAGGAATCGGCCGAACGGAAATCGGCGCGTGCCGGCCATCGGCGCCAGCACCACACGCGCGCCCATGACGAACCGGCCGAAGACCACCGTCGTCATTCCGGGCGTCCAGCGCTGACCGATGCCGACGCGCGCGAACATGCGGTGCCCGCCCAGCCGTCCGATCCAGTAGCCGAGCGAGTCGGCGATGATCACGCCGGCCGCGGCGGCCGCGATTCCTCGGACCGGATCGAGATGCCCCTGGACGGCCAGCCCGCCGATGGTCAGCAGCAACAGCTCACCGGGAATCGGCAGCGCGGCGCAGTCGAGCGCCACCGCGAGGAACACGACCACATATCCGTGCGCGAGGACGAGGCCGGCCAGGAAGTCGAAGCTCACGACTCTGCGTAAGAGCAAGGCGAATACCAGCCCAGGACGTCTGCCAAATCAGCTACTTAACAGGCGATGCGTGTAGCTTTCAGCCGGTCAGTGGTCAGAACCTGATCGCTCAGCCCTTGACGGCGCCCGCGGTGAGGCCCGAGACGTAGTAGTCGAGGAACCAGACGTAGATGACGACGATCGGCACGCTCGCGAGGACGGCGCCTGCCATCAGCGAGCCCCAGTAATAGATGTCGCCGCGGATCAGATCCGCGGTCACGCCGACCACCGCCGTCTTGTTGCCGCTCTGCGAGACGAACGTGAGCGCGTAGATGAACTCGTTCCAGCACAGCGTGAAGCCGAAGAGCGCGGCGCACACCAGCCCGGGCACGGCCATGGGCAGCACGATGCGGAAGAGCGTCTGCACGCGGCTGGCGCCGTCGACCAGCGCGCACTCCTCGACCTCGCGCGGCACCGTGCGGAAGTAGCCCATGAGGAGCCACGTCGAGAACGGCACCAGGAACGTCGGGTAGGTGACCACCAGCGCCCAGATCGAGTCCGAGAGGCCGAGCCAGTTCACGACCTGGGAGAGCGGCAGGAAGAGCAGCGTCGGCGGCACCAGGTAGGAGATGAAGACCGCGGTGCCGAACGAGCCCACGCCGCGGTAGCGCAGCCGCGCCAGGCTGTAGCCGGCGAGGATGGCGATGGCCAGCGAGATGCTCGTGGCGAGCACGCTGATGATCAGGCTGTTCTTCATCCAGGTCAGGAATTCCGTGCGCTGGAAGAGGTACGCGTAGTGATCGGTGATCACGCCCGTCTGGATCCAGAAGGGCACCGACTTCAGGCTGTACAGCTCCGCATTGCGCTTGAACGACGTGACGAACATGAAATAGAAGGGAAACAGCGCGAAGAACACGAAGGGCGCGAGGTTCGCGTATGTCAGCGCCGCGTGCAGCCGGGCCGTGCGGACGCGGCCGGCCACCTCAGTCCTTCCTGATGTAGCGCAGCTGCAGGAACACGACCATGGCCAGCATCGGGAACAGGAACAACGAGATGGCTGCGCCCTGACCGAGGTTGCCGCCCTGCAGACCGATCTGGTAGGCGAGCGTCGCAAACAGGTGCGTCGAGTTCACGGGGCCGCCGCGTGTGAGCACCTGGACGATGTTGAAGTCGCTGAAGGTGAAGATGGTCGAGAAGAGGATGACGACGGCCAGCACCGGCTTGAGCAGCGGCAGCGTCACGTGCCAGAAGCGCTGGCGACTGGTGGCGCCGTCCACCTCGGCCGCCTCGTAGAACTCGCGCGGGATCGACATCAGCCCTGCCAGCACCGTGATGGCGAAGAAGGGCAGTCCGCGCCAGATGTTGACGACGATGACGGCGGCCATGGCGTAGCTCGACTGGCCGAGCCAGTTCGGTCCCGGCGCGCTCATGATCCCCAGGCGGATGGCCGTCCAGTTCACCACGCTGTAGAGCGAGTCGAACATCCACCACCAGCCCAGCGTGGACAGCGCGGTGGGGATCACCCAGGGCAGCAGGACGGCGCCGCGCAGCACGCGCCTGAAGCGGATGTCGCGCGCGAGCAGCACGGCCAGCCAGACGCCCAGCACCGTCTTGAGCGTCAGCGCGATGCCGGTGAAGACGAACGAGTTCTGGACCGTCTGGCGAAAGACGTCGTTGCCGAGGACTTCGCGGTAGTTCGCGAGGCCGACGAACTGGCCCGGCGAGCCGACCCAGTAGTCCGAGAGGCTGAAGTAGATCGCCATGCCGAACGGGTAGGCGACCAGGCACGTGAGCAGCACGAGCGCGGGCAGGATGAGGCCGTAGCCGAAGACGTCCTCCTGCTCCCACCACTGCCGGAGCCGCTCCAGACGGCCGGGCGCATGCCGCAGCCCGGCCGCCTCGATGGCGCGCTGTCCGACGGCCACGCTATCCGACCTTGAGCTGACCCTTGATCGCGCGGGCGACCTGATCCTGCGCCCACTCCATCGCGCGCTTCGGCGGCATGCCGTTCACCACCTTGGCGACCATGTCCGCCATCACGTAGTTGTCGTCGATCCGCTGTACGGCGTCGCTCGGCTTGGCCGGCCACCCGCGCGGGTGGCCGAACTCGGCTTCCTTCGGCAGCATCGCGAACTTCGGATTGCGCGCCCAGATCGGATGGTCCGCGAGATGGCGCAGCGGCGGATGGTTGAAGGCGTTGGAGGCCACGATCCAGGCGTCGTAGTTCTCCTTCTTGAACAGGAACTGGACTTGCCGGAGAGGAGGAAGCGGTTGTTGCCCGCGTCGTCCCAGGACAGGACCTCGGGCTCCATCGCCTCCGCGTAGAGTTCCTTGTACCAGTCGAGCACGTGCGCGGTCTTGTCGGAGTTGATCGCCGGCGTCTTGCCATCTGCCTCGAGCACCTTGGCGCCGAACGACCAGGCGACCGACCAGTAGGTGGAGTGCGCGTCGGAGCAGTGGCTGATCGGGATGCCGACGGGATTGCCCTGCTTCTTGAGGGCCTTGCCCATCGACAGCAGCTCGGCCCACGTCTTCGGCGGATTCTCGAAGCCCGCCTTCTTGAAGTGCGCCTGATTGTAGGTGCCCGGGAAGGAGACCCAGAACCACGGCACGCCCTTCCAGCCCGACTTCGTCTGGTTCATCTCGGCCGCGAACGGATACCAGCCGCCGAACTGCTTGCCGAGCTTGTCCACGAGGTCGTCGAGGTTGGCGTGCAGGTGCTCGTAGAGGAACGGGTCGGCGCCAGCCGAGCGGTACATGTCGTGGCCGGATTGCGACTGCGCCTCGGCGGCGACCTTGGCCGGCATCTGCAGGTGCGCCATGGTGTCCACGCGCACGGTGCAGTTCGCCTGCTTGCTGAAGACCTCCGCCTGACGGCGCAGCTCGTCGTCGGAGGCGGGGACGAAGTGATTCCAGGACAGGAAGGTCAGCTCGCGTTTCTGGGCGAACGCGGGGGCGCGGTCGAGGGCGAGCCAGGTTGCCAGACCGGTTGAGGTGGTCGCCGACACTTTCAGGAACTGACGACGGGTCGTGCCGTTCATGGGCACACTCCTCTGTGAAGCGGTGGGTCGCGGGCCGTGGCGGATTAAGTAGCATCCGACTCCCGCCAAGTCAAACGGGACGCGCCCTGCGGCGGCGATCCCACGCTGGTATACTCGGCCCTGGCGCCGTGGGGGGAGGATTCCTGAGAACCGGGTGCGGCCCGGGACCCCTCGAACCTGCTCCGGGTAATGCCGGCGAAGGGAACACGGCGCGAACAGACGCGGCCGCACCCTCGACAGGGGGAGCGGCCGTTTTCGTCTCGATGAAGATCACGGTCAACGGGCGCGAGATGGAGGTCGCCGACGGGCTCAGCGTCGAGGCCCTCCTCGCGCACCTCGCGGTCAAGCGCGAGTTCACCGCGGTGGCGGTGAACCGCGAGATCACGCCGAAGGCGTCGTACGCCACGGTGGCGCTGCGCGACGGTGACCGCGTGGAAATCGTTCGACCCATGGGAGGCGGTTGAGATGCACGACACGAACCTCGTGCTCGGCGGCAAGGACTTCACGTCACGGCTCATCGTCGGGACCGGCAAGTATTCGACGAACGAGATCATGCGTCAGGCCCACGACGAATCCGGCGCCGAGATCGTCACCGTCGCCGTGCGGCGCGTGAGCCTGCCCGGCAAGGGCGAATCGATCCTCGACTTCATCGACACCAAGCGCTTCACGCTGCTGCCGAATACGGCCGGCTGCTACACGGCCGACGAGGCCATCCGCACCGCCTATCTCGCGCGGGAGGCCGGGCTCGGCGAGATGGTGAAGCTGGAGGTCATCGGCGACGCGCGCACGCTCTTCCCCGACGTGCAGGGGCTGCTGGAGGCCACCAAGACGCTCGCGCGCGAGGGCTTCGTGGTCATGCCCTACACGAACGACGATCCGATCATCGCCAAGCGCCTCGAGGACGCCGGCGCCGCGTGCGTGATGCCGCTCGGCGCGCCCATCGGCTCCGGCCTCGGCATCCGCAACCCGTACAACATCAAGATCATTCTCGAGACGGTCTCGGTGCCCGTCATCGTGGACGCCGGCGTCGGCACCGCCTCGGACGCCGCCATCGCGATGGAGCTCGGCTGCGACGGCGTGCTCATGAACACCGCGATCGCCGGCGCGCGCGACGCCGTGGCCATGGCGCGCGCGATGCGGCTGGCCGTCGAGGCCGGACGGCTTGCCTACAAGGCGGGACGGATCGGCAAGAAGCTCTACGCGACAGCGTCCTCGCCGCTCGAGGGCCTGCCCGATTGGACCAGCTGAGGCTCTGCCTCGTCACCGATCGTGGCCAGACCCGCGGCCGTGACCTCGTCACCGTCGTGGGCGAATGCCTCGCCGCCGGCCTTCCCGCCGTCCAGGTGCGCGAGAAGGACCTCGCGGCCGCCGAGCTCGCCGTGCTGTGTCGCCGCCTGCGCGCGCCCACGCGCGAGCGCGGTGCGCTGCTGATCGTCAACGACCGCGTCGACGTCGCGCTCGCCACGGGCGCCGACGCCGTGCAGCGCACCGGCGCCTCGCTGCCGCTCGAGGACGTCCGCGCGCTGGCGGGGGGCCGGCTGCGCGTCGGCGCCTCCGTTCATTCCGTCGAGGACGCGGTCGAAGCGGAGGCCAAGGGCGCCGACTGGGTCGTGTTCGGCCCCGTCTACGACACGCCGTCCAAGCGCCCCTACGGCGCGCCGCAGGGGCTCGACGCCCTCGCCAAGGTGGCCGGGCGTGTGCGGCTGCCGCTGATCGCCATCGGCGGCGTCACGCCCGCACGCGTGGCGGAGGTGAGAGGCAGCGGCGCCTTCGGCGTCGCCGCCATTGCCGCCATCCTCGGCGCGCCGTCGCCCGCCGACGCCGTGCGCCGCTTCCTCGATGCGCTGGCCGCCGCGTGAAGATCACCGTCGTCGGTGGCGGCATCATCGGCTGCGCGACGGCCTACGAGCTGGCCAAGGCCGGCTGCGCGGTGACGTTGTTCGAGCGCGCCACGCCCGGCGCGGAGGCCTCCGGCGCCGCCGCCGGGCTCCTGGTGCCGCTCGGCGCGGCCACCGGTTCGGCGTTCGAGCGTCTGGCGCTGGCGAGCTGGCGACTCTACCCGGAGGTGGTCGACGAGCTGCGCGAGCGCACCGGCATCGACGTCGACTACGTCACGCGCGGCACGATCTATCCGCTCCTCGACGCCGAGGACGTGCGGCAGGCGGAGGCGCGCATGGCCGGGCACCTGTCGAGCGAGTTCGGTATCGAGGCCTGGGACACGGCGGAGGTGCGCGCGCACGAGCCCGCGCTGGCCACGCACGTGCGCGGCGCGATGTTCGTCGGCGCGGATCACTGGGTCAACAACCAGCGGCTGGTCGTCGCCTACGCGCAGGCGGCGGTGGCGGCCGGCGTCGTGCTCCGCTCCGGCACTTCGGTGAGCCGGATCATCGTCGAGGACGGGCGGACCCACGGCGTCGTCGCCGACGGCGACCGCTGGGAGGCCGACGCCGTGCTACTCGCCGCCGGCGCGTGGACGGCCGCACTGGCGGCGTCGTTCGGCGCGCGTCTGCGCGTGGAGCCCGCGCGTGGCCAGATGGTGGCGCTCCTGCACGTGCCGCCCCTGCTCAACCACGTCGTTCACTCCGACGACGTCTACCTGGTCCCGCGACCGTCGGGCGAGCTGCTGATCGGTGCCACCGTGGAGCGCGTCGGCTTCCAGCGCTCGGTGACGGCGGAGGGAATCGCCAGCCTGCTTGCCGCCGCCATCGGGCTCGTGCCCTCGCTCGGCGCGCTGCCGATCGCGCGCACGTGGTACGGCTTTCGGCCGTGGGCGCCCGATAGCCTGCCGATCCTCGGCCCGTGGCCCGACGTGGAGGGCCTCTGGGTCGCCACCGCGCACTTCCGCAACGGCATCTTGCTGGCCCCCATCACCGCCCGCCTCATGACCGACTGGATGACGACCGGCCATCCTGGCCTAGAAGTCGACGAGTTCGCCCCAGAGCGCTTCCTCACAAGAGG